>Ga0181566_10000248_pt1 | contig 39605 bp, 37 predicted proteins | sample 101ome_15_FD_133762 | JGI IMG/M metagenome (GOLD analysis project Ga0181566, IMG submission 133762) | Coastal salt marsh microbial communities from the Groves Creek Marsh, Skidaway Island, Georgia - 101402AT metaG (megahit assembly) | ecosystem: Environmental > Aquatic > Marine > Intertidal...
CAAACCCAGCAACAACGAGGCGCCAACCCAATGATCTCGATCGCTCTCGACCGGTACGACCGGCACCTGCCTTTCTTTGATGGAACAGTCGGGTTGCCCGGCGGTCTCGCCGGACTGCAGGTCCTTCAGGTCGGTCAGCACGGCGCATTGCGGGACGGCACTCACCGCCACGAACGCATGTTGCGCGACGGCGAATTCGACGCGGCGGAGACGTCGCTGGCCTCTTATATCGTCGCGAAATCTCAGGATCTGCCGTTCACCGCTATCCCTGTCTTTCCACGACGGCTTTTCAGCCAGGGTCAGATATTCGTGCACGCCGGTTCCGGCATCGAAAAGCCGTCCGATCTGGAAGGACGCGTTATCGGGCTGCAGTCATTTCAAACGACGCTGGCGGTCCTCGCCAAGGGCGATCTCGCGACCGAATACAACGTATCGCTGAGAGACATCAAATGGCGGGTGGGCAACGCCGACACGGTAAAGATCGACAACAACCCCGATTTCGATATCGCCCCGATACCGTCGGGCAGGAAATTGCCGGATATGCTGTGCAGCGGCGAGATCGATGCGCTGTTCTATTCCCGTCTGCCAGAGGTGCCGGCGGAGCGGAGGGCCGACTTCCGGCGCCTGTTCGAGGACCCGAAAGCGGTCGAAGCCGATTTCCTGGCGCGGAACGGCTACTGGCCGATCATGCACGTCATGGCGGTTAAGAACGAGACGATTGACGCGCACCCGACACTGGCGACCGACCTGATGTCGGTGTTCGCCGATGCCGAACACATCGCGGAGACGTACCTGGCGGATCCCAACTGGACCCGACTGCCCTGGGCCAAATACACGGCGGAAGAGGAAGCAGCCGCCTTCGGGCAGTCCCTGTGGACCAGCGGCGTGGCCGCCAACGCCGCGAACCTGGAGAGATTTATCGGCTACACCGTGGATCAGGGCCTGATCGACGCGCCGTTACCGGTTGCCGACCTTTTTCACCCCTCGGTGCGCGACACGTGACGCCCGGAGATGGCTACTTTACAGGCTCCAGCACCTTCACGGCATTGTTCTCGGGGTCGTAGCGATAGCGCAGGGTTTTATCGAGATCGCATCCCGTCACCCGGACAAGCCTTGTCTCCAGCGGCCGGTTGAGCGAATGGATGACGCCCTCGTTGTAAACATGCGCCTCGCCTTCGTTCAGGACATAGATCTTGTCCACCGACAGATCGGCGTGCCCGTCCACCGATCCGTCATCCTCGCGTTTCCATTCCGTCATCTCGACATGGTTCATCGCCATACCGTAGATCACCCAGGACGGTCCGTGGCAGTGCGGCGTATTGTTTGACGCGCCCCGGTTGGTGTGCGCCATGACGCGGAAATCGAAATCGGGATCGGTATAAATCGTTTCCGCGCCCGAGCGTTTTTCAGGCCCGAGATGTGCGGCGACGAAATCCTTGTCGACCAGCAGTTTTTCCAGATGGCGCGCGATACGTTCGCGTCCCTCGGGACCGCTGTCCCGTTTCAGTTCGCTGCGCGCATCCGCGCAGAAGTCTTCCAGCGAATAAGCCATGAAAAACGCTCCCGGTTGTCGATCTGGTTCGTGGCGGAATTTTACGCGGCGACGCGGAATTTCGAAAGGTCGTCCGTCAGGCGCTGTCCGGCGGCAGAGGCGCCGTCACAGCGGGCAGGCTGGCGATACCGTCGAACCAGTTGCGCAAAGCCGGCCGGCCGTCCCGCCAGTCGAATTCCGGGACGCGGCGTTCCAGATCCAGCGCACAGAACAGCAGGAGCTGCGGCATGTTCAGTTCACCGGCAAATGCGGTCTCGCCGATCACGGTCTCGAAGTAGTCGGCCAGCCGCAGGGCCCGGCGGCGTTCGTGATCGATGATGCCCGGCGATTGTTCGTCAGGCGGCCGGATGATCTCCCGCGCCCAGACCGACACGCCGTCCAGCATGCTGCGCGCCGTCGCCTCAAACCGGCGGAACGGCCAGTGCGCTTCGCCGTCGGGCACCCCGTATTTCCGCGGCGGCGCCAGCGCGTCGAAATAATCGACTATCAGGTCTGTATCCTCCATGCCGCTCCCGTCGGCCAGCTGAAGAAAAGGCAGGCGCCCCGACGGATTGACCGCGAGCAACGGATTTTCCGGCTGCCGCGTCCGCGTCCAGACAAGCTCGATCCGGTCGGAAATCCCCTTGTCGTGCATCGCAATCATCGCGAGGCGTGCATAGGGCGACGTGGGGGTAACGTAGAGTTTCATCGTTATCGCGGCGGCGGCGCCGGTCACGCCTGCCGGATCAGTACGTGGCGTTTCTTGCCGGCCGAAAGCTTGATCACCCCGTCGCCAACGGCATCGGATGCCGACACGTTGGCGTTCTCGTCGGCGATTTTCTGGTCGTTCAGCCGGGCGCCGCCGCCGCGGATCAGACGGCGCGCCTCGCCGTTACTGTTGGCGAGACCGGCACGGGCGAACAGGGCGAAAGCGGCGATGCCGTCGGCCAGTTCCGCGGCGGGGACCTCGACCGTCGGCAGGCCCTCCGCACTCTGCCCCTGTTCGAAGGTCTCGGCCGCCGTATTGGCCGCTTCTTCCGCCGCCGCGCGCCCATGACACATGGCCGTCGCTTCGGTGGCGAGGATCTTCTTGGCGTCATTGATCTCCGCATCCTGCAGGGATTCCAGGCGCTGCGTTTCTTCCAGCGACAGGTCGGTGAACAGGCGCAGGAAGCGGCCGACATCGGCGTCCGCCGTGTTGCGCCAGAACTGCCAGTAGTCGTAGGGCGATACCCGGTCGGCGTTGAGCCAGACGGCGCCGTCGGCAGTCTTGCCCATCTTGGCGCCGGACGCGGTCGTGATCAGCGGAGATGTCAGTCCGAACACCTGCGCGCTATCGACCCGGCGGGTCAGTTCGACGCCGTTGACGATATTGCCCCACTGGTCGGATCCCCCCATCTGAAGGATACAGCCGTGGCGGCGGTTCAGTTCCATGAAATCGTATGCTTGGAGGATCATGTAGTTGAATTCCAGGAACGACAGCGGCTGTTCGCGGTCGAGGCGGAGTTTCACCGATTCAAAGCCCAGCATCCGGTTGACCGAAAAATGCCGGCCGTAATCCCGCAGGAACGGAATGTAGGACAGCTCGTCCAGCCAGTCGGCGTTGTCCACCATGATCGCATCGGTCGGTCCGTCGCCGAAAGTCAGGAATTTTTCGAATACCCCCTGAATGCCCGCCTTGTTGGCGGCGATTGTTTCCTCGGTAATCAGCTGACGCGCTTCGTCCTTGCCCGACGGGTCGCCGACCTTGGTGGTGCCGCCGCCCATCAGGACGATCGGCTTGTGACCGGATTTCTGAAACCAGCGCAGCAGCATGATCGGCAGCAGCGAGCCGACATGCAGCGAATCCGCGGTGCAGTCGAAGCCGATATAGCAGATCTTCGGCGTGCCTTCGGATAGCGCTGCGTCGAGCGCCTCCGTATCGGTGCATTGATGCACGAAGCCGCGCGCGGTGACGGTTTTCAGAAAAGCCGATTTGGGGTCGGTCATGGTTCAGAGCCTGTAAGTCGGTAAGCGCCGCTTGGTATCACAGCGTCCCGGTGAAATCCACGCCGAGCGTCGCGATCGCTATTGCGCCGCCACTCAGCTGACGCCAGACTGGTGAGCGATTCAGGGGAGATAAAGATGAAACCGCAAAGATACGGACCGTTCGCCTATACGCCGATCAACCAGCGGCCGAAAGTTGTCTGGCCCGATGGCAACCACATCGCGCTGTGGATCGTGCCCAACATCGAAACGTTTCCACTCAACGAGCCTGTACCGGGCGGCACCGGCGTGGCGCCCGACGTCATCAACTGGGCGCCGCGGGATTACGGCGCGCGGATCGGCATTTTTCGCATGATGGAGGTGATGGAGAAGCACGGCATCCGCGGCACGGTCGCCCTCAACAGCGAGGTCTGCGACGACTACCCCGCCATCATAGAGGACGCGATGAACCTCAAATGGGAGTTCATGGGTCACAATCAGTCGAACAGCCGTTATCTGCACACCATGGACGACCAGCCCGGGCGCGAGCTCGTCGCCGCCACGCTGGACCGGATCGAAGCTGCAACCGGCGCCCGTCCGAAGGGCTGGCTATCGAGCGGCCTGCAGCAGAACTGGACTACTCTGGACGCGCTGATCGACGGCGGCGTCGAATACGTCGCCGATTTCATCAACGACGATCAGCCCTACGTGATGAATGTCGACGGACGTCGGATATGCTCGATCCCCTATTCGGGAGAGATCAACGACCTGCCGCAATGCCTGCGCATGGGACGAACGGCGGAGGAATTCGCCGAGATGATGCGGCGCCAGTTCGACACGCTCTACCGCGAAAGCGTCGAGAGCGGCTCCGGCCGGGTGATGGCGATCTGCCTGCACCCCTTCATCATCGGGATGCCGCACCGCATCGGAGCGCTGGACGACGCCTTGTCCTATATCGGCGGGCATGACGGGGTCTGGAAGACCACCGGCAGCGAGATCATCGAGCACTACCTGACAGGAGAGACGTTCTGATCATGGAGCATTTCGCGCCTGTCTGGGCCCTTGGCCTGATGAGCGGGACATCCATGGACGGTATCGACGCGGCGCTGATTGAAACGGACGGAGAACGGGTCTGCAATACCGGTCCCGCCTGCACGGTGCCGTATGACCCGGCGCTGGAACAGTCCATCCGGCGAGCCTTGGGCAACCCCACCCGCGACACGGCCCTGGACCGGCTGATTACCGACGCCCACGCAGAAGCAATACAGGCCCTACTTTCCCAACATACTGAATATAAAGAGAATATTACCGTGGTAGGGCTACATGGCCATACAGTCATACATTTACCGGGGGACGGCATCACGGTTCAGATCGGCGATGGGGACCGGCTGGCGAAGGCGACAGGTTACGACGTGGTTTACGATTTCCGCGCTGCGGACGTAGCGGCCGGCGGTCAGGGGGCCCCGTTCGCGCCGCTCTATCATCAGGCGCTTAGCCACGACCTGGACGGTCCGCTCGCGGTCGTGAACATCGGCGGCATATCCAACGTCACCTGGATCGATCCGTCTGGCGACTCCCCGCCGGTCGCTTTCGATACCGGCCCCGGCAACGCGCTGCTTGACGACTGGGTACGTAGCACTACCGACATGCCCTACGACCGGGACGGCTCCGTCAGCGCCGGTGGCAAGGTCGACGGCACTACATTGAACAGGATGCTTGACAACCCGTATTTCGACGCGCCGCCGCCCAAATCGCTCGACCGCCTCGATTTCGATGGCGATATCGTCGCCGGGCTTTCCCCGGCGGACGGCGCGGCAACGCTGGTGCGCTTCACCTGCGATACCATCGTCGCCAATCTGAAGCACCTGCAGGCGCCAGCCAAACGTCTGCTGGTCACCGGCGGGGGGCGGCACAATCCGACGATCATGACATCGCTGGCGGAGAGATCGGGCCTGCCGGTCGATCCGGTGGAAGCGGTCGGCTGGGACGGCGACGCGATGGAAGCACAGGCATTCGCGTTTCTGGCCGTGCGGTCGTTGCGCGGACTGCCGCTCAGCCTGCCGTCGACCACCGGAGTCCCCGTTCCGATGACCGGCGGAAAGCTGGCACGCGCTGCCTGAGTTTTTTTATTGAAATCGGCGCCGGTCAGTGCCGCTGCGGCAGATCGAGAAATGCGTAGCGGTCGCCGCTGGTTACCCGCACCGTGACGACGTCGTCGTCGCGCAGCAGAGTGTAGCGAATTTCAATTCCGGCCTCTCCCGCCCCCCACAGCGTTCGATAAAGATCCGACAGAGTTTCCACCGGAACGCCCTCGATCGACAGCACCGCGTCTCCCGGCTGGATACCGGCCCGCGCACCCGGGCCGTCCGTCGTCACGCCTGTGACGTACAATCTGTGTTCCGCCTCCGATACATGGATACCGACCCAGGGCCTCGGCGCCCGCGATGCCCTTCCCGTGCTGACCAGATCTTCCAGAATGGGCATCAGGTCGTCGACGGGCACGAACATGTTGCCGGGCCGGACGTCGCCATTGGGGCCCAGCGGCTCCTCGAGATACAGCGATCCGACCCCTGCCAGCGACCCGTCATCTGCGATCAGCGCCGAGCCGCCCCAATAGGGATGAAGCGGCGCGGTGAAAATGGCGCGATCGACCATATACTCCCAGGAGCCTGCGAATTCCTGGCGCGCGACGACTTCGCCCGCGATCGCCTGTTCGTATCCGCCATATCCGGAGATCGTGATCGAGTCTCCCTCTGTCAGATGACGTGCGGTTCCCAACGGCAGCGGCGCCAACCCGGGAGAATCCAGCGCCCGGACGAGGCCGAAACCGGTCTCGTGATCGTAGCCGATGGTCTCGCCGACGATGGGTTCGGTCCGTCCCAGGATCGAGATCGTCACGTCTCGGGCTTCGACGATCAGATAGCCGATGGTCAGGATCAGGCCGTTTTCGTCGATCAAGACGCCCGCGCCTTCCCGTTCTGCGCCCAGCGTCGCAGCTGACGCGCAGCGTTCGTCGACATTCGCGTGCAGCCGTACGACGGCGGACAGCGCCGCATCGAGATCGTACGCCAAGGCTGCCCTGTCCGGCCTTGGCGCTGCGGCGAGCGCCGGATGAAGCAACTGCATCAGACCGGCGGGACGGTGTCCGTTCGCCATCGGGACGCCGGCCATCAGGCTGCGCTCCCCGCGCCATCTTCGTCCCCATGACCGGCAACCCGCTGGGCCAGCGCGGCCGCCATGAAATCGTCGAGATCGCCGTCGAGCACATTTTGCGTATTCGACGTCTCCACCTCCGTCCGCAGATCTTTGACCATCTGATACGGGTGCAGCACATAGGAACGGATCTGGTGCCCCCAGCCGATCTCCGTCTTGGCGTCCTGCTCGGCCTGGGCGGCTTCCTCCCGGCGCTGCAGTTCAGCTTCGTACAGGCGCGCCCGCAACATCCGCATCGCTTCGGCGCGATTGCGATGTTGCGACCGATCGCTCTGACAGGCGACAACAATACCAGACGGGATATGGGTGATCCTAATGGCGCTGTCGGTGGTGTTGACGTGCTGCCCCCCGGCGCCCTGGGACCGGTAAGTATCGACGCGCAGATCCTTTTCCTCGACTTCAATATCGATGTCGTCGTCGATTTCGGGATACGTCCAGACCGAGGCGAAACTGGTGTGCCGCCGGGCGCTGGAATCGTAGGGCGAAATGCGTACCAGCCGGTGTACGCCGCTTTCGGTTTTCAGCCAGCCATAGGCATTGTGACCCTGGACGCGGATAGTGGCGGATTTCAGGCCGGCTTCCTCGCCCGGGCTTTCCTCCATCAGTTCGACCTTGTAGCCGTGCCCCTCCGCCCAGCGCATATACATACGCATCAGCATCTGGGCCCAGTCCTGGCTCTCCGTTCCGCCGGCGCCGGCATGCACTTCGAGAAAACAGTCATTCGCATCCGCCTCGCCGGACAGCAGCGTCTGCAGCTCCTGTTTGGCGGCCGATTTCTGCAGGCGTTCAAGCGTCGCTTCGGCTTCGACGACGATCTCGGCATCGCCTTCAGCCTCGCCCATCTCGATCAGTTCGACGGCGTCGCTCAGTTCCTGTTCGAGGCTTCGGAAATCCTCCAGTGATTTTTCGACCTGGTTCCGTTCGCGCATGATTTTCTGCGCGCGCTCCTGGTCGTTCCAGAGTTCCGGATCCTCGGCCTCTGCGTTCAGCTCGTCGAGCCGTTTCGATGCCTGATCCGGGTCAAAGATGCCTCCTCAGCAGTTCCAGAGACTGCTCGATCTTGTCGGCCAAAGCCTGCGTTTCAGCGCGCATGTGTCGTTCCGTGCTCCATCGGGTTGGGTATTCCGGCACCGGTCTGCGGCGACCGGCCGCAAAGTTCTCGTTGTCAGTATAAACCGCGCAGCTTGCGCGTGGGAGTCGCAACCCCGGTTCCGGGCTCCGCGTCGGTCTCGCTGCCGTCAAGGATACGATCGGCACGCGTCGGCACCGTTCCCGGCAGGAACGCTTCCAGAATGACTCCGCGGGTGCCGGCGCGCGCCGGCTTTCCGGTCTGGGAATCGACGCGGACGAGCTGAAGTCCGGGCGGCACGCGGAAAGGAATGGCAGGCTGATTCTTCAGGGCCGCTTCCATGAACGATTTGAAAATGGGGGCGGCGACCGACGAGCCGGTCTCGTTCTTGCCGAGCGGCTTCGGGGTGTCGAACCCGACATAAACGCCGACCGCGAGATCGGGCGCGAACCCGACAAACCAGGTATCGCGGCTTTCGTTCGTCGTACCGGTTTTTCCAGCCAGCGGTTTGCCGATCGACGCGATGCGGCGCCCGGTTCCACGCTTCACAACGCCCTCGAGCATCGACACGATCTGGTAGGCGGTTTTGGGATCTGCGATCTGTTCGCGGTTGTCGGGCAGCTGAGGTAGTTCCTCTTCTTCCAAGCTGAGGGTCTCGCAGCCCTCGCACGGCCGCGTATCGTGCCGGAATATCGTCTTGCCCGCCCGGTCCTGAATCTTATCGATCAGCGTCGGCTGAATGCGCTTGCCGCCGTTGACCAGCATGGCATAGGCGGTCGTCATCCGCATCAGCGTCGTTTCACCGGACCCGAGCGACATGGACAGCATGGGTTCCAGCTCGTCGACCACATTGAAGCGCTTGGCGTAATCGACAACCGTTTCCATACCGATGTTCTGCGCAAGCCGGACCGTCATCAGATTGCGCGATTTCTCGATCCCGAGGCGCAACGGGCTGGCGCCGTAAAACTTGTTGGAATAATTGCCCGGCCGCCAGCGTCCCAGTCCGGGCCCCTGATCGATCACGAAGGGAGCATCGAGTATCTGACTGGACGGCGTGAACCCCCTGTCCAGGGCAGCCAGATAGACGAAGGGCTTAAACGCCGACCCGGGCTGGCGTTTCGCCTGGGTCGCGCGGTTGAACTCGCTCAGCTCGGCGGAAAAACCGCCGGACATCGCAAGAACCCGCCCGGTATGCGGGTCCAGCACGACGATCGCACCGCCGATTTTCGGCATCTGACGCAGGGCATATGTCCCCGCCGGCCAGTTCTCTTCCTCGTTCTTCTTCGTGACCGCTTCGACCGCGATGACGTCGCCGATTTCCAGCACATCGGCGGGCTGCGCGGGGCGGGGTCCGGGCCGGTCCTTTTTATCGAACCGCCGAGCCCAGCGCATTTCCTGCAGCGGAACAACGCCCATTGAACCGTCCGCAAACCCGATTTCCGCGCCGTCCTTTGCAAGGGTCAGGACGACTGCCGTTCGCCACTGATCCACATCGCCCGGCAGCGCGTGCCTGGACATCGTCTTCTGCCAGTCCTTGGTGATATCCACGCGGCCCAGCGACCCCCGCCAGCCGTGCCGCCGGTCATAGGCCGACAGACCGAGGCGCAGCGACGTATCGGCTATATTCTGCAACCGGGAATCGAGCGTCGTTCTGACCGACAGGCCGCCACCGTAAAGTCCGCGGTCGCCGTATGTGTCCTGCAATTCGCGGCGGACTTCCTCGACGAAGTAATCCGCCCGCGCCGCATCGGCGGCGCCGGGCGGACGTACCTGCACCGAGGCCGCCATTTCGGCCGCCGCCGCAGCCACCGAAATATAGCCGTCTTCCGCCATTCGGTTCAGCACGTAGTCGCGCCGGGCGCGCGCGGCTTCGGGCCGCCGAATGGGGTGATAGTTGTTGGGCGCCTTGGGCAGCCCGGCCAGGAAGGCGGCCTCGGCCAGCGTCAGATCGTTGAGCGATTTGTCGAAGTAATTCAGCGCCGCGGCCGCAACGCCGTAAGAACCGAACCCGAGATAAATCTCGTTCAGATAGAGCTCGAGGATTTTGTCCTTCGAAAACGCGCGCTCGATACGAAGCGCCAGAATGACCTCCTTCGCCTTGCGGGCGATGGAGACTTCATTGGTCAGCAGGAAATTTTTCGCGACCTGTTGGGTAATCGTCGAGGCGCCTATCGGTCGCCGGTCGGTATTGATCCGGCGAAGGTTGGTGATCATGGCCCTGACTATGCCGGGGATGTCGATGCCCCAGTGGGTATAGAACGTCTTGTCCTCGGCCGACAGAAACGCCTTGATCACTTTCTTGGGCATTGCCTCGATCGGGATGAACACACGCTTTTCGCGGGCGAACTCCGCCATCAGGCGGCCATCGCCGGCATGAATGCGCGTCACAACGGGCGGATTGTAATCGGCAAGCTGCTGATATTCCGGAAGTCCCTTTCCGAAATGGTAGAAACCGTACAGCACCGCGCCCGCACCCGCGACCGCGAGTACCACCAGCATCAGAAATGCGGCTGCCAGAATTCTCATACTTACTCTCAAGGTCCACACTACCCTCCGGACCGACCATACTACCCTATAGCAATGTGGCTATTTTATGGCCTATTTAAAGCCTGCTGCCGGTCAAAGTACAGCCGGATCGCCCTTGTCATCGCTGTGGCCATCCGCTGACGCTGATGAGCGCTTCGCAGCAGCTTTTCGTCGTACCTGTTGGACAGATACCCCAGCTCGATCAGAACGGATGGAATATCGGGCGCTTTCAGGACCGCGAATCCCGCAAACCGATGAGTATTCCTCAGCATTTTCCGCACTTTGGCGAGTTCGGTGACGAGCTTGCGGGCGAAGACGGCGGATTCGTTCATGGTTTCACGCTGGGCGAGATCGATCAGTATGTTCGCAACCTCGTTCGACTGTTCTTCCAGGTCGACTCCGGCAATCAGATCGGATTTGTTTTCCTTGCGCGCCAGCGCATCGGCTTCCTTGTCCGACGCCCGTTCGGACAGCGTGTAGACCGACGTCCCGCGTACTTTCCGGTTGCGGATCGAATCAGCATGGATCGACAGAAAGAGATCGGCGCCGGCCGCTTTCGCCAGGGCTATTCGCTGGCGCAACCTGATAAAAACATCGCTGTTCCGGGTCAGGCGTACCTCGAACTTGCCGGTCGCCAGCAACTGGCGGCGGAGCTCCTTCGAGAAGGCGAGAACAATATGCTTTTCCCATACACCCGAGCGGCTCATGGCGCCTGGGTCGACGCCGCCATGCCCCGGATCGATCATGATGACGATTTTTTCGTCCTTTTTAAGGTCCGGCTTCTTAACAGGGACGGGCAACTGCGGCGGCGGACGCCTCGCTTCGGGTTTCGGTCGCTGGCCGGATTGCGTGTACGCCGCCATAAAGGCGTTCTCCGTCGTCCGCGATATGTCGAGCACCACGCGGTGGGGCCGCCCCGGGGACGCCGGGGGGATCATGAACGCCTTGGCAATTTTCACCGGGCCGGCGGAATCCAGGACCACGCGGGAAGAACCGGGCTTGAACAGACCGAAACGCATGCCCGTCACCAGCCCCCCCTCCGGCGGATTCCGCAATTCGGGAGACCATGTCACTTCCGACATATCGATCACCACCCGATACGGCCTGGGCAGCGTAAATGTGCGGAAATTTACCTTCGACGTGACATCGAGTACGACCCGCGTCTTGCTGGGATACACGCCGACGCGCACGCCCGTGACCTGGGGCGCGGCCACCGCCGTCTGCACCAGGCAAACGATGCCGGCCAGAATAGCGAGATTGCCGATAATGGCTCTGATTTTACACATATTGCGGACTGAAAAAATTTTCACACAATATATACCCCGAACCGACGAATATTTACAGGGAAAACCCTTTAAGCAGTTGGTGAATATAAGTTGTACCGACGCGGCCCGCGGTTTATCCTTCCTGAGCGAACGTCCGCGGATGAAAAGGAGGACTCCTCCGATCCCCGCGCGGCCTCCATGTATCCAGCGCCTCTTGGCCGTAATATTTATCGGCGGTCGACCGGCAGCGAGAAACGACAGGATGGCGGCGCGGCTCAACCGCGGTATATGGAACCCAAGGCCGGGCCCGGAAGAAAACCGGGTTCCGCGAACCATGAACGTCCTTGCCCTGGCGGCGATCCTTCGGGAGAAACCCCATTCGGCTGGTTGACGGTGGCGCGATCGGTCTTGCAGGCACGGCACGCACCCATTCGGTCGTTCGCACGATGGGGGTGTTGTCGGGCCGGAGAAAAAACTATGTCTAAGCGCATGCTTGTGGATGGCGCGCACCCGGAAGAAATCCGGGTCGTCGTCACATCCGGCAACCGTCTCGACGAATACGACATCGAGACCACTTTCAAGAAACAGGTCAAAGGCAATATCTACCTCGCCAAGGTCACGCGGGTGGAGCCGTCGCTTCAGGCGGCGTTTGTCGATTTCGGCGGCAACCGTCACGGCTTCCTGGCCTTCAGCGAAATCCATCCGGATTACTATCAGATCCCGATGGAGGACCGTCAGGCGCTGATCGACGAGCAGGAAGAACTGGAACGCCAGGCCCGCGCCGCGCGCGAGCATCTGGAAGATATCGACGGCGACATCGGAGAGGATGGAGAAGACGCCGATGACGTCGATGCCTCCTCCGATGAAGAAGAAACCGATGCAGAAGACGCGGAAGCTTCCGCTGAAGATGCGGAGGAAGACGCCGACGACGATACGGACGTGTCCGCGGAAGCATCGGGCGACGACACGGTTGCCGGATCCGACGACGGGGACGAAGCGTCCGCCGAGGAAACACCGGAAACGGATACCGGTGACGATCCCGACCCTGTCGCCGCCGATCCCGACGTCGAGGAAGCCCTCGAAGCGGCGGAATCGTCGTCCCCCCGCCGGACACGCGGCATGCGGCGCTACAAAATTCAGGAAGTCATCAAGCGGCGCCAGATTCTGCTCGTCCAGGTCGTCAAGGAAGAGCGCGGCAACAAGGGCGCGGCTCTCACGACCTACATTTCCCTGGCCGGCCGCTATTGCGTGTTGATGCCGAATTCGTCTCGCGGCGGCGGCATTTCCCGAAAAATTACCGGGTCGAAGGAACGCCGCAAGCTGCGCGACACGCTGAATTCACTCGACATGCCTGACGGCATGGGCGTGATCATCCGGACCGCGGGGCTGGAACGCAACAAGGCAGAGATAAAGCGCGATTTCGAATACCTGATCCGGGCGTGGGACGAGGTGCGGGAAACGACGCTCGAATCAAGCGCGCCCAGTATGGTTTACGAAGAAGGCGATATCATCAAACGCGCGATACGCGACGTTTACAGCAAGGATATCGAAGAAATCCAGGTCGAGGGCGCAGAAACCTATCAGACCGCCAAGCGGTTCATGCGTCTGATGATGCCGAGCCACGCCAAGCGGGTTCAGCAGTACCGGGACGACACCATCCCGCTTTATCAGCGCTTCCAGATCGAGCAGCAGCTCGACGCCATGCACAATCCGGAAGTGCAGCTAAAATCGGGCGGCTACATCGTCATCAACCCGACCGAGGCGCTGGTCGCGATCGATGTGAACTCCGGCAAGTCGACGCGCGAACGCAATATCGAGGAAACCGCCGTCAAGACGAACATCGAAGCGGCGGAAGAAGTCGCCCGGCAGTTGCGCCTGCGCGACCTCGCCGGCCTGATCGTCATCGACTTCATCGACATGGAAGACAGCCGCAACGTCCGCAAGGTCGAACGGCGACTGAAAGACGCGATGAAGACGGACCGGGCCCGGCTGCAGATCGGACGGATCAGCAATTTCGGGCTGCTGGAGCTGTCGCGTCAGCGGTTGCGTCCGAGCCTGCTGGAAACCAGTTCGCAGGTATGTCCGCACTGCCGCGGCACTGGTAACATTTTGTCCACCGAATCCATGGCGATGCGCGTCCTCCGAGCCATCGAGGAGGAAGGCATTCGGATGCGGACCAGCGAAATCACCGTCCGCGTGCCGACCGAAGTGGCGCTTTATATCCTCAACCAGAAGCGCTCCACTCTGGTCAATCTGGAAAGCCGATACGGTTTCCAGGTCATCCTCGAGGGCGACGACAGCGTTGTCCCGCCCGATATCGACATCGAGCGAGTCAAAGGAAGGCCGGAACCCGCTGCGGGCCAGCCGTCCCGCGGCATGGGCGCCACGCAGGCGGCAAATGACGACGACGACGAAGACATCCCGGACGAGGACGAAGAGGCGGTCGCCGCAAGCGAAGACGAAGCGGAAAAATCCGACAGGCCGAAACGCGGCCGCCGCCGGCGGGGCCGTCGTCGCTCACAAAACAGCGAAGCACGCGCCGACGACAATTCCGACGACAGCGCGGAAGGCGATGCCGATGCGTCCGGCGATAACGATCGTCAGGAAGCGTCGGGCGAAAACGACGATTCCGGCGAGGAAAAACAGGGTTCCCGCCGGCGGAGGCGCGGCCGCAGAGGCGGAAGACGCCGCAACCGGAGTGCCAGCGCAGAGTCCCAGGCCGAAAACGCCGAGACCGACGACAACGCGGACCCGGCGGACGGCTCCGAAGAAGGCGCTCGGCCGGACGAGGCGTCCTCCATGGCCGCCGATGTCTCGGTGGCCGTTAACGATGGCGACATCGCGCAACAAGAATCGGCCCAGCCTGCCGACACCAAGCCCGACGCTGCGGAAGTGCAGGCAGAAGCGGATGCGGAGCCGCACACCGCGGCGACCAACGGAGCCAACGCGGACGAGAGCTCCGACAACGGCGCCGCGCTCCGGGACGATACGTCTGAAAATACGGAAACCAATGCGGCCTCGGAAGCAGAAGACGCGAAAAACGAATCCGCAGAAATCGCAGCGGCGGCCGCGGCCGTGGAACAGAACAAGCCCAAACGCCGGGGCTGGTGGCAGAAAATCGTCGACTGATAATACGTCTGATAATACGTCCGGGCGTTTCACCCGGGCGGCATCAGCCTTCTATCCAGTCCTTCAGCCGCCCGGCGGCATCTGACATGGTCTGAGTATCGCCCGCAAAGGAAATCCGGATAGCCGACCGGCCGCGGTCGCGGTCGAAATCCGTCCCTGGCGCAGTCGCGATCCCCGCTTCGGTCAACATCCGGCGGCAGAAATCCTCGCTGTCGTTGGTCAGATGCGAGACGTCGGCGTAGATATAAAACGCCCCGTCCGCAGGTGCGAGTTTCGTCAGCCCCGCCTTCGGCAGTTCCCGCAGCAATAACTCCCGGTTGGCGGCATAACGCGCGACGTTTTCGTCCAGCTCGGCGGTGCAATCGAACGCAGCGCTCGCCGCATGTTGCGACAGCGCAGGCACGGAGATGAAAATATTCTGCGCCAGGCATTCCACCGACCGGTGAAGCTGTTCGGGGATCACCATCCAGCCGACGCGCCAGCCCGTCATCGAGTAGTACTTCGAAAAACTGTTCACCACGAACGCATTGTCGGTGTGCGTCAGCGCCGTCACGCCGGGCATCTCGTATGTGATGCCATGATAGATCTCGTCCGAAATCAGACGAATGCCCCGATCGTCGCAATAGGACGTCAGCGCCGCCATCTCGTCGGCGGAGATCATCGTGCCGGTCGGATTGGCGGGGCTTGCCACGATCAGCCCGTCGATCTCTCCATCGATCCGGTCCAGCAATGCCGGGGTGGGCTGATATCGGTCCTCCGCGGTCGCCGGCACCCCCACAGCCTCGATTCCCAACGCCGCCAGGATATTACGGTAGGCCGGATATCCGGGATCGGCCAACACCACGCGGTCGCCGACATCGAAGGCCGCGAGAAACGCCAGCATGAAACCGCCGGACGAACCGGTCGTGACGATCACGCGGTCCTCGGCAAGGTCGATATCGTGCGTGTCGCTATAATATCGGGCGATCCGACGCCGCAGCGGATCGATCCCAAGGGCTTCGGTATATCCGAGCTTGTCGTTTATCAGGGCATGCTGCGCGGCGGCGATGACCTTCGAAGGCGCGCCCGTGGAAGGTTGTCCGACCTCAAGATGCAGAATATCGCGCCCGGTACTTTCCAGCCGGTTGGCTTCCCGCATGACGTCCATGACGATGAACGGCGGCACCTGCCCCCGGGTCGATTTCTTCAGCGCCATCGTTCAGAGCGCCGCGCTGATGGCCAGTCCATGACCGGAAGGATCGCCCGCGAAACGACAGGAATCGGGATTTTCACGCGCGCCTTTCGGACAATGGATCAGTCCGGCCCGGCCGTCGGCGCCGTCCGCGGGTCCGAATGCCTTTTCGGGGTCGGTGTCATCGTCGAAGGCTTTCCGCGCGGCGCCGATTGCCCGGCTCGCGCCGCCCGCGCCGCCGGAGCCGCTCGCCGCGCCGCGGGCATCCTTCAATGGCCGGTTGACCAGCAGCATCGGTACGCCGGGGAAGGCGTCCCCGCGCGGAGGCGCCGCCATCAGAATGCCGCTCGACCCGATCATCCGGCCCGCGCCGAGCGTACCGTTGGTGGATACCACACAGGCCGCGCCGCCGCCCTGCCTGTCGACCGCGACGAAACCGGCGCTGTCGTAAGGCGCCTGTCCCTGCCGCGCGGATCCTGAAGCCACGCCCCGCCACAACGCAGCCGCCCGGGTACCGGCCGCATTTCCGGGGAGATGAAGTTCGTCCTTGCCAATATCGATCTTTTCGGTTTTCAGCCATTTCGGTCGGTAGTCGCGGAACGTCGACACCGGCAAGTCTACGCCCGTCGCCGCGCCAATATCCTGCGCCAGAAGTTTCGCGAAGTCTCCGGCGTAGAAATCGCCCGGGCCTCTTAGCCGGATACGGGCCAGGGATGCAGAGAGTTCGAACTGGCTGAGCACGTCGCCTTCGACAATCGTCTTGCCGGACGGGGCGAAAAGACGCCGGACCGTCGGGTCGGCCAACCCGTCCGTGGGTACCGCCGCCAGTCGGCGGGCGAAGGCACGGGATACCGGATTGCCGAATCTTGCTAGCCGCTCGGCTGGAAGCAGCAGGGCTTCCCATTGCAGACGCCCGTAACGGGCGTGAAGCGCGAACATTCCCCGTACGACGCCGGGAATCATCGCTGCCTTCCCGTCCATTTCGTACAGCGCAGGCCGGAAATCGATTGCCTCGATCGTCTCGCCTTCACCGCGGAACGCCACGCACATCCCACCCCCGCCAAGGCTCGCAGCGCCGGGATACGTCACCGACAGGGCGAAATAGGTCGCCACGACGGCATCGATCGCATTGCCGCCGGAAGACAGAATATCGCGCCCGATCAGCGCGGAGCGCGGTTCGTCCGACACGACGCCGCCGAAATCCGACGAAACGAAACCGACCTGCCCCTCGGGTGGGCCGTCGCTGCCGCAGGCGGCGAGCATTCCTCCGAGGAGGGCCGCTCCGATCGATTGACGGACCCGGAACCGCCACCTACTTATAATGTTACGAGAGAAAGTTTCGCCCGTGCGCAATGCAATTTCCTCCTTGGCAGCCGTCAGAGCGGTCGTCGCGATCCTATCGCTGCAATTGGCGCTGGCACCCAATCCGGCAGGGGCAGCCGGTATTCGCGATGCCGAAATCGAACATACCATCCGCGTTTATGCTTCGCCACTTCTGAGGGCGGCGGGGTTCGAACCGCAGGACGTCGGCCTGCATATCTTGAACGACAAGGCGCTGAACGCCTTCGTCGCCCGGGGCCAGCGGATATTCATGACAAGCGGGCTGCTGATGTCGGCGGACCGCCCGGAACAGATCGTGGGCGTGCTGGCCCATGAAATCGGCCATATCACCGGCGGCCATCTGGCCCGGCTGAGCGGTGCACTGGACGATGCCCGGAATCAGGCGCTGATCGGCCAGATCATCGGCTTTGCGCTGGGTGTGCTGGCGAAGGACGGTGGCGTCGCAGCCGCCACCAGCGCGAAAGGCAGCGACATCGCGCTGAAGAATTTGCTGAAGTTTTCGCGCACACAGGAACGGTCCGCGGATCAGGTGGCCGTGGACCTTCTGGATCAGACCCGCTCATCTGCGACTGGTTTGCTGGAATTCTTCGAACTCCTGCAGGATCAGGAACTATTGGTGCGCGCGCGGCAGGACGCCTATGTGGTTACGCATCCGCTGACACAGGACCGGATCGCGTTTGTTCGCAAGCATGTCGAAAATTCCCGGTATTCAGGCAATCAGTTGCCGAGCCTCGTCAAGGCAATGCACGATCGCATGGTCGCCAAGCTTAAAGGCTTCATCAATCCGCCAAGCCAGACCCTAAAGGAATACGCGGCCGACGATTCTTCGGTCAGTGCCCGCTATGCCCGGGCCATGGCCTTTTACCGCGATTCCCGAATGGACGAAGCGCTGGAACTGATGGATGGGTTGATCAGCCAGGCGCCGGACGATCCGTATTTTCATGAACTGCGGGGTCAGATCCTGTTCGAGAATGGCAAGCTCACGGAAGCGTTGCCGGACTATGAACGCGCGGTAAACCTTCGCCCGCAACAGCCTCTGCTGCGTGTTGGACTGGCGCACGTACAGATAGAACTCAATCGGCCGGATCTTATCAAATCGGCCGTCGGCAATCTGGAACAGGCGCTGCGCTACGACCGGTTCATGCCGCTGTCCTGGCAACTGGCGGCGACGGCCTATGGCCGCAACGGGCAGTTGGGCATATCCTCGCTCGCCCTGGCGGAATACCACCTGCTGCTTGGCCGATTCCTCGACGCCCGGGGCCAGGCCAGCAAGGCAATGCGCATTCTGCCCGAGAATTCACCAGGCTGGCTGCGCGCGCAGGATATCGAGGCCACGGCCAAACGGGCGCGCGACCGGCAACGCCGTTAACCCTTGCCGAAGTTTAATGTCGATTTAATCAAGCGATTGTGACCCCCGGTCCCAATCCTGATACGATATGCCTCAATCGAACCGGCTGCGCGGAGGCTCGGCAACCGGCATGTTCAAACCGAGAGTACGATCAGATATGGTCCTTTCCAAACACCAGTTTCTGTCCACCATCTCCGCTGCAATGCTCTCCGCCGTGATCGTCCTGACCGGCCCCGCCGCAGCCCAGCCGGCCGGTTCGGGCACTATTTCCGCCGAACAGAAAAAAGCGTTCGAAGGCATCGTCCGGGATTACATTCTGGAGAATCCGGAAATCATCACACAGGCGATCGAACGCCTGCGAGAAAAGCAGCGCCTTGCCGAAGCGCGGGCCGACCAGAATATTCTGGCTGCCAGCAAAGCGGAAATATTCAACGACCCGGATGCGCCTGTAGGCGGCAACCCAAAGGGCGACGTCACCGTCGTGGAATTCTTCGACTACCGCTGCGGCGTGTGCAAGCGTATCCATCCCATCGTGAACGAATTGGTCAAAACGGATCCGAATATCCGTCGCGTGTACAAGGAATGGCCGATCCTGGGGCCGAATTCAGTCCTCGCCGCACGCGCCGCGATCGCCTCGCGACAGCAGGGCAAGTATCTCGCCTTCCACAAGGTCATGATGGAAGCGAATTCCTCCTTCGACCGGGCCTCGATCCTGCGCATGGCGAAATCGGTCGGGTTGGATACGGCGCAACTGGACAAGGACATGAAGAGTCCGGAAGTCGATGCGATTATCCGCAAAAACTACGCGCTCGCCGAAAAGCTGAAACTGAACGGCACGCCGTCCTTCGTGATCGGAGATACGCTGCTGCGCGGCGGGCGCGATCTCGAATCCCTGCGCGCCATCGTCGCAGAGGCCAGGGCTGCGAAAAAGTAAACGGTTCTTATTCGGTCGAGAACGTCACCGGCGGCGCAATACCGAGAATGCGGATATAGGTCAGTCGGGCTGCTTCGACGGCTGAGCGTTATCGAAAGCCTCCAGCTTCATGCATTCTGCGAAAATCCCCATCAGCCGAGGATAAGGCGACAGATCGCATTCATAGCGCTGGGCGTTGAACACCTGCGGAACGATACAGATATCGACCAGCCCGGGCGCGTCGCCATGGGCAAAGGTGCCCGTTTCGCTGTCCGCCGCCAGATGTGCCTCCAGCGCGTTGAATCCCTCGTAGATCCAGTGCTGATACCAGGTAACGTTGACGGCATCCTTGTCCGCTCCCATTTCGCGCGACATAAACTTAAGGACGGCGAGATTGTTCAGCGGATGAATGTCGCAGGCGATGATGTCCGCCAGTCCACGCACACGGGCCCGGCCCACCGGATCTGACGGCAGGAATGCCGGTTCCGGGTGAGTTTCTTCGAGATACTCCAGAATTGCCATCGACTGATACAGAACGTTGTCGCCGTCGATCAGCGTCGGCACCCGTCCCTGCGGATTGAGAGTCTTGTAGCTGTCGTCGAACTGATCGCCGTCGGGAAGACTGATATTGATGTGCTCCCATGCAATGCCTTTCAGGTTCAGGGCGATGCGGACGCGGAAGGCCGCCGACGAGCGGGAAAAGCCGTAAAGTTTCATTGGTCGCTCCAATTGATTTCCTGGGGAGTTTAGGGGGGCTTCGCGTGGCAATCCAGCCGCACCGACCGACGGGCACCCCTCAGTCAGATATAATACTCGCTGAGCGGCGGGAACCCGTTGAACCCGACGGCGGAATAGGTCGCAGTGTATGCGCCCGCGCTCAGAATTTCGATCCTGTCGCCCGCGGCCAGAACAAGCGGCAGGGTGTAACCTGCTGCATCGTACAGAACGTCGACTTCGTCGCAGGTAGGACCGGCCAGCACAACGGGGCCTTCGGGCCCACCGTCATGGGGAGTCGTGATCCGGTACTGGATGGCTTCTTCGAAGGTTTCGGGCAGACCCCCGAACTTTCCCACATCCAGGAAGATCCAGCGACGGTCCGGTTCCCGGGATTTTTCCGCGACCAGCACAACCTCGGTCTGAATGATGCCGGCGTCGCCCGCGATGTAGCGTCCGGGTTCCGCGATGATGCGGGGCGGCCTGTTGCCGAAATGACGAACCAGCGAATCGCGTATGCCAGCGCCGTAGGCGTCCGCGCTTTCGATCGGTTGCCGGTAGCTGGCCGGAAATCCGCCCCCGATATTGAGCAGCGTCAGCTCAACGCCGCTTTGGGAAAGCTGTTCGAATACGGCCGCACATTGTTCGATCGCGACATCCCATTGTCCGGGGTCACGCTGCTGGGAACCGACATGAAACGACACTCCCGCCGGCACCAGCCCGGCGTCGCCGGCCTCCTTCAACATTTCCACCGCCTGCATCGGTTCGCATCCGAATTTCCGGGACAGCGGCCAGTCCGAACCGGCGCCGTCCATGAACACCCGGCAACAAACGTCGGCGCCCGGCGCCGCCGAAGCCAGCTTCGACAGTTCCGCGCGGCTGTCGAAGGCAAACAGGCGGACGCCATATTCGTACGCCCTCGCAATATCGCGTTCCTTCTTAACGGTATTCCCGAACGCGATCCTTTCGGGGCCAATGCCGAGATCCAGGCATGCCTCGATCTCGAAGATGCTGGCGGTGTCGAAACAGGCGCCGAGTCCGTGGAGAAGGCTGATCACTTCCTTCGCCGGATTTGCTTTCATCGCGTAAAAGATCTCGGCATTGGGCAAAGCGCGGACCAGATCGGCGTAGCGCTGCGCAATCACGTCGAGATCGACGACCAGACAGGGCGTGTCGGGTTGACGTTCTTCGAGAAACTTTCGGATTTTGACGGTCATAGCGGGCGCGTTTTAGCCCGTCGGACCGCCGGCGGAAAGCGAAATCGGCGGGTTACATGCCCTGGGCGAATTGCAGGCCGAACATCGCGCCGCCTGCCGCGATGGCGATGATCAGCGTGATCACGATCAGCCGCACCGGGTTCGATTTCTTTTTGACCTTCCGGCGCTTGGCAGCTGCCTTGCGTTGCGCAACGTCACCCTGCGGCTTCTTTTTGGCCTTGGCGGCATTGGCCCGCGTCTGTTTCGCCTTTTGTAGCTGTTCGGCGTTTGCCTGCTCGACCTTGCTGCCGCGGAAAATGGTCCGGGTTTTCGTTTCCTGGGTCGATTCGACGTAGATTTCCTCGATGACCCGGATGCCGGTATACCGGCCGCTTTCGTCCATGCGTTGCGCTTCGAACAGCGCCAGATCGCGATCGTCAAACACCGAATCGATCTTCCACTTTCCACTCTGGAATGTGTGAATTTCGAAGGCTTTCATATCTGACATGGCTTGCTCCGGGTCCCCGAACCGCGGCGTTACTCGTTCGGTACTTCGCGGCAGTTCGCGGCGCCGAGAAGACCGGAGACGACCGTACCATCATCGCTCATCGGCAGGATGATGCTGCGGCACAGAACCTTCATGCCGTCGTATTTCACAAACTCCCCGCCGCGCGAGATCGGCACGCCCCGGGAAAGAATCTCCTGATAGTAGCCCGCCGCGTTCTCGATCAACGTCCGCGGCGGCACCTCAGACAGCAGACAGTTGCGGACAGGCTCGCCCATGTACTGCTGCAGTTTGTCGCCGACCGTGCGGACGATGGGGTCGTCTTCGTAACCGACGAAATCCAGCACGAAGCAGTAATCCCATATCTCCGCCATTTCGACCGGGTTCACGTCGGTGAAAGACGGAAACTGATTGTCGCCGCACCATTGTCGCCAGTGCGACAACAGACGGAGCACCATTCGACGCTCCATGCCCTGGGGCGCGGCGTCGGGTGCATTGGGTGTATTCTGCGTATCCATGACCACGACACTGAAACAATTGCGTTAAATTCCAGTAAAGGTGTGGATAACTCGATTTCGCATTGCGGTAATCTTTTCCGGTTTCTTCGGCGGCGGCGCCGGGAATTCAACCGAATCAATCTCCGCAAACGCCGGAATTCCGGGTGTTTATCGCCATTGCCCACACGAGACGTCCTGCGGTAAGCCTTAAAGGTTGTCGCCGAACGAAAATGTGGGGATTGTCCGTCATTTCGCGCTTTCTAGTCATAAACGGCCCAAACCTGAATATGCTGGGCGTTCGAGAACCTGAAATCTATGGCCATGACAGCCTCGGCGACATTCAGGCCAGGTGCGAAGCGCATGCCGAAACCGTCGGCGCGAAACTCGATTTCCGCCAGTCAAACAGCGAAGCGGAGATCATCGACTGGATTCACGCCGCGCGGGACACCGCCGACGGCATTATCATCAACCCCGCCGCCTTTACGCATACATCGGTGGCCATTCTCGATGCACTGGTACTTACCGAGCTCCCCGTCGTGGAGATTCATATCTCGAACATCTTCCGGCGGGAAAGTTTCCGCCAGCATTCCTATATTTCCATGGGTGCGACAGGAATCATTTCGGGATTCGGCGCGCACGGCTATGTTCTGGCGATTGACGCGATGATGGGGCTGACCGGGGAAAAGAAGGAAACCTGATGGCGAACAAGTTCGATATAGACCCGGACCTGGTCAAGAAGCTTGCGGAGCTTCTCGACGAAACGGGCTTGAGCGAAATCGAATTCGAAAGCACCGGTCGGCGTATCCGCGTGGCGCGTCCGGTCGCGGGAAGCGCCCCGCCGATAACGGTCAACGCACCGCCCGCCGCTGCGGCTGCCGCCCCATCTGCCGATGCCGAATCTCAATCGGAAGCGCGCATCGGTACACCGATCACCTCGCCGATGGTCGGCACGATCTTCCTGTCACCCGAACCGGGCGCCGAACCGTTCATCAAGGTCGGCGACACCGTATCCGAAGGCCAGACCGTTATGCTGATCGAAGCGATGAAGACCTACAATCCGGTCCGCGCGACGAAAAGCGGCAAGGTCGTGCAGATACTCGTCGGGGATTCGACACCTGTCGAGTTCGGCGAGGAACTGCTGCTGGTCGAATAGCACCTCGATCGGGCCGGGCCGGCAACGCAATGTTCGAAAAAATCCTGATAGCCAATCGCGGCGAAATTGCGCTTCGTATCCACCGGGCGTGCAAGGAGATGGGCATCTCGACGGTCGCGGTTCACTCGACTGCCGATGCCGATGCCATGCATGTCCGACTGGCGGATGAAAGCGTCTGCCTGGGTCCGGCGCCGGCCAAGGACAGCTATCTCAATATTCCGGCCATCGTTTCGGCCGCCACCATCACCGGCGCCGACGCGGTTCATCCGGGTTACGGGTTCCTGTCGGAAGAGGCGAGCTTCGCGTCCATCCTGGAAGAACACGGATTCACCTTTATCGGCCCAACCGCCGAGCATATCGATCTGATGGGCGATAAAGTCGCGGCGAAAAAAGCGGTTGAAGAAAACGGCGTGCCTGTCGTGCCGGGATCGAAGGGGGCGTTGGAAACGGCCGCGGACGCGCGTAAGACCGCCGACGACATCGGCTATCCGGTCCTGATCAAGGCGGCCGGAGGGGGCGGCGGACGCGGCATGCAGATCGTCCGCAGCGCGGACGAAGTGGAAGACGCCTATCGCATGGCGCGGACGGAGGCCAAGGCGAGCTTCCGGAACGACACCGTGTACATGGAAAAGTTCCTCGAAAAGCCGCGCCACATAGAAGTTCAGGTTTTCGCGGACGGTCAGGGTGGCGCCGTGCACCTTGGCGAACGCGACTGTTCGCTCCAGCGCCGGCACCAGAAAGTGCTGGAAGAAGCCCGCTCCCCTGCCCTGAACGATGAGGCGCGGGAAAAGATCGGCAAGATCGCCGCCGACGCAGTGCGCCGGATCGGATACCGCAATGCGGGCACCATCGAATTCCTGTATGAGGCGGGCGAATTCTATTTCATCGAAATGAACACCCGACTGCAGGTGGAACATCCCGTCACGGAGATGATCACGGGCATCGACATGGTCCGCGAACAGATTCGGGTGGCCGCGGGGTCGCCGCTGTCCTTCGAGCAATCGGACATCACCTTCGAAGGTCACGCGATCGAATGCCGCATCACGGCGGAACACCCGGAAACCTTCGTCCCGTCACCAGGCAGGATCACCGATTACCATCCGCCGGGCGGCATGTCGGTGCGCGTAGATTCCGGCCTTTATGCCGGATACACGATCCCGCCGCATTACGACAGCCTGGTAGCCAAACTGATCGTGCATGGCGCCAACCGCAACGAATGCCTGATGCGCCTGCGCCGGTCCCTGGAGGAGTTCGTCATCGGCGGCATCCACACCACGATCCCGCTGCATGAGAAGATCATCGAAAATTCGGACTTCGTAAACGGCGATTATGATATTCATTGGCTGGAACGCTTTGTCGCGGGAGACATTGCGGACAACTGATCGGTACCCGTATCGGCCGCCAATGACCAGCCTGACGCCGGAAATTCTTTTACGCGCCTATGCCGTGGGCCTGTTTCCGATGGCCGAGCATCGCGACGATCCGACGCTGTACTGGATCGATCCGGAGAAGCGCGGCGTGCTGCCGCTGGACGACTTCCACATTCCCCGGCGCCTGCGCCGCACCGTGCGCCGCAACGAATTCGAGGTTCGCTGCAACACGGCCTTTACCGACGTCATCCGCGCCTGCGCCGCGCCGGCAGAGGGGCGCGACGAAAGCTGGATCAACGACGAGATCGTCTCGCTCTACACCACCCTTAACGAAATGGGCCGTGCCCATTCAGTGGAGACCTGGCAGGACGGCAAACTGGTCGGCGGCCTGTACGGCGTCGCCCTGGGCGCGGCATTCTTCGGCGAAAGCATGTTCAGCACCGTACGCGACGCCAGCAAGGTGGCGCTGGTGCATCTGGTGGCCCGAATGAAAAAGGGGGATTTCGAGCTGCTCGACACACAGTTCGTTACCGATCACCTGGCGCAGTTCGGCGTCGTGGAGATGCCCCGGTCCGGGTTTCGCCAGTTACTGGCTTCCGCACTGGACCGGTCGGCGTCTTTCCCTCCGGAAATCTCTCAGCCGGAACTCGAAGCTCTTCTGCAGTCGACCACCCAGACATCGTAGACCGGATGCTCGACCGAAGCGGCTGCCGGGCTGGACGCGAACATCCAGCCCGCGAACAGGTCGACCGCGCTTTCGCCCAGACGGCGTTCCCGAATTTCCAGATAGACCGTGGTCTCGGGCGTTTCGGTCGGCGGGCGCTTGTGGCATTTCCGCACCGTGATATCCAGCGTTCCGAACCGGACCGTCTCTCCCACCGGCGCCACGATCTCCGTGATCCGCGCCGTGATCTTGTCGAGCCCCTGCAGCACGGCGGCGGCGGGCGCCTGCGCCTGGGTCGCATCGGGATTCGGCGACGCCTGGGCGAGCGCCATGGCCGGCCAGAACGCCGCTACAAACAACAGTGCGCAGATCGCCGGGCGCGTCATGGGCAATGATTCCCCGGAAAACAAGGCGGGATCGAGGCGGGCCTAATTGCCCTTCTCGCCGTCCTTGTTGGTCTGGCTGAAAATCATCTGGCCGACGAGCCCCATCAGGTCGATCGACCCCTGGGTGGTCGTGATCTCGCCGCCCGGCGGCAGCATCTCGTCCGCGCCCCCGGGCGACAGCGCCAGAAACTTGTCGCCCAGCAGCCCGTCGGACGAGACCGCGATCGAAGTGTCTTCCGGTATCCTGATATCGGAGCGGATATTCATCGAGACGTTGGCGAAGTAGGTCTTCGGATCCAGCGCCGACGAAGTGACCGTGCCGATCTTGATACCACTCATGCGGACGTCCGAGCCTGCCAGGATGCCGTCGATCCGATCGAACTTGGCCTTGATTTCGTAACCTTCGACCTTGCCGACTTCGGCCTTGCTGTAGGCGAATACGATGAATAGCGCCGCAACGATCAGCACGACGCCGCCCATCACGGTTTCAATAAGGTTTTTGCGCATGCGCCCTCGGTCTCCTTAGCTCGGTGCGGCCGGACAGTTCAGGAAGGCTGCCAGGGTTCGTAATCGCCCGTCGCGGGCGCCCGTTGCCCGCCCTTCAGAACGTGTCCCGGCGGACTATACGCCTGGTCGGTGCCGGTCATGTTCGGCTGGTGCTCCTTCTGCCAGTCCCAGCGCCGCCCGACATCGTCTTCCGGAATGTCGTCGGTAGTGTGGTGCAGCCAGGAATGCCATGCCGGCGGTACGCGCGACGCTTCGACCCTGCCGTCGTAGACGACCCAGCGCTTTTCGCGCGCGCCCCTGGCGGTCCGCTTGCCGCGGTAATAAGTATTGCCCTGGGAATCGGTCCCGACCTGCACGCCGTTCAGCCACGTGAATAATCTGGTGCCTATGGTCATACGTACCTCTGCTGACGGCTGCCGCCGGACGGTGAAAAATGGTTAATGAACCGGGCGACAGTATCGCATTTCCCGCGTTTGCGTCCAGTATGACGGAGAATCAATAGACATATGGTTAACGAAACGTCAAAACGCAAACCTTTGATATCGTTTGAATATTTTGAAGACTGGATCGCCCCGCAGCAGACCGCTAGGCTCGGCCCGAACAATGGAGAAACAGCATGACCGGACGCATCGATCAACGCCTCGCAGAGCTTGGCATCACCCTGCCCGACGCCCCCGTGCCGTCGGCCAATTACGTGCCCTACCGCCGGTCCGGCAATCAGGTGTTCATCGCCGGCCAGGTGTCGATCACGGGCGATGAAAGCGCGACCGGCAAGGTCGGCGGCGACCTGTCGGTGGAAGACGGCTACGCCGCGGCGCGGCTCTGCGGGCTCAACATTCTGGCGCAGCTCAAGGCCTGCGTCGGCGACGACATCGACCGCGCCAAGGCCGTCAAGCTGGGCGGCTTCGTGAACGCGCCGCCGGATTTCACTCAGCCACCCGCGGTCGTCAACGGCGTCTCCGACCTGCTGATCGAAGTGATGGGCGAGGACGCCGGCAAGCATGCGCGCTTCGCGGTGGTGGTGGCCTCCCTGCCCGGCGGCGCGGCGGTCGAAGTCGACGCCATTTTCGAGATAGAGTAGCGCGCGCCGATGCCCGACGGCGGCGAGACAGTTACCGTCAAAGTCCTCTCTTCGCTGGGCGAGGTTTCGGCCGCCGACTGGGATGCCTGCGCCGGGCCCGAGAACCCCTTCGTGTCGCATACGTTTCTCAGGACGCTGGAGGATTCGTCCGCCGCCTGCGGCGAGACCGGCTGGCTGCCCCAGCATGTCGTGATCGAGGATACCGGCGGCGGGCTGATCGGCGCGGCACCCTGCTACCTGAAAAACCATTCCCACGGCGAATACGTGTTCGACTGGGGCTGGGCCGATGCCTATGAGCGCGCCGGCGGGCAGTATTATCCGAAGCTGCAGGTCTCGGTGCCGTTCTCGCCGGTCACCGGCCCCCGCCTGCTGGTCCGCGACGGCGAGGATAAATCCCATACCCGGCGCCTGCTCGCCGCCGGCCTGCTGGAGCTCGCCAAGCAGCACGAGGTTTCGTCGCTGCACATCACCTTCACGCCGGAGGACGAATATAACGATCTGGGCGAGATCGGCTTTCTGCAGCGCCAGGGCCAGCAGTTTCACTGGCGGAACCAGGACTTCGGGACCTTCGACGACTTCCTCGCCTCGCTCAATTCGCGCAAGCGCAAGATGATCCGCAAGGAGCGCGAGGCCGCAAACGCCGCCGTCGACATCGAGGTGCTGACCGGCGACGCCCTGACCGAGCGGCACATGCAGGCGTTCTATCATTTCTACCTCAACACCGTGGACCGCAAATGGGCCCACGCCTATCTGAATTACAAGTTCTTCCAGCTGCTGCGCGAGCGCATGGCCGACAACGTCGTCCTCGTCATGGCCAGCCATGAAGGCGATTACGTCGCCGGGGCGCTGAACCTGCGCGGCCCGGACACGCTGTGGGGCCGCAACTGGGGATGTTCCGAACGCTTCAGGATGCTCTACTTCGAGGCCTGCTTTTACCGCGGCATCGAGTTCGCGATCGAAAACGGCCTCTCCAAAGTCGAGGCCGGCGCCCAGGGCCCGCACAAGATCAGCCGCGGGTACCTGCCGTCCGCCACCTACAGCGCCCACTGGATCCGCGACGAGGGCTTCCGCCGCGCCGTCGCCGATTTCGTCGACCGCGAACGCCGCGGCGTCGCGCACGAGATGGATTCGCTGTCCGAACTGTCTCCTTTCAAACGATCGAACGACTCGCCTTAGGCGGCGCCATTGTCGGTCCCCTCCCCCTTGAGGGGGAGGGCCAGGGAGAGGGTGATACAGGCTTTTTTCCCTCTCCCTAACCCCCTCCCCGCTGGGGCGAGGGGATGATAGTGTTATCGCTCCTCACCAACCCGGACCCCGCCCATGACCAGCATCGAAGATATCCCCTACCTCACCATCGACGGCCACGCTTTGCAGGCCCGCCTGTACCGGCCCGACGCGCCCAACGGCACCTGGCTGGTCGACGTCCATGGCGGCGCGTGGGGCTCCGGCGACCGGCTGAACAATGCCGTCATTCATGAAGATCTCGCGGCCCACGGCATCGGCGTCTTCGCGCTCGATTTCCGCCTGTCCGACGCGGCGCAATACCCGGCCCCGGTTCAGGACGTGTCCTACGGCGTGCGCTGGTTCAAGGCCAACGCCGCGACAACCCTCGGCATCGACGCCTCTGTCGTCGGCGGGCTGGCCTCGTCCAGCGGCGCGCAGCAGCTCGGCCTCGTGGCGCTGTGCCCGGACGGCCCGGCCTGGACGCCCGCCGCGCCGGAATTGCGCGACGCCGACAGCCGTCTCGACTTCTTCGTCGCCGGCTGGCCGATCTTCGATCCGCTGCGCCGGTATCGCATGGCGCAGGATGCCGGCAACGAGCGCCTGGTCGCCGCCCATGACGCCTATTTTGCGACCGAGGCCGACATGGACGCCGGCAACCCCTACCGCCTGCTCGACCGCGGCGAGGCAACCCAACTGCCGCCGATGATCGTCATCCAGGGCACCGACGACGCCAATGTCGACCACACCTGGCAGGACGAATTCGCCGCGCTGTACCGGTCGACGGGCGGCACGGCCGAAGTGCGAAAGTTCGACGGCATGCCGCACACCTTCGTGACCGCCGACCCCGAGGCCGAGGCGTCAAAAGCCGCCATCGTCGCGATCTGGGAATTCGTGCTGGGGGTTTAGCGCTTCGTCCTCCCACCGTCATCCCCGCCGTCTTTGCGTGTCATTCCCGCGAAGGCGGGAATGACACCTTCTATGAAAACCCTCAATTCAACCCCATACACCCGAACGAACCGCCCTTCGGGGACACACTTTCGCTAAACCTCGTAACGACCCCATGCACAGGACGACCCGGCGCACCGCATACCGGGAAACGGAACACCCGCCAAAGCGGGACCCAGCCCAAACAGGCGCGGCAACATCGCCCTCATGTCGCAAGCCGTTCACCCCCCTTTCCTGACCACCCATGGTCAGGCCGATCGTTCGCCGACACACATTCAGCAACTTAAACACTTCCACGAACCTAACATGAATAAGAACAAATAGCGAACTTCTGTGGCAGAAATTCTGCGCGAATAGCCGACCATCAACCCGGTAAAAGCCGGAAACGCAGATCACTGCCAATCCACGGGGTTCTATTATGTGCAGGAAAAACCCCGGCACTTTGGCCGGGATTAATGTAACTGCCTAAGACGACGGTAGAGCGTTCCCTACTCCACCAGCTCCTCGATCTTGTCGTCGCCGTCGGGCCCTTCATCCGGGTCGCTGTCCGGGTCCTTGCCCTTGCTGCCTTTCGGCGGGGCGGCCTGGATGACGAACGAGAGCTTGTCTTCGTCCTTCTTGACGTCGACCTGCACCACGCCGCCCTTGGCGAGCTTGCCGAACAGGATCTCGTCGGCCAGCGGTTTCTTGATGTTTTCCTGGATGACGCGGGAAAGCGGCCGCGCCCCGTACGCCTCGTCGTAGCCCTTGCGGCACAGCCAGTCGCGCGCCGCGTCGGTCAGCTCGAACGTGACGTTGCGGTCGTCGAGCTGGGCTTCGAGCTGCATGATGAACTTGTCCACCACCAGCATGACGACGTCCCTGGGCAGGCTGGCAAACGGGATGATCGCGTCCAGCCGGTTGCGGAATTCGGGCGTGAACATGCGCTTGATCGCGTCTTCGTCCTCGCCCACCCGGGTCGTGCGTTCGAAGCCGATGGCGGGTTTCGCCATGTCGGACGCACCGGCATTGGTGGTCATGATCAGGATAACGTTGCGGAAATCGACGCTTTTGCCGTTGTGGTCGGTCAGCCGCCCGTGATCCATGATCTGCAGCAGGATGTTGAACACGTCGGGATGCGCCTTCTCGATCTCGTCGAGCAGCAGCACGGAATGCGGGTTCTGGTCGACCGCATCGGTCAGCAGACCGCCCTGGTCGAAGCCGACATAGCCGGGCGGCGCGCCGATCAGACGCGAGACCGAATGGCGTTCCATGTATTCCGACATGTCAAAGCGCGTCAGCTCGATCCCCATGGTGTGGGCGAGCTGGCGGGCGACCTCGGTCTTGCCGACGCCGGTCGGGCCGGAGAACAGGTACGAGCCGATGGGCTTGTCCGGTTCGCGCAGGCCGGCGCGCGCCAGTTTGATTGCGGAGGCCAGCGCGTCGATGGCCTTGTCCTGGCCGAACACGACGCGTTTCAGATCGGCATCCAGCGTCTTCATGGATTCCTTGTCGGAGCGCGACACGCTCTTCGGCGGGATGCGCGCGATCTTGGCGACCACGGCTTCGACGTCCTTGACGGTGATCAGCTTCTTGCGCCGGCTTTCCGGCACCAGCATCTGGGCGGCGCCGACCTCGTCGATCACGTCGATGGCCTTGTCCGGCAGCTTGCGGTCGTTGATGTATTTGGCGGCGAGTTCCACCGCCGTCCGCAGCGCGGCGGCGGTGTAGCGCACGCGGTGATGCTTTTCGTAATACGGCTTCAGGCCGCGCAGGATCTTGACCGCGTCCTCGATGCTCGGCTCCGGCACGTCGATCTTCTGGAACCGGCGCACCAGCGCGCGGTCCTTTTCGAAATACGACCGGTATTCCTTGTAGGTGGTCGAGCCGATGCATTTCAGCGTGCCGCCCTGCAGCGCGGGTTTCAGCAGGTTGGAGGCATCCATCGAGCCTCCGCTGGTGGCGCCGGCGCCTATGACGGTGTGGATCTCGTCGATGAACAGAACGGCATCGTCATGCTGTTCCAGCTCGGTAACCACCGCTTTCAGCCGCTCCTCGAAATCGCCGCGATAGCGCGTACCCGCCAGCAGCGCGCCCATGTCGAGCGAGAAGATGGTGGCGCCCTTCAGGACCTCCGGCACGTCGCCGTCGTGAATGCGCTTGGCAAGGCCTTCGGCGATGGCGGTTTTGCCGACGCCGGAATCGCCGACATAAAGCGGGTTGTTCTTGGTACGGCGGCACAGCACCTGGATGGTGCGTTCGATCTCGGCCTCGCGCCCGATGAGGGGGTCGATCTTGCCGTCGGCGGCCTTCTGGTTGAGGTTGACGCAATAGGTGTCGAGCGCTTCGCCGGCGCTCTTGTTGCCGTCTTCGTCTTCGCCCCCTTCTTCGTCGGATCCGCGCACGGACCGGTTCTCGGACCGGCCCGGCACCTTGGCGATGCCGTGGCTGATATAGTTCACCGCATCGAAGCGGGACATGTCCTGTTCCTGCAGATAGTAGACCGCGTGGCTTTCGCGTTCGGAGAACATGGCGACCAGCACGTTGGCGCCGGTCACTTCCTGACGGCCGGACGACTGCACGTGAATGGCGGCGCGCTGCACCACCCGCTGGAAGCTGGCCGTCGGCTTGGGATCGTCAAGCCCGTCGACCACCAGGTTCGACAGCTCGTCGTCGAGATAGCCTTTCAGGTCATCCGTCAGCTTGTCGATATCGACGCCGCAGGCCTTGAGCACGGCGATGGCGTCCTGGTCTTCGGTCAGCGCCATCAGCAGATGTTCGAGCGTCGCGTATTCATGGTTGCGGTCGTTCGCCTGCGCCAGAGCGCGGTGGAGGCTTTTTTCGAGGTTGCGTGAAAGCATACGGTCAGGCCTTTTCCAGAGTACATTGCAGCGGGTGCTGATGCTGCCGGGCCAGATCCATCACCTGCTGGACCTTGGTTTCGGCAACCTCGTAGGTGAAGACGCCGCAGACGCCGACACCCTTCTGGTGAACGTGCAGCATGATGCGGGTGGCTTCTTCGCTGGTCTTGTTGAAGAAACGTTCCAGCACCAGGATCACGAATTCCATCGGCGTGTAGTCGTCATTCAGCATGATGACCTTGTACATCGCCGGTTTCTTGGTCTTGGGCTTGGTACGGACGACCACGCCGGTCTCGGAACCGCCGTCGCCACCGCCGCCGCCGACATTGTCGTCGTCGTCCTTGTCCTCCATGCGCGGGAGGTCCGCGTATCGGAATATGCCAGGTTCGAACATTGTCTCAATCATATGGGATCGCCGGACGCGGATCAAAGCAACTTCTCTGGAATCAGGTACATGGTTAACGGGCATTCAGATCAGGCCCCGGGCGCTGCGAATGCCGTTGGGACCGAGCTGCAGCCAGAAGACGCTATCCGACACATTGCGGTCACCCTCATGTCGGCCGGGATCGTCGTCCCGTTTGCCAACCGGCACCGCGCGCTTGAAATCCAGTCCCGTTTTGTCCTGCTCCAGCAAAATCGCAGGGAATTTCAATGACTTGTACCTGTCGGACGGATATAGCCAGGCATTGGCGTGAAACCGGCTGTTCACGCAGCCGGTCACCACCCAGTAGAATTCATCCGACGGCAAACGCAGGCCGACGGGCTTGAAGCCCGTGAAACGGTCGTCTGCCAGCGCGGCCTTCAGATTGGCCAGCGTCTGAGGGTCGATGACGGAATCGACCCGCTTGCCCTGCCAGGGAGACAGGAGATTCGTGATTTCGATCCCTTTGGTCAGATCCCCGTCTCCCCGCGACCGGGCCGACAGGGACGCGCCCCGGCCGCCCGGCAGCGCGCGAACGTCGTAGGTGCGGATCTGACTGTCATAAATACCGTTATAGACGAAGCGCAGCCGGTCGGAGGCGCCGGGCCCGCAGGCAGCCTTTACGTTCTCCGCGCCGACATAGTCGAACCATGTCAAATTGCGTTCGAACGGATCGCCCGAAGGACCGGCATACTGGCAGCCGGCGAGCGCGAAGACCGCTATGACGAGGGTGGTCAGTGCACGTTTCACAATCCAGACCTTTCTCCGGAAGACGATAACAGGTCCGTTCGGGTCGCCGGGACTAAATTTTCGGTCAATTTTCGTTAACCAAAGCTTTATGGCGGCAGTTCATATTGGACAGGGGTCTGCGGTTTGAGTAGGTTGATATTGATATGGGATAACAAAGTCCGGCAGTCAATCAGGCCGGAATCCATACGCAACAAGGCATCCGGACTGCGGGAAACACCCCGTATCGCCGGTCGGGGCAGCCAGATCACGAACTCGAACCGACAGGGAGCGGGGAATTAACTTGTTTCGGCTGCTAGTAGTCCTGACTTTCGCCATTACCGCCTTCCTGACCGGATCGATCGCGACCCCCGGACAGGCGCTCGCCAAATACGCTCATATCGTCGTCGAGGCCAAGACCGGCCGCGTCCTGACGTCGCTGAATGCGCAAACCAAGAACTATCCCGCGTCGCTGACCAAGATCATGACGCTCTACATGACTTTCGAGGCGCTTAAGGACGGCACGCTTCTGATGCATCAGGAACTTCCGGTCTCGCGCGTCGCCCAGGGGCGCTCGCCGTCGAAACTGGGGCTGCGCCGGGGCGAGAAAATCACTGTCGACAACGCCATCAAGGCGCTGGTCACGAAGTCGGCCAATGACGTCGCGACCGTCCTCGCGGAAGCGATAGGCGGCACCGAGCGCAAATTCGCGGTCATGATGACCCGGCGCGCCCGCGCGCTCGGCATGAAGAACACGACCTTCAAGAACGCCTCCGGCCTGCCCAATCGCGGCCAGTTGAGCACCGCCGAAGACATGGCGATTCTCGCCCGTGCGGTGCTGTATCAGCATGCCGACATGTATCACCATTTCGCGCGCCAGACATTCACCTACAAGGGCCGGACCTACCGCTCGCACAACCGTCTGATGAAACGCTACAAGGGCATGGACGGCATCAAGACCGGTTATATCCGCGCATCGGGCTTCAATCTGGTCGCCTCGGCGAAACGCGGCGGCAAGCGGGTTATCGCGATCGTGTTCGGCGGCAAGACCCCCAAAACCCGCGACCGCCAGGTCGCGCGCCTGCTCGACCGGGGCTTCGCGACGCTGAACAACGTCGTCGTGGCGTCGGGCAAGCAGAAGGTGATCGCCTATAATTCAGGGCGGCCGAAGCCGACTGCGAAGTCATCTGTGCGGCCGCAATTCCGATCGGTGGGCAAGCCGCGGAACACGGCATCCGGCAAAACCTCGCCGCGCCTGTCGGCTGCATCCGGCCGCGTCCAGAGCTGGGCGATCCAGGTCGGCGCCTATAACCGCTACGGCCCCGCCCATCTGGCGGTCAACCGGGCGGCGCGCGCGCTCCCAAGCCTGCTGGGCAATCAGTTCCGCATCGTGCGCCAGCAGAGCAAGACGCGGCGCGGGCTGCAGATCTACAAGGCCCGCCTACTGGTGCCGACGGAATCCAAGGCGCGCACTTCGTGCAAGTCGCTGAAGCGCCGCAACATCGACTGCATGGTCATCTGGATGGGGCCGCGGTCGTAGCCTGATCCGTTCCCGCGGCTGTCTCAGGCGCGGCCGGCCGAACGTATGCGGGCGAGAAACCGGGCCTTGTGCCTCCGTTCCCAGGCCTGAAAATCCCAGCGCTGCACGCCGGGCCGGCTTAGCTTCGATCCGATGAAGACCTCCGCTTCTTCCCCGGACCCCAGGACCAGGGTCGCAACCCGGTATTCCGGCCCCTCGAAATGGGAAAGCCGCCGACGCGCCGACGGCCCGGCTATACCGACCCGGACTCCACGGACCTCGTCCGGCGCGGACGGTACGATGACCGGATAGGTCTTCCCCGACACCAATACGGCGCGCCAGCCTTTCAGCGTGTCGTCAATAGCGAGCAGATCCGCCGCGGCCCTGCCAAGCACGGCAGCGCGGATATCAGGATCGATCAGCGTCCCGTAGAAAAAATATGTCCCGATGTCGCCGGACTGCATGAAGGGCGATCAGAAATCGGGCGGTTCGATCCCGCTGGCGCGCACCTGTTCGACAAGCGCGGATTTGAGCCGGTCAAGTCCTTCCTGCGTTTCCGCCTCGCAGCGGGCGACCAGCACGTCCTGCGTGTTCGACGACCGCAGCAGCCACCAGCCGTCGTCGGTCAGCACCCGGACGCCGTCGATGTCGGACACCTGGGCGCCGGACGCCGCAAGCCGGTCACGAACTTCCTCGACCACGGCGAATTTACGTTCCTCCGAACAGGGAAAACGCAGTTCCGGCGTGTTCAGCAGCTGCGGCAGGGATTTCCGTATATCGGCCAGCGTATCGTCGCGGTTCGCCATGCAGGCCAGCAGCCGCACCGCGGCGTAGAGCGCGTCGTCGTAGCCGAAATAGCGGTCGGCGAAAAAGATATGGCCGCTCATCTCGCCCGACAGTAGCGCGCCGGTCTCGGCCATCTTGGCCTTGATCAGCGAGTGCCCCGTGCGCCACATCAGCGGCTTGCCGCCCATCTCCGCGACCTGGTCGAACAGAACCTGGCTCGCCTTCACGTCGGCGATGATGGTCGCGCCGGGATTCGCCGCCAGCACGTCTGCAGCCCAGACGACCATCAGCTGATCTCCCCAGAGGATTTCGCCCTCGCTGTCGACGACGCCGATGCGGTCGCCGTCGCCGTCGAAGGCGATGCCGAGGTCGCAGTTCTGCGTCAGCACCACATCGCGCAGCTGCTGCAGGTTTTCGACCACCGTCGGATCGGGATGATGCGCCGGAAAGTTGCCGTCGATCCGTTCGTTCAGCAGGATGTGCTCGCCCGGCAGTCGCGCCGCGACCTGCACCATGGCTTCGCCCGCCGCGCCGTTGCCGGCGTCCCAGGCGACCTTCAGATCGCGGCCGTCGCGGTAGTCCTGCAGGATACGTTCGACATAGCGGTCGAGCATCGGTTCCGCCCGGTCGCTGCCCGCACCGGACGCATAGTCCGCCGCCGCCGCGATCCGGCCGAGGTTAAGGATATCGTCGCCGTAGAACGGCTTGGCGCCGCGCATCATCTTGAAGCCGTTATAGTCCGGCGGATTGTGCGAGCCTGACACCATGATCCCGCCGGCGGCGCCGAGCACGTTGACGGCGAAATAGAGCATCGGCGTCGGCCCGAGACCGACCCGGACCGCTTCGAGCCCGCAGTCCTTCAGACCGTCGACGATGGCCTGCTCCATCTCGGGCGAACTGAGCCGGCCATCGTATCCGACGCAGACGGTGCCGCCGCCCATGCGTGCGATCTCCGACCCGAAGGCACGGCCGATCGCATAGGCGTCGTCGGCTGTCAGGGTATCTCCGACAATGCCGCGAATATCGTATTCACGGAGGATCGTGGCGTCGAACGTATGCGCGCTTCCCCGGCTCATGAAGCGGCGAGCACCGGATCACGTCCGACGCTGTAATAGTCGAACCCGGCTTTGATGATTTCGTCGGCCTTGTAAATATTACGCAGGTCGATCATCAGCGGCTGAGTGAGAAGTCCCTTTGCGCGCTTAAGATCGAGCAGACGGAATTCGTTCCACTCGGTCACGATCGCGAGCGCATCGGCGCCTTCCATGGTCTCGTAGGCATCGTCGCAGAACACCGTGCCCGGCAGCATTTCCTTCGCCTCCGTCATGCCCTGCGGATCGAACGCGCGGACGGTCGCACCCGCTTTCTGGAGAGCCGGCACAATGGCGAGGCTCGGGCTGTCGCGCATGTCGTCGGTGTTGGGCTTGAAGGTCAGTCCAAGGACGGCGATGGTTTTTCCGTCGACGGACCCGCCGCAGGCGGTGACGATCTTGTCCGCCATCTGGTGCTTGCGCTCCTCGTTCACCTGCACCACCGCCTCGATGATCTTCAGCGGCGCGTCGAAATCCCTCGCTGTCTGCACCAGGGCCAGCGTGTCCTTCGGAAAGCAGGAGCCGCCATACCCCGGGCCGGCATGCAGGAACTTGCTGCCGATACGCCCGTCGAGACCGATGCCGCGCGCCACTTCCTGCACATTGGCGCCGACCTTTTCGCACAGATTGGCGATCTCGTTGATGAACGTGATTTTTGCGGCGAGGAATGTGTTTGCCGCGTATTTAATCAGCTCGGCGGTTTCGATCCTGGTGAACAGGATCGGTGTTTCCATCAGATAGAGCGGCCGGTAAAGCTGGCGCAGCACTTCGGACGCCTGTTCGGAATCCGTGCCGATAACAACCCGGTCGGGACGCATGAAATCCTCGATCGCGGACCCTTCGCGCAGGAATTCCGGGTTGGACGCAACGTCGAATTCGTCGGCCGAGCGGATATTGCTGAGAATCCGGTGAACCTCGCGCCCGGTGCCCACCGGAACCGTGGATTTGGTCACCACGACGGTATAGCCGTCGATCGCCCTGCCGATTTCCTCGGCGGCAGCATAAACGTAGGACAGATCGGCATGACCGTCGCCGCGCCGCGTCGGCGTGCCGACCGCGATGAAGACCGCATCGGCGCTTTTCACGGCCGCATCGAGATCGGTCGTGAAACTCAACCTTCCGGCGGCGACGTTTTTTTCGACCAGAGCGTCGAGCCCCGGTTCGTAGATGGGCATGATACCGTCCAGAAGGCGTTCGATCTTGCCCGCGTCCTTGTCGACGCACACCACTTCGGTGCCGAATTCGGAAAAACAGGCGCCGGACACCAGACCAACATAGCCGGTCCCGATCATGGCAATTCGCATTACGTACTCCGTCTTAGCGGTCCGGTCCGGCCGCGTATCTGTCTATCACTTCCTGAACCTGGTCCCGGAGATCGGGACGCGCCAGCGCAAAGGCGACATTGGCTTCGAAGAAACCCGCCTTGTCGCCGCAATCGAACCGCGTCCCCTCGAAACGCAGGCCGTGAAACGGCGCATTGCCGATCATGCCGGCCATCGAATCCGTCAGCTGGATTTCGCCGCCGGTCCCTCTTTTCTTTTCTTCGAGAAAGCCGAAAACTTCCGGCTGCAGTATGTATCTCCCGATAATGCTGAGCGTCGACGGCGCGTCTTTCGGGTCCGGTTTTTCGACCATGCCCACGACTTCCACCAGACGCCCGTCGTCGGATGCGACCTCCAGGATGCCGTAGCGGTTGGTGTGCTCCTTCGGTACGTCCTCCACCGCGACCACACTGCCGCCGGTTTGCTGGTACACGTCGATCATCTGTTTCAGACATGGGTCGTCCGCCATGACCAGATCGTCGGCGAGCAATACGGCGAACGGCTCGTCGCCGACCAGCTCCCGCGCGCACCAGACCGCGTGGCCCAGTCCCATCGGATCCTGCTGGCGGGTATAGGCGACCCGTCCCGGTTCCAGCACCGGAATATCGATGGCGTGTAGTTCGGCCTCCTTGCCGCGTTCGCCCAGCACCTGGCGGAGCTCGAAGCTGTGGTCGAAAAAATCCTCAATCGCCGCCTTGCCGCGTCCGGTAACGAAGATGATCTCCTCGATCCCGGCGGCGAGCGCTTCTTCCACGGCGTACTGAATCAGAGGCTTATCGACGACGGGCAGCATTTCCTTGGGCATCGCCTTGGTCGCCGGTAAAAACCGGGTGCCGAGCCCGCCGACGGGAAATACCGCTTTTTTAACTCGTTGTGCCACGGACACTTTCCCGTTCTTACCAGCAGCGACAGCGCGAAAGCGATGTTGCGGTGCGAAAACCCATGCGCCGCTTTGTGCCACGGGGCATATTGGGATGCAAGCGGCAGAGCGACTCAGCCGTTGGGGAGCAGCAGGTCCTTGGCGCGGTTGATCTGCGCCGCCAGCCAGGTCGATCCGCCCCGGTCGGGGTGGTTGGATTTCAGCAGGGTCCGGTGCGCTTCGCGAATTTCGTCGTCGGTTGCACCGGGCTGCAGTCCGAGAACTTCATACGCCTGCGCGGCGGTCATCGAGCCGTCGCCGGCCGCCG
>Ga0181566_10000250_pt1 | contig 39504 bp, 26 predicted proteins | sample 101ome_15_FD_133762 | JGI IMG/M metagenome (GOLD analysis project Ga0181566, IMG submission 133762) | Coastal salt marsh microbial communities from the Groves Creek Marsh, Skidaway Island, Georgia - 101402AT metaG (megahit assembly) | ecosystem: Environmental > Aquatic > Marine > Intertidal...
AACGGGCGCACTACTCACATCACCACCGGCCTGGCCACTGACATTCTCCTCGATAGATTCGGCTGGCTGCGACGAACCATAACGACCAGAAAGCGCCTTAATGCAGGCAGAGCCGGCTGATGTGCGCACGAGAGATTCCACATCGTCACTCCACCATTGCGACCCACCGGCTTTGAGCTCAGCAACCGTATCTGCGACAACGTTTTCGCAGGGGTTGGATTGCGCAAAAACCATTGCGGTAGTGGGTAATAACAGCAGCAGTGATACCAACATCTTCAACATAACTCTCTCCTCACAAAACAGTCATCATCCCGACAATACTCGCACAACTTAGGGGGCATAGATCGCACCTTTTAAGTGCACGCGAGACGCACTGACGCCCCAAAACGGTAAAGGCAAGAACGGCCAGCTCTCCATCAAAGCACCTGCATATAGTAATTTTTATATTTATTTCAATTAGTTAAAAAAGTTGGCATGCCATCTGCTGTGTACTGAGCGGGAGTGCACTGAACGGCAAGTATCGTTTCCCTACCACGCCGATCCGTCACACATCGCTCAAGTATTCATTTTACGAGGAACCACTATGGACACACTGCAAACCAAAGCGCGTACCGCTAAGAGTGTCGCGGCAATTGCAGCTATCGCCGGATGCGCGTTGGCAGCACCTTCTCACGCTGGGGAGTGGAGCGCCAACGCAGCCATGACTAGCAACTACATCTGGCGCGGTCTTACCCAAACAGAAAACGAAGCAGCCGTCCAGGGCGGTATCGACTACAGCCATGAAAGTGGTTTTTATGTGGGCACGTGGGCATCGAATGTCAATTACGGGGCGGGCGACGTCTATTCGTATGAGCACGATATCTATGCGGGCTTCGCCTTCGACACCGGCGACATTAGCTGGGATTTTGGCTACTTGTACTACAACTATGACAGCGAAGCCGAATTTGATTTTGGCGAAGTGTACGGCTCAGTGGGCGTCGGCGCTTTCAGTGCCACGCTTTACGTACTTGCCAACACCGAGGCTGACGAAGGCCCCGACCAGGACTTTGGATTTGGCCAAGCGTTTTACGGCTCTCTTGACTACGGCTTCACTATAGGCAACGGCGTAGATGTAGGGCTACATCTTGGTTATCACGACGGTGATTTTGCCGAGGCCTTCAATGGTAATGAAGATGGCTATTACGACTATAACGTCAGTTTTGGCAAAGACGGCTTCTCGTTCATGATTAGCGATACCAATGTGAAGGGCGGTGCCGCTGAAGGTGGTTACGACAACGATCAGATGAAGTTTGTAGTGTCTTACGCAGTCGATATTTCTATGTAAGCCCACTCGGGCGTTAACACCGCCACACCGAATTCCATACGTGGGTAGCTGCACCCTGCCCAGTCTGGAATAAAACCCGCTTCGGCGGGTTTTTTATTGCTAATCATTTGGCGTTGGCGGTCTTGGCACTAATCTACGAGCGTAGCAAGGGCCTTATTGATCGCGGCGGGGCTGGGCATCAACGTCATAAAGCTATGCTTACCCATCATACTCAAATCCGGAAAGTGCACCGCCATGCGAAAGCGCATGTGCAACGCCTTCACGACTCCCTCTTTAACAAGCACTTCATAGGGTAAATACGCTGTACTACGCAAGTTCGCCACATCCACCACAGACATCTGATAGCGGTCATTGTAATAGCGGTCGTCCTCGGCTTCTGGGTGCATCGCGACACCAAACAAGACACCCCCGTCGGGTAATGCTAGCTGATAAACACCTGACAATCCGTGGTCTCCCGATTGTAGTCTAGCTGCCACCGACTCCACTGCAGAGCCTTGATCATCGTAAACACCCAATTCATAGGGGTCATCAAAGCGCTCCATGCCAAACATGTAATTGTATCTAGCAAGACTTTTAATCTTTATGCCGCGCTTGGAACCAAAGTGCTCTTGGGCACCCAAGGCATTGGCGAGTTGTTCAGTTATACCGCTTATATCACCATCAAGTCTGTATGCGGTGGCCATGTACTGGGGATTAACGTAGCTCACCTGCACAGTGCCATCGACCGCTGTCACAGCCGCGCGCAGCACAGCACCAAACCCACCCAGATCGGTCTTTACCGCCAAGTGCTGTAATGCGGCTGACGTAAATACAATAACTTGCGCCCCGTCATAAGGCGCATAATCGCCAAGAATTGTAAAACCACTCGCAGTCAAGTTGCCCCGCGTCTGAGCAACGGCTTCCCCAAAATTGGCGTAGTGTGAGTCACCAAGTACAAACGGCTTGAGCCGGGTATCATCGGCTTGGCTCAAAAAACTCACACCCAGTAACAGCATCGTTGTGACGCGCAAAATGGTTTTGAAGGTCATACCGTGCCTCTTTCTTATATAAATTATAGTTATGACTATATTCCAACAAGAGCCATGGGTAAACCGACGCCCCGAACGATGCGCGTCCTGGATTTAGGCTGATCTGCGGGCTGTCTTTTTGAGAGGCGGTTATGCCGCCCGCAATGCGCGACCCAGGCGCTCATGGCCAAGAGCTTGGCCCGGCTTACCATCGGCCCATGCGGTCCGCCCGGCAATCCAAACCCGCTCAACAATACCCTCGGGGCGATTGACCATTTGTTGGTGATCAAAGATAGCCCGATATTCCAAGCGGCGCGTTTTATCCGGTTCCCAACCGTCAAACCGCTGGGGGTTAATCAACACAAGGTCGGCTTGTTTTCCTGGGGTTAAGGAACCCACATCAAGGCCAAAAAACTCGGCGGGTTCTTGCGTGAGCCGCTGTACCATACGTGCCACGGTGGCTTCATCGCGTTCGCTGGCCAGTTTGAGTGACATTAAATTGGCGTCAAAAAACGCCATATTGGTTATGTGGGCCCCTGAGTCATTGAACCCCGGCATGGCTGTCTCGTGCAGCAACAGATCTAAAGTCGCTTTATTGCCCACGTTACCCACATCAGCATAAAAACGAAAATCCTTATCGTACTCACGCATCAAATGAATCATGAAATCGGCGTCATCGGTCATCACGGGCGGAAATCGCTCGAAAGCCGCGTGCTCCTCGGGAGAGCGTGCCGCCGAGTGGTCCCCTGCGATGAAGCGCTTGCCACGCTGGGCGACTGCTGCAAAGGTCTCGCCGTCCCAGTCGGCTACCGGTGCACCATCGAACACTAACAATCGAGGATCACGAATCACCAAACTGTCGGGCAACCCTCGGCGTGCCTTCCAACTGGCAAAATCATTACCCGTGCGCCCATGCATCCACTCTTGCTTAAACCGGCTTTGCCAGCCCGGATCATCCAATAACGCACGCCGACCGCTGACGTCGTCGTACTCTTTAGCAATCAATTCCGCGCCCGCACTCATCTCCTCGAACAGCGGACTGACAATACCGTCCGACCAGACGCGGAAATTCGTACCTAACGCTTGAAAGGATAATCGGCCCTTTAGCAACCATGAATTTAACAACCGTGCGTAATTTAAAAACAATCGACCGGTTTTAGGCGCGACTGCCATTTCCATTGCCGACAAAGCAGATGTTTTCAGGGTCTTTCCGAACAGTCGGCCGCTCGTCAATAAAAAATAGGCAAAGGCGAGCGCCTTATTTTCAATAATGGGCGTGGTTTGCCAAACACGGTCTCGACCCCTAACCACTTTTAACAACCGACGAAGCTCGCCAAAACTGGCAAATTGCGTGGGTATACGCTTGTCCGTGTGCGGATCATTGGAGAGGTAATGAAAGGGTAGCCCGTCGGTGCTCAATCCTAGATAGCCTTGCTCCATCGCTTTTTCAAGCAGCGTCTCCATTTTAGAGAGTTCTGTTTCTGTAGGCGCTCGGCTGATACTCGCTTGCAACCCCATAGCTTCAATTCTGAGCATTGAGTGAGGGACAAAAGCGGCCAAATTAGGACCCAGTGCAATACTGTCAAAATGATCTAAGTAGTCGGCTGTATTGTCCCAGGTAATCGCCTCGGCGCACTGGCGCAGGATTTTTTTGGGAATATTTTCAACACGGGTAAAACAATCCACGATAGGCTCTTGCCCATTGGTCTCTTGCCGTCCAAAGCAGGTCCCCAAACTACAATTACCCACAAGCACTGTCGTAGTGCCATGGCGAACAACCTCTGTTAGACCCGGTGCCACATCGACCTCTAGATCAAGATGGGTATGAATATCCAACATACCCGGTAAAAGCCATTTTCCTTTTGCATCCACAACGTCTTGAGCCGCATCAACCGGGAGATCAATACCCCGAGCAGCGATCTTGCCATCGCGAACAGCCACGTCTTCAACGGTGGGCAATCGACCCGATCCATCAAAGACCTTTGCATCCCTGATAAGCACGTCCCATTTTTTGGTCATCACAGCTTGCCTCTTAACTGTTTGAGTGCCCATTTAGGGCACCTATTTCTCCGTAAGGTTTAACGCGTTGGCGCCCAACGTCCTAATCTCTCAATTGCCAACGACTTGCCGTGGCCCAGAGACGTGCACCGTACTCACGGCGGCCGCCTCGATGTCGCGCTGATGAAAGCGAATGTCGCGCCATCGCTTGTTGGCATAAAGCTCGGTCTGGTCGGCAAAATAGTCCGAACTGGCGTTTCCCGACTGGGAATAGCTGAGTAATGCCTGCGCTACCGGGCCATCGTTATCAAAACCTAAGGTAACAATAAAGCTTGACCCGTGAGTAATGTTATAGCCTGATTTAGTCAAGGTCGCGCTGTCACCAATAGGTCTTGGGTCCGCAGTGAACAGGGGGGTCTCATGACGACCTGTCACTTGCAAATTAGCAACGCCCTCGAAGCGATTACCGCCATGCACGGCAATCACACGATCATCTCGGTGTACTTTTTGCTGTGTCGATAATGGACTATCCAGAGCGATACCTGCCTCACGCAGCAATACCTGTGCCTCGGCCAAGCGATCTAATGCCAACTCACTGTTTTCAAGGCCGCGGGGCGTGATCGCTGGGTTGGCGACATCGAAGGGCTCGGCGAATAAACCGGGTGCCAAGTATGTTTGCGTGTAATCGTAGCGCGTTAGCCACTCTCTAAAGAGCACTGCTCCGCGTGACTCGAGGTTAAACTGTCGGTCCCATTTTGCCAAAATCTCACAACTCTCGCCGATATCTATTGTTGCTTCCCCAAGAACCCGGACACGGGCCGATTGGCAAGCGGATACCAATTCATCGACCAACAAAGCCGCGGTTAAGCTATCGTTGGCAAACAACGCCGCCTGAACCTCTGTCATTGAAAACTTACCATCAATACCCGCATAGCCATAGCCGCTATCGGGATTCAGAAGCGCAATATTCATACGCGTTCTTACCGAGCGTGGCGAGCCGGTAGCACCATAGAGTGGTGAGTAGCCGCTTACTGGTGCAGCCGGATCACTCAACCAATAGCTGTCGTTAGCGTTGAAAACGTAATGGTCACTCTCAATGAGCGGTCGGCGTTCAAAAGGCTCAGTAAAGGGGATAGGCGCATTGGTTGTCCGCCATTCATCACGCTCTTTAGAGCCATCGAGGACAACCAAACCCTTTGCAAGATACAGTTGCTTGAGTGGCGGCATTTGTTCAAGGCGGGCTTGCCACGCGCTGACCGTCTCGGCGCTCAGTGCGCCGACCGTTGAATTATCAAGATAGACGGCACGCCCGTCCGCGCTAGCCGCAATAGTATTCACCCAGGGCATGGCATTATGGACTCGGTGAGCGTCAATAAACGCATCCATATCGGCAGCCATTGCCATAGCTTGCCACTGGGCCAAGGTATGAATGTTGTCAGCGTTAGCATCGCGTACGGCAAAGACGGCGTAGGGATCTTGGCTGAGGCCAGGCACAGCAATCAGCGGGCCATGGTGTGAAAACCAGACGACATGAGACCGAGGCGTTAAGCCGTTTTTAGTCTTCACATCCACCGTTACCTCTACAGCTTTGAGGTCGCGCCAGTTGTCTTGCCATTGGTATTGTTGCGGGTTGTCGGGATTCAATGCCAACTGGTAGAGCACAGTGCGTTTGGAATCCGACACGGTATGAGACCAACCAACATTAGCATTGAAGCCAATAGCCACTCCTGGAGTACCTATAAGTCCCGCACCATAGGCATCCATAACACCAGGAATTGTTAAATGTTTTTCCCAAAATCGTGCAATGCCGTACCAAGGATAGTGGGGATTTGCCAACAATAATCCTCGCCCATTTTCACTGCGCTTAGCGGCTAACGCCCAGGCATTAGAGCCCAACCCATCGAGCTGCAAACCAGCCAAATCCGGTAGTAGCAAACTACTGTCACTAGGCTCGGGGGCGCGCTCAGAGGTAGCTATCGCAGCCGAGGCGACACGCTTCGAGCCAGGCAGTCGCGCACCGATCACCGCCTTTGCCACGCGGGGCAGGCTATGCACCAGCATCACATACTGAGCCATGAACGCATCAGCTTGCACAGGGGTTACCCACGGCTCACCTGCACACCAGGCGCCCGCTTGATTAGCGGAATGATCAGCCAGATACTGGTTATAGCCGGCTGTATAGCCCTCAATCCAACTGCGGATATCTGGCGGCTGTTGTGCCAAAGCCCGCTTGCCTGCCGCCGGGATTTGCAGTGCTTTTACGACTATATCTCGGGCGATATTGTCATTCTCATGCCCAGCACCAAAGTGCGTCGCAGACTGTCCTTGGGCTTGAAGTAATGCCCATGCCATGTTGCACAAATGATCTTCTGCGGCGGCGTAGGCTTCACCAAAGCCTAAGCTACCCCAATCCCGCGCAGAGATATGGGGCACACCATGCTCGGTACGCACAATGGTTGCGCTGTACGTACCTTCAACCCCTGTGCTTACTGTCTCATCCGTACACCCAGAAAGAAACAGCGCCGTCAATACGATCAGCCAGGAGCCCCCCAGCCGAGATAGCGTTATTATCATTATTGTTCTCCAGAGCCACTCGCAAGGGCCGGCCTCGCTTTAGAGTTTTACATCGTGATAAACGTTCTGCACATCCTCACAGGCATTTAATAGATCAAGTAGCTTTTCAAATTGAGCCAAATCATCGTCTGCCAGAATGGTTTCTCCCTTAGGAACGAATTGAATCTCATCGACTTCAAAATCGATATCGGTGTAGGCCTCAGTTAGCGCGTTCCGAGTTTTTGCATATTCCGTGTGGGGAGCAATAACGGTGAGCATGCCGTCATCGTTTTCTATTTCAGTGACGTCGACATCCGCCATCAATAAAGTTTCGAGCACGGCATCCTCGTCTCCTTGAAAGACGAATACGGCTGCGTGGTCAAACATATGGGCGACGGTACCCGGAGTGCCGATCTTGCCTTTACCCTTCGTAAATGCAGGTCTCACATCACCGATAGTGCGGTTCACATTATCCGTAAGGCACTCAACCAGCAGCATAGAACCGCCGGGGCCAAACCCCTCATAACGAGCAGTCTGAAAGTCTTCACCGACACCCGAACCCGCTTTATCAATGGCTTTATCGATCACGTGTGACGGCACTTGATCTTTCTTTGCGCGCTCAATGATGGATCGCAGTGATAAGTTAGCCGCAGGATCAGTGCCACCAGCTTTAGCAGTGACATAAATTTCTCGGCTGTATTTGGAGTAAACCGATGTCTTCATTGCGGCTGTTTTGGCCATTGCAAGTTTTCGGTTTTGGTACGCGCGCCCCATAGGGAAACTCCGGAGTTTACTATTGAAGGGCAGTATTCTAGCGCGAATCAGCAGAGGGCTGAATCCGGTCTTTGTGAATGCGGGTCAACCACCATGGTGCCAGCGCCGCAACGAACCATTTCATTGTTTGTGCGCAGCAACTTGACATGCAACCGCCAAGTCATAGACATCACTGGTACGCTGCTTCAAGCAGTGTGATAAGACTAGGCCGCAACCGTATTTGCAATAGGGCTAACAAACCAACACAGGTTGGCCCACTGGGGATCAAGAGGGTCTTCATCAACCGCTACAAGTGCCGTTTGATTCATCATCAGCGCTTCGGCTTGTTCCAGCAGTTCGGTAAAACACCACATTGGTCTGACATCGTTATTAGCCATGGCAGATTCGTTGCGGGCTTGTTCTCGCTCACCCCACAACAGGCCATCGAGCAGTGGCAGCGCTAAGCGCTCTGAGAGTGGTGCACAAGCAACCGACTCGGCTGTATTGGCTTGCCAAGTACCGCTACTGTGGTCGTACCGATAAAAAGGCAATAGCCGCCAACCGTGGCACGCCACCAATTCCAAGGCGCTAAGTATGTATTCAAAGTCCGCCTCTGAAATAAAGTAATTGAACCCGACTCGCACCCAACCCGGCCGCAGTATAGCCGCCCCGGCAGCGACAGCAGTGGCCAAGTCATGGCTCTGCTCAGCGCTCATTGCCAATAAACGATGACCATAGGGTCCAGCGCATGAGCAACCACCGCGAGCCTGAATTCCGAATAAATCATTGAGCAGGGCGACTACAAAACCATAGTGCAAATCCCGCCCTCCATGCTTAAAGCGCATTGACAATATGGCGAGTCGCTTAGCTCGGCGTGGACCCAGAATTTCAATATTGGCGCAGTTATCCAACCGGGTACGAGCACGCTCAATAAAATTGTGCTCCAGTTCGGCAATGCGCTCGCTAGTGACTCGGTCCTTGAGGGCGAAAACCAGTCCAGCCCGAATTGATTCAATGATCGCGGGCGTTCCGCCTTCCTCGCGCCGCTCAACATCGGCCACGTAATGATGCGAATCTGGGCTCACCCAAGCGACAGTACCACCACCGGCTACTACCGGAGAGTCGCGAGATACCAGAGATCGCTTCACCACTAAAACACCCGGTGTACCGGGACCGCCGATAAATTTGTGAGGAGACAGAAACACAGCGTCCAAGGCTACGTTGCCATTCATACAAATCTCTGTGTACGGTCCGGCTGCAGCAAAGTCCCAGCATGCCAGTGCACCAAACCGCTTGAGCAAACGTGACACTTGTTCAACATTGGTGCAGACCCCTGTCACATTAGAGGCCGCCGAAAAACTGCCTATCAATAGCGGACGAGATTGATACCGAAGTAAAAGTGCTTGGAGGGCATCGCAATCGAGAGTTCCCTCAGACGAGAGTGGTACCGTAATGACTTCAGCTGTGCTCTCACGCCAAGGCAACTCATTTGAATGATGCTCATAAGCACTGACAAAAACTACCGGTCGATTCAGATGTGTCGACGAGTCATTGGCTGGTTCTACCGCCTGATGAAGCCCCAAAATTGCAATGAATTTATTAATGGCACTCGTAGCACCCGCGCCAGTAAAGATCACTGCATCATCGGAACTTGCATGAATACTTCGACGGATGGCATCACGAGCCTCCTCACGCAAACGCGTGCTGTAGGCTCCCGTGAAAGTGCTTTCGGTATGCGTGTTGGCGTAAAACGGTAACACGCGCTGTCGAATCGCCTCTTCAATAAACGTTAGCGAGCGTCCCGACGCTGTGTAATCGGCGTACACGAGTGGCTTGTTACCAAAAGGCGTTTGTATGGGGTGTTTATCACCAATGACCGAGCTACGAATCCATTCAACCCAATCAGGTTCTGTCTCTGCCATTGCTAGACCCGTGTCATATCTGCCGAAGTAAGGAGTGTACTCAGGATGGCACCGCACATTGTTCCCTTATGAACCGGTTTTTCATCTATATTAAGAACAAAATTTCGCTTTTATATGGTATTTTGGGCCGATGAACCAATTAATTACTGCAGGCCGAGAGATTCATCATGGATAAGTTTGACATTCAAATCCTACAGGCGCTGCAAGCAGATGCCGGGCTATCTGTGGCTGATCTAGCAGAGCTTGCCAGTATCTCTAAGTCGGCCTGCTGGCGACGGATACAAAAACTCCAAGAAGAAAACGTGATCACTCGACGGGTGACATTACTCAACCCGGCGGCTCTTGAGCTACCTCTCACGGTATTTATCTCTGTGCGCACCAATCAACACAACCGCGAGTGGGCCCATCAATTCAAACAGGTAGTGGCACAGATAGCGGGCATTTTAGAGGTCTATCGTTTGGGTGGCGATGTCGACTACCTTATCAAAGCACAAGTGCGGGATTTGCCCGACTACGACCGCCTCTATCAAGAACTTATCAAAGCTGATCTGTTTGATGTAAGCGCCAGTTTTGTTATGGAAGAACTCAAACACACCACCGAATTGCCACTCCCTGATCCCAACTAGGCTGAGACCGCAGTCACACTTACCGCCCAACAATATCTCGATAAACGCTGGCACCGCGCCAATACACAGCTGCAGCCACAAGACCCATCGATAAACTGGAGACCAGCGCCCAGCGGACGGACTGCGCGCCCATGTGGGCCAGCGCATCACTCAACATGCCCACCATCAACGGTCCTAGCCCTAAGCCAAGTAGGTTAAACACCAACAATAACAACGCCGACGCTTGGGTTCGCCAGTGGCCGGGCACCAGGTTCTGCACAGCGGCATAGGAAGGCGCAATCCAGAAACAAGCAAAAATGGCGGACAAGGCCATAAACAGCAGCGCAACGGGAACCACCTTGGTGCCTACCAAAAATACTGAACCCTCTGGCCATAGGAGAAACAGAGCCTGTAGTGGCATTGCAAGCAGCAAGCCAAGCGCTGGAATACGCAGCTGCCAACGGGTATCGTGTACCGCGAGCTTATCCACCAAAATGCCACTGAGAATTGTGCCTACGCTACCGCCTATAACTCCAATAACCCCCAACCAAAGGCCAGCGTCCACCAAAGACATACCGTGTACTCGCACCAAAAAGCTGGGAGACCAGACACCGAGCCCATAACCTGGGATGGCGGCAAAACCAACGCCAAAGGCAATCGCTAAGAAAGATGGCAGGGAAAAAATGCCCGTAATCGCGGCCCACAACGACCCATCATTAACGGCGGTCACACGCGGTTTTTCGGGTTCTCGGACTGTAAAATACAGCAACAACGCCAAGACAATACCGGGCAGACCAAATACAAAAAAAACATTCCGCCAACCATAAGCTTCGGCGATAAGCGCGCCACCAAAAAGGCCAACCAAAACGCCTATATTGGGGGCTGTCGCTAAAACCCCCTGCGCAAAAGCACGGCGCTCAGGCGGGAAATAATCGGTGATAAGCGACTGCGAAGGAGGCGTGCCCCCAGCCTCACCAATACCCACGCCAATCCGCAACAGGGCCAACTGCCAAAAACTACCGGCGACGCCACACGCGGCGGTCACGGCACTCCAAGTGGTCATGGATAGCGCAAGTACATTACGGCGCGACCATCGATCGGCGAGACGAGCAACCGGCACACCCAAGGTGGCGTAAAACAGTGCGAAAGCAAGACCCGAGATAAGTCCCATCTGCGTATCTGATGCACCAAATTCTGCTTTGATTGGCTCGAGCAGAATGGTCATAACCTGCCGATCAACAAAATTGAACACGTATCCCAGTGTTAAAATGAGGAGTACGTAATTGCGATACCCAGGCCGAAATTGTGCAGAAACATCAACAACCGGCTGATCAAGATTGGCGTTTGTCATAGTCGCTCTTTATTATCGTCGCTCTTTATTATTGTGGTTCTGGAAGATTAGCACCCAACGCATACAAAGCTGGCATCCAAACGAACTACAGGTACACTGCGTCGACTACGGGTAATTTCTGTAGCAAGCTAATACGCTATTCGCTGTAAGGCCACCCAAGCGAGGACGGTACAGTGCCGAGCGATGGAGGTCTGTCATTCACTGTCAAGGCTACCAACACTGTGAGGCTTTCGATGAATCACCTATCTCGTCGTCTATCACCACTGATTTTCACACTCCTGACAACCCTAGCATTGGCAGGTGAGGACAACGCACCGACTTGGGATGTATCTAACCCACCCGGAAACTGGCGCGAGATAACCTTCAACACTACCACCTCTACTTGGTCTTTTGTGGATGTGAGCCCCAATGGCGACAAGATTATATTTGACATGCTCGGCGATATTTATCAGCTCGACATAACAGGAGGTGAGGCAAAACCGCTAACCAATGGCATTGAATGGAATTTTCAGCCCACTTACAGCCCTGACGGCAACAAGATCGCCTTTATCTCTGATCGCGACGGTTACGACAATTTATGGGTGATGGACGCTAACGGTGAAAACCCCGTACAAATAACCAAAGAGTCCCAACACAACATTCACAACCCCGCTTGGTCCCCCGACGGTCAGTGGTTAGCTGCGCGAAAAGGGACGGTCTCTCGTCGTAGCATTCCCGCTGGTGAAATTTGGCTCTACAACATCAAAGGTGGTAAAGGCATTGAGTTAGTCGACCATCCCGATGGCAAAAAGGCGCAAAAGTCGATTGGCGAGCCAGCTTTTTCTCTCGATGGCAAAAGCCTGTTTTACAGCCAGGACACCACCCCAGGCTGGGTGTGGCAATACAACAAAGATGCAACGGGCGAGATCTTTGTCATCAAGCAGCTAACCCTTGCTACTGGCGAGACCAAGACTGTAACTGGAGGGCCGGGTGGAGCCATCCGACCCACACCCTCCCCTGATGGCAGCAAGCTGGCGTTCGTGAAACGTTTGCCCAACTTTAATAGCGCCATTTTCATTAAGGACCTTAAAACCGGCGACGAACTACCTGTATTCACAGAGCTCGAGCGCGACAACCAGGAGACTGCCGGCTCTCATGGCAACACCACCGCCTTTGAGTGGCTTCCGAATAGCCGCGACATTGTATTTTGGAGTGCCGGACAGTTTCACCGACTTAATACCCAAACCGGCACCAGCCAGACGATACCGATGACTGCTTCCATCACGAAGCGGGTTCGCGACACACTACGCTTCCGTGTAGATGTAGCACCCGATACCTTCCAAACGCGCATGCTGCGCTGGGCACAGTTTGATACCAGTAACAAACAGGCCATTTTTCAATCGTTGGGGTATTTATACCGCGCACAAACCAATGATGGAGAGAGCTTCGATCATCAGCGCTTGACTAAGCAACAAGATCATTTCGAGTTTTGGCCGGCCATATCAAACGATGGTAAGCAAGTGATCTACACCACGTGGAACGACCAGTCTCTGGGATCCATAAGAACCGTGGCTGTTAAAGGTGGCAAAAGCACCGTCGTTGTCGACGAACCCGGCCATTATGTAGAACCCCGGTTTTCTCCCGACGGTAAGCAAGTTGTCTACCGAAAAGTGACTGGCGGTTATTTATTGTCTCCGCGCTCGTCGGCTGAACCAGGCATATACCGAGTCACACTGGGCTCCGACACGCCAATCAAAGTGGCCGATTCTGGGCGCAACCCTCAATTCAGTGCCAACGGCGAGCGCGTACTGTTTAGTCGGCGGGGCGCAGATGGACTTGAGCTTGTCAGCGTAGATCTCAATGGCCACGATGAGCGCGTCTTGGCGTCAGGCGAAAAAGTAACGAGTTATGCTTTATCACCCGACGGCAGGTGGCTGGCTTTTACCGAACACTTCAGCGCATTTGTCATGCCGTTTAACGAAGCTGGCCTACCGCTAAGCATTGGCCGAAAGGGGCAAGCCCTACCGACAAAACGCGTATCCCAGCGAGCCGGTGAATTTTTGCATTGGTCGAGCAATAGCAGTGAATTACGCTGGTCAAACGGTCCCATGCTTTACAGTCGCCCGTTGAACGATGTGTTTGCTCAACTTGTTAGTGGTGAAAACGCAAACCTAGCCAGTGATCGCGAACCAGCCATCAGCCAGACTCATCTCGGCTTCGAGGCGACTGCAGACAAATCGAACTCTATTGTAGCCTTGGTCGGCGGTAAGATTATCACTATGCGCAATGCCGATCTCACCGAGGAGATCATTGAAGACGGTGTCGTCGTGGTCGCAGAAAACCGCATCATTGCCGTGGGCTCACGGGAAAACACCGAAGTTCCAAAAGAAGCCAAAATCGTGAATGTGAGTGGCAAGGTGATTGTGCCTGGATTGATCGATGCACACGCTCACGGGGGTATGGCGAGCTATGAAATGACACCGCAACAAAACTGGATGCAATATTCAAACCTTGCGTTCGGCGTCACCACAATCCACGACCCAAGTAATGACACGAGTGAAATCTTTGCGCATGCAGAACTACAGCGCACCGGACAGGTTCTGGGACCACGAACCTACTCCACCGGAACTATTTTGTACGGCGCTAACGCACCAGGCGCAACGTCTGAAGTAAATAGCCTTGAAGACGCAGAATTTCACATTGAGCGCCTCAAAGCAGCAGGTGCCATTTCCGTAAAGAGCTACAACCAGCTAGGCCGTAGCTCACGCCAACAGATCATTGAAGCCGCTGAGAAGCACGGCATTATGGTTGTACCCGAGGGCGGCATGAAGTTTCAACACAATCTTACCCAGCTGGTTGACGGCCATACCAGCGTGGAACATGCCCTCCCACTTGCCCATGTTTACGACGATGTAAAGCAACTCTGGGAGGCCATTGAAACCGCTTATGTACCTACATTTGGCGTTTCATACGGTGGCATATCGGGCGAAAACTACTGGTATGACCGCACCGATGTTTGGCGTAATGAGCGACTCATGCGTTACACGCCTGCACAACTCGTCGAGCCGCGCAGCATGCGTCGCACTAAGGCACCCGATCACCACTACAATCATTTTAACGTTGCGGCAACGGCGAAACAGCTTCGTGACCGGGGTGTGAGAGTAATGATTGGGGCTCACGGTCAGCGTGAAGGTCTTGCTGCACATTGGGAGATGTGGATGATGGAGCAAGGTGGCTTTACACCCTGGCAAGCATTACGAGGAGCAACCTACGACGCGGCTGTACATTTAGGGATGTCGGCTGATTTGGGTTCCATCGAGGCGGGTAAGCTAGCGGATCTTGCGATCATTGACGGCGATGTGCTCACCGATATCCGTCAGTCGCAAAATGTCACACACACAATGTTGAATGGCCGCTTATACGCCACCGACACTATGAATGAAGTGGTGACGGGTAATCGAAAGCGTTCAGACTTCTTCTTCGAGCAGCCAAGTGGCCATCTACTACCCGCGTCTACAGCGGCCGCCATTGAAGCGAAAATGGAGCGACACCATTGGCGTCACTGACCTCTCCGCTAACGCATCGTCACTAGCGACCCCCGTCTCACGCGGTACTGGATGATGTGTCTGGCTAACGGGTGGTGTCTATCAGCAAATGAATTCTTTGATCCAGCTGATAGACACCGTTGGGTGCTAGGTTAAGTACGAGACAACCCAGGCAACTTAAACCTATTGCAACAGAGTCGCTGGCTTGCGCTTTTTAGCCACGTTCACACGGTAACCGCATTACCACGGAATATCTTGGACAAATAACGGCTCTCTTTGGGCGACGGCGCAGGTACAGAACACTGAAGGACTGCCCCCACCAATCGAACCATTTCTTCGGAGAGTTCCTGGTCATTCGATGGTTCCTCGGTATGCGCTCGACGAGTCAACTGAACCTGATTAATTGCCGGCACCGTTGGTAGTCGCTCTCCCTCCACTCCCAGCGTCACCGTAAACGCATGCAATGAATTCTTCACGAATAAAGCAAGCGCGAACTCCTCTCGTGTCGAGGCAAGCGACGTATCAGGCGTAAGCAGTACTATCTGGCACTTTGGCACCAAGGCAGCGACCCGAGCGCTTCTAAAGTGATGAGTGAGCTGTTCGTGAACGACTTGTCTAAACTGCTCATCGGTAAGTACGCGATCCCAGCTTGCGCCACGTTCTCCGGCTAAAGCGCTTAGCGGTAATCGCTCAAAAGGACTACTAACAACTACATCAAAACCGTCTTCATGACGTAGAAGTGTGTCAAGAGCCCCCTCAATATCGTTACCTATACAACGTGTGTCCAGTTTATCCCCAGCAATTTCGATGAGTGCATGGTGCAGTTCCGTCGCTGTCTCCTCGTTTTTAGTGAGCATACAAATGCGTGCGACACCGCACTCGATAAATCCCTTTGCAATTTCGACGAGCTCGCCGCGCATGCAATCTCCAATGAGTACCACGCGCTTGCCCTCAAGTTTGCGCAACTCTTTTTCGCTTGGCGCAAGCAATAGCTCGCCTTCGGTAACCGAGCGGTCAAACTTGAGTCCACCAGAAGGATGGAACGTCTCTCCACTGACAATCTCATCAGCTAAATGAAAGACGGTGGATAGTCCAACCTGCTCGTCGGTGGGCATCTTATGTAAATGCAAACGGTTAAGAATGCCCGACTCAATCTGATTGGCCGACTGTTTGCAATCTTCCTTGTCAAAAAACGGCGATGGTGCATCTACAAAAGAGCCGAGGAAACTGTCTTTATCTTCCTCGGTAAAGATGCCCGCCAAAATAAGACGGTCCATCAACTTAATAGCCATTCCCATGTGCATAAGGCACTTGTTGGCACTACCAGTACCACCGGCATCTTGGACCTGCGCATAGAGCTTGCTAAGTGGTCGAGGAATGTTACGCGTGGGCAAAACACTCACGGCATTTGCCGACAGCTTCATCACTTCACTAATGGCCATCCCTTCGGCAATACTGGCTGTGATAGCTGCATAAACCTGATTAAGTCGTTTGTTCTCCAAAACGAGACGACCGCGTCGATCAAATAATCCAGGTGCCTCGCCACTACCACGTAATCGCGCCCCATCTACGGGCCCCGGCGCCAACGCATTAATCTGAATTTCCGGTCCGAGATGACGAGACAAAATTTCTGCAAGTACCCGCTGTCCCGCTTTAGACACCGCATAATCAGCGCGATTCGGATAGGCAACAGCAACGTACTTTTCGCCCCCGAAATAACTTGAAACGTTGAGAACAGAGCCTTTTCCTCGCTCTTTCATCATTGGTCCAAATTTACGGATCAGTGAATAATTAGAGATGAGATTGGCTTCCATGGTGCGCTGCCAATCAGTCAAACTCATGTCGACGACCATCTCCTCGGCACCCGAAATACCGGCGTTGTTAATTAAGAAATCGACACCGCCAAACAACTCCACACTCTTTTGATGCAGCGTGTCCAACGCTGCAGGATCACCCACATCAATATCCGCAAGAATATGAATGCGGTTCTCGGGATTCGGGTAACCCACCCCATTGAGCTCTTCAATAATCTGCTCGCGGGCCTCGCGTAGTTTAGATTCACTGCGGGCACTCAATAACACGCGTGCACCCGCTATGGCTAAGTAGCGGCCAAGCTGCAATCCAATGCCCAAACTTCCCCCGGTAATGACTGCCGTCTTGCCTTTGTGAAGTCCCGGTAAAACCCGCATGATTGAGCTGGGCATTGAGCCCTTGCCCGTCGCGCGCTTAATGTCTTTTGGAATCCATAAGTTAATAGGATCCATTTGGCGAACGCGGTTGGTCAACGTAGCCGCCCAATCTGCTGCAAAATCTTGCGCATCTCGGCTTTCAGTGTCGTAGCGCACGAGCTGGTTAGGTTTTACCGCCCAGCTGAGCTCTCCCGCGTTCATCAAGGTCTCGTCCTCGTGACGCCAACCGCGGATAAGCGCTTCATTGGAAGCGCGAATGATTTCATTCAGTAGATTGCCGTGACCGTCGCTGGGGTTAGTCACATAGGTAATGGCCGGTGCGCCGCCTTTGTCAAACCAGCGAGATAAGTTGCGAGCGAGGGCCGACGCAAATGCCACTGGCGCAACGACCTCGTCGAGAACAAAGTTTTCTACGTCCTCATCACTCGCAGAGCATAACGAGTAGCCATACTGGCCGTTAGTCTTTTGTGGCAAGACGACAACACCATCCAGGCAACCAAAATGGTCATCAATGAATTGCATGGTTCTATCAACCGATTCACGCCGTAGCGGATCAAGATGTGAAAGCTGGACCGCCGATAACTCTTTCGCCTGTATCAAGGCACGCGCATGACCCACAGACTCCAAATTACGGAAGGCCAATAGCACGCGAGCGCCGCTGTCTGTGTGTCGTTCTGCGAAGGCCACGGCTTCCTTGTAATCACTACCACCGAGTATCAACACAACACGATCAGACAAATCCTCCAAACGCTTGTCAGGCCAAGAGACCAACTGCGAACGACTCTGGGCGGGTACCTGCATGCCATTAGTCACTTCAATGGCATGACCGGATAAAGCCGCCGACTCATCGGCTGCAAGCCAAGTAATCGCAGAAGCCACATCATTCGGATCGGGATAGCGGTAATCAAGACCCCCATCAGTCGCACGGGTAGTTATCATGAGATCGCGGAATTCTTTACCTGTACTGCCAGGCTCTAGGCCTTGGAGTTCGTCCATGCGTGCAAAAACCGTATCAATACGCTCCGACTCGATCGGCCCAGGGAATAATGTGTTAACGCGGATACCACGCTCCTCTCCCAGCTCTAAAGCCAAGCCTTTAGAAAGCGCGTTCAACCCAGACTTTGGTACCACATAAGGAATACGTCCAAAGTAGTGTGTGCGCGAGAAAATCGTCGACACATTGATAATAGATGCACCGATAGACATATAAGGCGCTGCGGCCCGGGCCATATTCCAAGGTGAGCCCAATAAATTCATTGCCGAGTCAAACATGGTCTGATCTGAATCACGAGCTCGCATCTCGGCTTCGGTAAACGGAATATCGCGCAATGTGAATTTGGGGCCGGCCGCACCCGCATTGTTCACAAGTACATCAATTCTGCCGAACATGGATACCGTTTTGGTAGCGATTTGGCGGCAGACCTCAGGATCGGCGCAATCGCCAACGGCGGTGATCATGCTATCAACGTCAAAGCCCTCGTTGGTCAGCGTAGCGACAAATTCGTCGAGCTTTTCTTGGTCGCGGCCCGTCATCATAACTCGGGCACCTTCGCGCAACAGTTGTCGAGTGATGAACCGACCTATCGAGCCTGCGGCACCGGTCAAAACGACTGCTTTATTTTCAAGCCGCTTTCCGGAAGTTGTTTGATTGAGGGTGTCACCCGATATTTTTACGATTTCATTCATTGCAGTGCTCCTGCTGAACCAGTTTCTACATGGGCTATCTGTTCACCGCGTAAAGCTGCATCGCGCAATGCCCAAGCACGATAAAGCTCATCTTTCGATTTAATTCCGGCGCGTGGCAGTGCATGCACCGCCACATAGTTCGCACCCTGATGGTTGTTTTCCCACATGGCTTGATGCGCGTTGGGTAACTCCTCAATGGGTATGGCCACCGGTGCTAACACGTCGATATGCCGTGATGCAATACGCTCTTGCATTTCGGCGAATTCGCGGGCGGTATTGAGGTGTGTGCCGCGAATTTCCGCGGTTGGCATAATGATTCGGCGCTGGCGCGTCCACACATGTGGCGCATAAAAACTAAAGCCCCGACCACTCAGGTCCTCGGAGTAAATCACCTTGCCAATATTGGGCTTCACCAATGCCGCCGAGAGCGCTAGGCTATCGCGACCAGCACGCTCAAAGATTACGTCGGGAAGACCGCGCTTATCCAACGTGTTTCGCAACGCGGGCGCAATAGCCGAACCAACAGGTTTAAGCGTTCGGTCGGAAAAGTCCCGCACCGCCTCCCGAAATTCAACCGGTTGGGTAAACGGGTCCGGCATGGCACTGAGTGGACCCGGCGCAAGGAAATCGTCACCTAAGCGCTTCGCCAACTCTTCGACACTGATAATGCCGCGCACCAGGGGGCCAAAACCCAGTGAACTGACAAATTCGCGCTGGGCAATCGAGTCTACGAGTACCGCAATCTGACCACCGGCTTTACAGGCCACCTCAATTGCCTCAATAGCCACATGGTCAACGATACCGTCGCTCGCCCCGGGGCCATAAATAATCAGGGCAGTTTGACCGGCACGAAAACCAGCCTTGCGGAACTGCTCAGCTGGGGACGACGCACCCTGCTTGCCCATAAATGTGAAGCGATACCCCGAAGACGCGCCATAAAATGTCATAACGCCGCCTTCAGCTAACATTTGAAAGCTGCGTGGGAAAGCTGCTTCGCCAGCGTGGGACACCACGTAGTCGAGCGGCCCACCGGCTGTATCAACAGCCGCCGCAATGAACGCTTCGCCCTCGCTTTCCCATGCTGCCCACTGCGCCGGGTCAGCGGGTACCGGGCGGAAAATATGTGCCCAACGCGGATCTGTTCGATTAATATAACGACCACCCGCGGCGGCTACACGCTCACCCCGCTCATCACTGGACACCATCCCCAAGCAGGATAAACCGGCCTTTGTGCTGCTGCGCAAGCAATCATAACCTGTGCCTGTGGAGGCACCTTCAACGAACAAACGCTTACCTGGCTCGATATCGAGCGTCGTGAAAAGCGCGCGATGAATAGTCCCCATAGTGAGCCCGTAAGAGCCGGCCTCTTCAATGGATAACGTATTAATCTTTGGGTGTAACTGAGGCCCTTGAGCAACCATAAACTGACCATGGCTACCATCGTTTTGCTCGTATCCCTGAATGCGAAAACCAGCCGCCATGGGATCGAGGCCCTGATCCGGTGACATAAGCTCACTTTGCCCAGAGTACACCGTCACCAGATCACCTACGGCTAGGCGCCCCTCGGCAATCAATTCGGTTCCAAGTTGCGCAACAATTCCCACACCACCTGACCCTGTCACTTGAACATCAGTTTCACGTGCATCAAAGGGTGAAACAGGGATACCAGTAATAGCCCAGATATCATTAAAGTTAACCTCGGATGCAAGAATATAGACGAGGGCTTCACTGGCACTGGGTGCTGGTGTTTCAAAGACCAAGCACTTTTCGGCGTCGCGCGGGTCGCCATGCGCCGGAGCACCGGTGGCTTCTGAGCGCGCCACACCCCAGCCGTACTGATAACGCGGGATGCGTGTAACACCGGCGTAAAAGCTGCCACCCAATGGCAATAAATCGCCCGCAGCTTCAAGCTGATCTCGTTGCTGCTGGCTTGGATAGGGCGGCACATCTTTGGGCATACAAGGAAGAGGAGCACTGCGCTTTTCAAGAAATGCTGTTATTCCAGCAACACCTGACGCTGCGTCACACACCGCATCAGCGAACAGGTCAGCTTCTCGCTCAAGGCCGGCCGTGACGCCTTGCTTAATACCAAGTAGCGTGGCGTCGAGCACGCGCTCGGCAACGTGTTCTCTGCCGCCCGCAGCAAGCTGGGTAAGCAACGCTTGAATACGCGTTGACCCCGCGATGTCGCTGGTTATTGTCAACGCCTCATCATGGGCGGCAATACGCTGGTTTTGAGCATCGATTGAGGCCTGTAGTTGCGCGCTAGCATCACTGAAATACAGCCGTAGCTGACGCATTGCACGCTCAACGGGCGACTCGCTACCTGCCTCTAGCAACTCGTCTACAAGGCCCATGGCATGCGCTTCTTTTGCTCCAATAGGCCTTCCCAACAACATAAGGGTAAGCGCATCGATAGCTCCCTGCTCGCCATTTTTCGCGAACAGCTTGCGTGTGAGGCGCTGTGTACCGCCGTATCCCGGTAACAAATTGAGGTTAATTTCGGGCTGTCCAAAGGTGGCGTGTTCGGCCGCAATGACATGCGAACAAGCCAGCAAAAGCTCATTACCACCACCAAGGGCTGGACCATTAATAGCCGCAATGACCGGAAACGGCAGTGACTCCAACGTAGCAAAAGCGGCTTGAGCTGCATGCGGTGGAGTGAGTGCCGATTCTCGGTCACCCACCTCGCCAATCTTGAGCAGCTCCTTTACATCGGCACCGGCAACAAATGTGTGGCGTGAACCGGTGATTATGAGTGCGTGCACATCGGGATCTTGCGCCAGCTGATTGGCCACGGTGTGTAGTTCATCCAGTGCTCGCTCGTTAAGCGCATTAACCGGTGGATTATTAATGGCCAACATCGCGACGTTGATATTGGGCTGAAGCGGGTGTATCTCCAATCGCAGGTTGCGCCAGGTTTGAACTATCCGCCGTGCATTAGCAAGCGAAGAGTGATCTTTCCAGTTATTGACCAGCTCGCTGATCTCTTCGACCACATCGGGGTTTTTAAGTGTCGAGAGATCGCCAAGTGGCGCGCCAATTAATATTGCACGGAGTGTGCGACGCATATATTTACCCGAGCGGGTCTCAGGGAACGCCGGTACTGTGATGAAGTCGGAAGGAACAGCGGTCGCGCCTTTTTCGGTACGTACCAAGCCTTGGAACCGTGCAAAATCGTCATCCGATAAGGTGCGTCCTGGAGCGGCCACCACAAAGGCTACGGGCGTTTCTCCTTTCTCGTCATGGGGGGCACCAACAACCACAACGTTACCTAACCCACTGTCCTCGCGTAATACTTTGTCGCGCAGAATGGCCCCTTCAATTTCTTCGGTGCCAATACGATGACCCGAAACATTGATCACGTCGTCTGAACGTCCGTGCAGAGTGAAGCCGCCATCGTCATGACATCTGGCGTAATCGCCCTGTGTATAGGCGTAGCTATCAGACCAACGATCGAAATAAACACTCTTGAAGCGCTCGACGTCGCCACACCACGCCTCGGCGCCAAAGTTATCCTTGTCTCCCCATAACGTATGCGCCAAATAGGGATAAGGCTGAGTAATCACTAACTCACCTTTTTCACCGATCTCGGCTGGTCGCCAGTCGCTACTACCCTCTTCAGAGGCGACACGTACCTCGGCTTGAACCCAGGGTAACGGCCACGTTTTAGCGTTGCCCGCCAGCGCCTTGTAACCCCCCGCAGGGCATGAGAAGACAATGCCACCGTGTTCTGTTGCCCAATAGGAATTAATGTAGTTTGCGCAAATGTTATCCATGGCAAACTGTTGAACAGCCGGTGATACGGGTTCGGCGCAGAATGTGCCCACCCGCAATGAAGACATATCCCGCGCGGCCATTTCTCGGGCACTCGCGGGGTCGGTCATAACCGCCTTTAAAAAGGTCGAACCCGCTTTAAACAGGGTCACCTGGTAGCGCTCGATAGTGGCTGCAAAACGACCAGCGTGAGGAAACAGAGGTGACCCTTCGCACACCACGGTAGTCATACCCATCGATAATGGCGCGGCAATAAGATACGACTGCCCGGTAATCCAGCCCGGGTCCCCCACCACATACATCACATCTTCTGGGCTACCTTCAAACACGGTGTGCATGGTGTGCGTAACACCAGCCAACCATCCGCCATGGGTGTGCACGACTCCCTTGGGTTTGCCAGTAGAGCCCGAGGTATAAATAATAAACAACGGCCAATTAGCTTCGACGGGTTGCACCGGCTGAAAGCCATTGAGCACCGAGTAGAACGTGTGATCCGGAATGTGATCAACAGATTCGAGTGTCGATAAGCTCAATACATTGAGTAGCTCGTCGCGCGCACGCGCAACACAATCGCTCGACTCGATATCGCGATCATGGGCGATGATTTCTTGACCGGTGTATCGAACCACCAGCACCTTATTGATTTCGTGGCCAAGGTGCGCAATCGCGACCGCGATTTCAGTGCGCAATTTAGCACTGGCCTCGGCTGATAAATCTGGCACGTCACTCAAAGCGGCACCAAGCTCGCGCATGATATCGCCGCGCTCAAGGGTAATTTCACCCTTCAGTGCCTCAGCCACGCGCCCAGTAATTGTACTCACTAAGTCAGTGGGCAAAGCCAACTGCAGCTGCTCTTCGAGAGTCTCAATGGCCCGCTCACGGGGTACGTAATTATCGAGCGCTGGGTCGGTGTATTGGGTTTTAAAAGGTACCGCCTCGGCATTGCGGTAACCTCCATCGGCAGTAATCACTAACTTTGCGCCCGAATCGTGTAATCGATCTGAGAGCGTTTTGGCTGAGAAACCGCCAAAAACAGGGGTATAAATGATCCCTAAACGCTGCGCGGCAAGGATGTAAAAGATTTGCTCGGGAATGTTGGGCATATTGAGGGCAATTCGATCGCCCTTTTCTAACCCCAGATCGTCGAGGACGCGTGCCCGCAGCACGACTTCAAGTAGCAGTTGTCGGTAACTGTAGCGCTGCTCAGTAACAGGGCCGCCTTGCCCACCATTCTTCGAGGGGTCCCAGCGATCTCCCTCAAAAATCAGCGCTTCGTTGTTGCCCTTTCCAGCAAGTAAGTGCCGATCAATTTCGTTGAATGACGCGTTCGTTTGAGCCCCTACGAACCAACGCAAATAGGGCGTTTGTGTATCGTCGAGAACCTGTTCCCAAACATCAACAAGCGCATCGCTACGCTCATTCTCGACGGCCTCCCCAGAGTGCGCGGCAAAACCCTGCCAAGCGTGATTGGCAAGATCGAAGGAAATCCACTGCTGGGCTTTAGGCTCGAACCAATGCAGGTTGCGACGCGCTAAATCGCCAAAGAATTCAGCGGGTGAGTTTTTAATCAATTCGCGGAGGGAGTCTTCCCCCGCCTGTGAGCGCAAATGCTCCCAAGCTACACCGACGGTCATCGTTTGAAATCTCCTAGACAGACGACTCTAGGGCAAGGTTGTCGTCTGAGCGGCGGCTGTGTGAGTGTGTGCGCCGCACTTTGAGTGGCTTTTTATGTACCGCCGTTTGAGTGACCTGCGGTGCCGGGAGGGTTCAAAAGCCGGGAATAACCGCAGATCATGTGTGGATTACGAGATGACAAGATGGGTGGATCAAACAATTTGGTAATAATTGGGTTTGATTATCGAGATTTTTCCCTTAACGATTCACGACAACATCTATGCAAGGAGAAAGTTAGCGGCAAAAAGTTCGAAAAATAGCCTAAATGCCGCAAAAATCGCCAAAGAACATCGGCACAATTGCTTAGCGAGATTCACTCTGTGAGATCGCGACCACACAGCGTTGTTGGTCCAAAAACTGCATCACGTCCTCGTCAACAGTGAAATTATCGCGATAGTCCTGCATGTAAGTACGAGCGTGTTGCCGGAGTCGCTTACGCTGCAACGCACTACAGAACCGACGCACGTCTTCTTCGGATTCGAGAATGAGTGGAGGCACCTGTGCAGTATTGCCTGCTGTGTCTTTAGCCACCATCGTGAAATAGCTGGTGTTGGTATGACGTTGAACCCCCGAGTGAATGTCCTCAGAAACCACCTTGATACCCACCACCAATGATGTTGACCCTACGTAATTAACCGAACCCAACATAGACACCATTTCACCCACCTCCACGGGGGCGAGAAACTCCACCGCATCCACACTCACCGTCACACAGTAGTTGCCTGCGTGCTTGCTAGCGCAAACATAGGCAAGCTTATCCATCATAGACATCAATAAACCACCATGAACTTTACCGCCAAAATTGGTATAGCCTGGAACCATGAGCTCCACGATATTACTGCGCGAAAAAGATACGGGGTGACCTTCCATCAGCGACTCCTCGACAATGATGCTCCACGCTATATGGGGCTATTTATGTTGGTGGGCTTAGGTTACAAACCGTACTAGATTGGTGTGGGAGCCCAGCGACTAAGGGCAATACAATAAAGAGCAACACTCCTAGCAACAAAAATCAAATTAGCAGCGCACAACTGAGTTACAACAGAAGATTATACGGTGCGAGCCGTTAATCAGACGCACGCCAAGCGGTATGAACGCTTGCTGCGCACCTATTAGATACTACTCTTAGGTCTGCTAATTGTCGGCTTTGGGGGTCAACCAGCGGGTCGTAAGCCAATGGTATTTAACGGGGAAGATGCGAGCCAACAACTGCACAACCCACGCATCACCGCCGACAATAATACGAGGCTTTCTTCGCGCTGCGCCGTTTAAGATAATTTTTGCGGCTTGTTCAGCGGTGGTGGGGGTATGCTCTTTAAACTGCTTATCACGCTCTTCGGCTGTCACCTCACTCCACTCACCGTCGGCGCGCGATCGGGCAGCAATGTTGGTAGCAATACCGCCGGGATGCACACAACTCACTGCAATAGTGGAGTTACGGTATTCGGCAATGAGCGCCTCAGAAAATCCCCGCACTGCAAATTTCGCAGCGTTGTAAGCAGACTGACTGGGAATGCCGACCATGCCAAAGATTGACGATGTATTCACGATATGGCCTACCGGCGCGACTTTGATGAGCGGTAGGAAGGCGCGTGTACACCACACTACCCCCCAAAAATTGATGTTCATCAGCCACTGGTAATTGGCTTCGGTAGATTCTTCAAAATAAGCGGCGTAAGACACGCCAGCATTGTTGAATAACGCATCGATAACGTCAGTCTGACCCGCCACCTCCGCGGCCCAAGCGTCAATGGCTACCTTGTCTCCACAGTCTACCTGCGACGTATGTACCCGAGCATTAGCATCATTTAATAGTGCAGCTGTCGCGGCTAAGCGCTCTGCCGATACGTCACACAACCAGAGCTCACAGCCCACGCCGTTGAGCTGTTGGGCCATGGCACGACCCATTCCATCACCGGCACCGGTAATAACAACGCGCTTCCCAGCGAAATACTGGCTCATAGTCGCTTCTCTTCAACGGTTTACAGATGCAACTATACCGGATTCCACGCCCACCAGGTCCTTCGCCGTTAGCGCGCCCACTATCTCACGTTATCTTTGCTCTCTGTGTGACATTATCCAAGATTATCCTGGGATATCCTGAATAGCCCGACAGTAACCATTTTCAGTCAGAGTACTTCACCCGCCCAGCCACTCATGGTAGACGGGTTTTAGAAGTGGGCGTATACACAGGACTATAGAACAGAGAGAGAACTGGCAGAAAACGCTAAGCTATCGATAATATGCGTCAATCAAAGTAAGGTAACACCTGGCAGCGTTCATTGAGACCCATCCACCGATGAAACCCAGTGACATACTCAGCAAAGAAGACATTGCGCACTTTACACAGCGTAGCAACACTTGTGGCGCTTGGATGGTGGCTAGCAACTGGGCATTGATCACACTTGCTTTCCTTTTGGTTGCTGTCTGGACTAACCCCATCAGCATTGTGATAGGCGTTTTCCTTCTTGCTGGACGTCAGCTTGGGCTCGCTGTTCTTATGCATGAAGCCGGCCACAAGACCCTGTTTCAAACTGACCGCCTCAATCATTATATTGGACAATGGTTGTGTGCCTATCCGGTGCTTGGAGATTGCGAAGCCTATGGCAGCTCCCATCGCGTACACCACCGAACCGCCGGTACCTATGAAGATCCTGACCTCCCCAACTATCAACACTACCCCATTGCCAAAGCAAGTTTTTTACGCAAGCTCAAACGTGATTTCACAGGTCAAACCGGTTTTAAACTGTTAATGGCAGCACTGAGTAACGGCCGCAGGAATATGATGCTTCGGGAGGGAGAAACCACAAATACTGCCCTACAAGGCCTGACAGTAAACGCTGTGCTATTACTTATACTCGCCAGTTTGGGCGTGGCCGAACTGTATTTACTGTGGGTCACAGCCTTCATTTTTGTCTACCCCGCATTCGCAAGAATCAGGCAGATTGCTGAACATGGTGCGGTCCCCAATTTGTTCAACCCCGACCCCCGTTTAAATACACGCACCACTCTGCCGAGATGGTTTGAACGACCCTTTATCAGTCCAAACTTCGTTAACTACCACCTAGAACATCATCTGCTTGCCAGCGTCCCCTGCTATCGATTACCCGCCTTGCATCGCCACCTCAAAGCGCGGGGGTTTTATAATAATCATCCGCAAGCTGTGGCTCGAGGTTACTGGGAGGTGATTACCCGTGCGGTACCCGAATGGATACCTCAAATCGGCAACCCTCTATAGCAGAAAAAGCTAAACGCTAGCCGAAAATCTTTGGTAGCAGTCGAGGCGTTGTGTCCATGTAGCGCAAGTAATCGGGGTCGTCTCCCCATCGTTGCTGTGCGCGTAAGGCGAGCGTGGGTATGCCACTGAGGCGCGTTAGTAGCAGGTACACAAACAGCGGCGATACCCAAACAAGCCATTGCGCGCCCTCAAGTGCCGGTGACGCCGTGATAGCCACACCGATCCAAAGCACGATTTCACCCAAATAATTTGGATGACGACTGCGAGACCACAAGCCCGTTTGAATAAACTTGCCGGCATTTGCAGAGTTACGGCGAAACGTCGCTTTTTGACGATCGGCAATGACCTCGGTCAGAAATCCAATTAGCCATACTGCAACCCCCACCCACACTACAATAGACGCCGCTGGAGACAGTGTAGCGATTGGTTTGGCAACCAAAAGCGCGGTCAAGGCTGCACTGCTAGTGAGCGACACCCACAGTCCCTGCAATGTCCATACCAACGCAAAACGTAACTTAGATCTTTTAATTTTCCTAAAGCGCTGATCCTCACCGACTTCTGTCACGCGAGTGAACAGAAAGCTTCCAAGACGCAGAGCCCACATAACCACCATGAACAGCAGCAAGCCTCCTTGCAGCGAAAGCGACTGAGCAAGTATGGCGGCGGCTCCAATCGCACCAATAAAAGACACGCTGCCGGTAATATCGTAAAAATGCTCAGTGTTGTGACGCACGGCGTGCGTAAAGCCAATGGCCTGCACAACGTAAACCGCGGAGAATATAATCGGTAGCACAGGCCACTCACCAACAGTCGCGGATGGTGGGTTGACCCAAACACCGAACAAGATAGTCAAGGTAATCACTATGCCTATGATGAACATCTGCTTCATACGCTTGGCTCCGTATTAAGTGCATGCCATCCCCTAAAAGGAATGCGCATTTGATAACCTTAGGTTATTCGTAGCGCAGCGACGACCTAGATCACCCAAATGATGATGCTGGCAGTACAACGGGCCACCCATTATTCAACACCAACAACATGACAGACCGACCACTATGGCAAAACTGTTTTTTCGTTATGGCCCAATGAATTCCGGCAAAAGCACAGCATTATTGCAAGTCGCTCACAACTATGAAGAGCGCGGTCAAAAGGTGCTGTTGGCCAAGCCGGGAATTGATAAAAAAGCTGGCAATCGCGTCATATCCCGGTTGGGTGTAGATCGCGCTGTGGATATATTACTTGCGCCTGAGGACAGTTTGTTACAGCGCGTACTACAGGCAAGCAATTTCCAAACTATAGAGATTGCCTGCTTGCTTATTGATGAAGCTCAGTTTCTGAGCCCCGAGCAGGTCGACGATGCGCTCGCGCTGACTGTCTTTCACGGCATACCCGTCATAGCCTACGGTCTTCGAACCGACTTCCTGACCCACGCGTTTCCGGGCAGTGCTCGGTTACTTGAGATAGCTCATCAATTGGAAGAGTTAAAAACCATCTGCCGTTGTGGAAAAAAAGCCATGTTCAATGCGCGCATGGGTACCGAAGGAATCTTAAGAGCTGGTGAGCAAGTCGCCATTGATGGTCTGACCGCGCGCTATGAGGCGCTTTGCGCTGCTTGCTATCTCGATCCTAATGCGACAGTTGCATAACGAAGTATCACCAAATTACACACACATCAAAAACCACGTAAACTAAGTCCGGTAGCGGCAACATAGACCGTTGCTACAGTCATTACACTCCTTGATCTCCCCTTGTCATCGGATAGTCAACATGAGCCAAAATTTCACTCTTTGCGCCACATGCCCAGCCACAAGCGGTATCGTTGCGGCTGTGACGTCGTACCTCTTTGACTGCGGCTGCTACCTTACTGAGCTGCATCAGTTCGATAATGAACAATCGGGTCGGTTTTTTCTTCGTGCCGTTGGTCGCATAACCGATGGTAGCAAAACGCTGGGGGATCTAGAAACGGGCTTCGCAGAGGTTGCCAAATCGCTCAAGATGGAATGGGCTATTCATCGCAATGATACGCCCATGCAGACCCTCATTATGGTGAGCAAGATGGATCACTGTCTCAGTGACCTGCTCTACCGCATTCGCAAAGGGGAGTTGCAGCTTACGATCACAGCGGTTGTCTCTAACCACCTAGACTGCAGAGGCATGGTGGAACGGGAGGGTATTCGGTTTATTCACCTACCGGTGACACCCGACAATAAACTTCAGCAGGAACAGGCTTTACGCGATGTCATTAACGAAACCGATACCCAGTTAGTTGTATTAGCGCGATATATGCAAATTTTGTCGGATGAGCTGTCTAATGAGCTTCGTGGCCGAGCCATCAATATTCATCACTCATTCCTTCCCGGATTCAAAGGCGCAAGACCCTACCATCAAGCTTTTGAACGTGGGGTAAAGTTGATTGGTGCCACCGCGCACTATGTCACTGCCGATCTCGACGAAGGCCCAATCATTGAGCAAGCCGTGCAACCTGTAGACCATACATACACACCCACTGCACTCGTTTCAGCGGGCAGAGATACCGAAACGGTGGCCCTCGCCAAAGCGGTGCGACTGCATTCCGAACACCGCGTGTTTTTAGATGGCAACAAAACCATCATATTCCGTTAGTGAACGAATCTTACCGAGGGGGGCCCGCGCACCCTACGCGCCAGTAATCCAACGACCAAAGGAAGTGCAACACGGTGACTAAAACTTTTGACATCTCTCCGGCTACACCAAACGATGTACGTCATATTCTTCGTTTTATTCAGGAGCTTGCCGATTACGAGCGTGAACCTAACGCAGTGGTCGCAACACCCCAAGACTTACACCAGGTACTCTTTTGTGAGCATCCAAAAGTGTTCTGTGTCATTTGCCGAGAGGGTACACAGCCAGTAGGTTTTGCGCTGTACTTTTTCAATTTCTCAACGTGGCTCGGTCGCTTTGGACTTTATCTCGAAGACCTTTATGTCACACCAGAACATCGGGGAAAAGGCGCGGGTAAAAAGTTACTCGCACACCTCGCGGCAACGGCAGTTGCTGAGAATTGTGGTCGTTTTGAGTGGAGCGTGCTCAACTGGAATACGCCCGCCATCGACTTTTACGAATCGATGGGGGCGCGTCCACAATCAGAGTGGACCACCTACCGGCTTACTGGCGATGCACTACTTCGCTTAGCGGCGGCGTGAACGGCACTTCATAACGGCACATCAATAAATGCACATCAATACAGGCACATGAACAGCGCCGCTTACAAACCGGACGGGCAATCCCGTCAAACGGGTGACAGAGCAATGTTATTAAAAGGATACATCCCACTGTAGACGAACGCGGTTTTCTGACACGCTGCGGTCTAGCAGACCATCATCGAGTATCAGCCGAGACAAGTCCAACGTTAGCTTGTTGCTGTGCCCCCTAAAGAACCAGTTCGCTCCCAAGGTGAACTCTTCTCGTTCGTTATACACATTGCGGTCAAAGGCATTGGGTTCTTCAACGTAGGCATAGCGCGCTGCAAACTCCAGTGGGGCTGGAATTGCATCAATCCAGTCATGGAAGAAGTAGCCCGCTTGAACATAAGCCCCCGTTAAATCACTTCGGGTCCCTTCTACCCGGTCAGTAATAAACTTACGATGCCACTCTTGCTGAAACGAGAAGCCACGGTATTTGAAGGCAAACTCCTGAACACCTTGCTCAATTTTAAATTGATCGGGCGCTGCACTCGCGGCTTTGGCAAATCCGTCCAAGTTGCCACATCCAGAAGAGGACCACCGTGTACAAGGCCCTGTGTTGGTAAAGCCAGCTATGGCAAAGGAGCCCGTGGGTAGTTCGGTGTATTCAACATCGGTCTGTTTCCATGCCAACTCGCGGCCAAGGAAATTCCACTGCAAGCGGCCCATGTACAAATGGTCTTCTGAGCTATTACGTACACCGCGGCCTTCACCGTTAAAAATACCAGCGTAGTAATTAAGATCTGTCGCTGTTCCCTCGAATAGGCGCCCGCGCAGCTGTAAACCAATTTGGCGATCGACGGTGAAGACTCTGTTAACAATAGAGCGTTCTACAAATTGTTGACGCCCTGACGAATCTACTCGCTCGCGGTTTAGATCTATTTTCCACTGCCCAAGACGGATTCCGCCCCAGTCCCACTTAGCAATATCCACCCGCCAATCGATCACTCTGGCCGAGGCGCTCGCTGCATTATCATCAACGTCGCGGGCTGGCTGAAGGTCAACTTCAAAGTAATATTTCAGCCAAGGCTGAAAACCATGGCCACCAATCTTCATGCGAAGACGTCGCTGCTCAAAATTAGAACGACTTTCATCGCTAACCCGAATTATCTCTCGGGGGTTGGCAGCCGAAAAAGCATAACCACCGAAGTCATCGATTTGTCGTGGATCTGAATCGGTTGGGTTGCTATAACGAAACTGGGCGCGCCATTGCAAGTTGGTGGCAAACTTGCCATCACGCGTCGCCAATTTGAAGCCCTTTGATCCGTAACTGGCCACTATCGGTGACTTGTCAGAGACCGTTTTGGCAACTGCTCGATCTATCGCCAACTGCAAGCCGTCATCCACGGGTACTTCCACGCGCCTTTCTCCAGCCGGATCAGCCACTGACTTCTGGGTACTCCGAGTCACCACTATATCTTTCGTGGTAATCGACGCTTTATTGATAAGACGGTCATACTGCGCTTCAGTGATCACACCATTTTCCAGCAATATGTCCAAAAGCTCCTTATCAGCTGCCTGAGAAGGGAGAGAGTTAAGTGATGTGAACAAAATAACAGCGCTTACAGCACTCACAAATCGCGGCAGAGTCATGAAAAGGTCCCATATCAGTCAACTGACGGCACCATATGACGCTTATGTTTCATTTATGTTACAGAATTCGCTTATATGACGTTTATGTGATCTTTTTATGTCAAAGTCAGCCAAAATAACGTGCATTTAGGTCTTTAGATGATGGTTTTGTGACAGCCAGAGAAAAAAGGCCATGATCGCCATAGCCTCAGATGCCCACGTTTCTCTTAACTCGCTGCAATAATTTGCGCGCGATGTGCGACTTTTTCAGCACTGTTCGCAATTTCACCGATACTCGACAGCAACTGATATAAGAAGATCGCATCAATGGGAGAAAGCTTCTTCTCATGAGTACGCAACTTCGCTCGTATTTTTGCCTGAAGTTCGTCTGACTTTCTTTCGAGCTTCTCGACCCCGGCTGCCTTATTCATAATCAACTGCGCTTGCCGAGTACCAAAAGCAGTTCGAGAGAGCTCGCGAGTCGCTGAAACAACTTCGACAGTCGTATTAACCGTGTCAACCACCGTATTGAGATATCGGGTTAATGGCTTGTTCAGTGCCTCTGGGAAGGCGAGCTCTCGACCAAGAGACAGTCCCGCTACGTCCTTCGTATCGTTGGCCATTTTGTCTTGCATACGAACCAACTCGAGTAGGTCAGCACGAGATACCGACATCCACAAACCGCGAGGTAGGTTGCGCCGGATATCACGCTTGAGTACGTCTGCCTCTCCCTCTAGCTCAACGATTTTCGCCTGAACAGCGGCTGCTTTTTTCCAATGATCGCCTTGTGCGGCTTCAAAGTACCTCACAAGCTCTGCTACGCACGCGGCACAAACCTTGACGTGCTCTTCCAGCATCGCGAGGGGGGATGTTGTGATGACATCAGTTAAAGGGGTTCGAACGTCCAATGGGTAGCACCTCTCTACTTTTGACCGCTAGCATACCTCATTCCTGCCCTGGGTGACTCTCATAGATCAACGCTCGCAGGCCCTCGTTTGCTGCGCACCACGAAGACGCTTCCGGTATATGCACTAGGAAACTCTACCCAATTAGAGCACAGATCGATTTAAGCTAACCGAGCACAGCTTGCAAAACGAAGAAGAAGATAATGGATAACGTTGCACCGGCCGGTAGCGTTACCAACCATGAAGTTACAATAGCGCCCACAGTAGGCAAATGCAGAGCTTCAACGCCCCGCGCAAGTCCTACACCCAAAACAGCGCCCACGAGCGTGTGTGTTGTGGAGATAGGAAGACCCGTTGCTGAGGCAAGCACGACGGTTGTCGCGGCCGCCAACTCAGCGGCAAAGCCGCGACTCGGTGTTAACTCGGTTATCTTACGACCAATCGTTTGAATAACGCGCCAGCCGTAGGTTGCGAGGCCAACAACAATGCCGACGGCACCCACACCCAACACCCACCATGGCAAGCCAGATTTGCTCGCAATAGACCCGCCAGACTGAACCGTACTGACAATCGCTGCAAGCGGACCCACCGCGTTAGCAACGTCGTTTGAGCCGTGGGCAAAGGCCATCGCGCACGCCGTAAAGATCATGAGGATACCAAATACACGCTCAACGTTTTCGATACTGTTGACATTGCTACCTACCAAATGAACACGGCGTAAAAGCAAAGCACCCAAAACAGACACGCCAGCGCCCGCAATGACGGATAACACCAGGGCATTGGCAAACTTGGAGCCCATACCAAAATCAATGTCAACGCCGATGTGCTTGAGACCTTTTAACAAGGTCACCATGCTGATCATGAAACCGACCATCCACATATACATCGGGATGAATTTACGCGCCCTCGCAAAGGTATCATCGTGGTCAAGGATAAGGCGCTTGACAGAAATAAACAGCAAAAAGGCGATAGTACCCGACAACAATGGCGAGACGACCCAACTTGCAGCGATAGCACCTACCTTACTCCAAGCCACGGCATCTACCGAGATACCGACCGCGGCAAAACCGACAATAGCACCCACAATCGAATGGGTCGTTGATACTGGCCAGCCAAATTTACTTGCAATCGCCAGCCAAGAAGCCGCGGCCAACAGGGAAGCAAGCATGCCAAAAACCAGAAGTTCAGGACTGTTGACCATTAGCGACGGATCAACGATGCCCTTTCTTATCGTCGACGTAACTTCACCACCGGCAAGGTAAGCGCCTAAAAACTCGAAAATGGCTGCAACCACAATCGCTTGCTTTAAGGTAAGTGCACGAGCTCCGACGGAGGTGCCCATCGCATTAGCCACGTCATTAGCGCCAATACCCCAAGCCATGAACAGCCCAAAAACACACGCAAGTGTCAGCAGTAAAACACCATGAGATGCAATGATTTCCACGATTATAGGTTCCCTTTACCGGGTTTTAGCGTGAGGGGAGTATAAACGGCCAAATGTTACAGTTAAGTTACAGGCAGGCCCTTTGATCATCGCCCCGTGGAGGAAATAACAGTAATGCCAATAGCAAGCCAATACAATGATAGACATATTGGACTGTGTGGTGTACCGAACGAGGCGGCATAATCACTCACGCATAAAAAAACCCACTATAAAAGCGGGTTTCGTAAAAATGGTGGGCCGTGATGGATTCGAACCATCGACCAATTGGTTAAAAGCCAACTGCTCTACCGCTGAGCTAACGGCCCAAGGTTTACGCCATTTGCCGGCTGTTTGAGCACGCTAGGGGTGCTCAGCAAATGCGAGCGGCGCATGATACCCAGAATTCCAGAAATAGCAAGGCCGAGCGTGTAGAATGGGCCGGTGTAAAAAGCTTGAGCGTGAATCACATGATACGTCCTTTTCACCTAGCGCTACCTACTAGCAACTTAGCCGCCACACGCCGCTTTTATGTGGATGTAATGGGCTGCCGTATAGGACGAGAAGATACCTCATGGGTAGACTTGGACCTATACGGTCATCAACTCGTGTTTCATGACTGCGGTGGCAAAAGCCTGCCAACGCTATACAACCCTGTAGACCGTCATCAGGTACCTCTACCTCACTTCGGCATTATCCTCCGACCCGCCGATTTCACCACACTGGCAGCGCGATTAGAGGGCCAGGTATCATTCGTCATCGCACCTACCATTCGCTTTTCCGGTACTCCGGGCGAACAACAAACCATGTTTTTCAAAGACCCTAATGCGTATGCCTTGGAATTTAAGGCATTTGCTGATGACCGCTTTATTTTCGAGCCTTTCGAACCCACTGGCCAAGCAAGCTTTATTGGTACCGCGTAGGATCGGGAACGTTGGCGTCGGCAAACCCCTGCGCGCGGAGTCGGCAGCTATCACACACACCACAGGCTGCGCCAGTATCATTGGCTTGGTAACAAGAGACCGTAAGCGCATAGTCCACGCCTAGCGCTGTACCCGCCCTAATGATATCGCCCTTTGTCATATCAATAATCGGTGTGCATAAGGTAATGGGGCGTCCTTCGGTACCGGCCTTCGTGGCAAGCGACGCAAGATGTTGGAACGCACGGATGAATTCAGGCCTGCAATCAGGATAGCCCGAATAGTCAACCGCATTCACACCCATGTAAATTTCCTCCGCCTCAAGGACCTCGGCCCACCCCAATGCTATTGATAAGAATACGGTGTTTCGGGCGGGCACATAGGTAACAGGTATACCCTCGGTAGGTTGGGTAGGGACATCGATCGAGTCGTCGGTGAGCGCCGAGCCACCAATACCTCGCAGATCTAACCCCACTACTTTATGCACAGTACCTGGCACGGAAGCGGCAACTTGCGCGGCAGCGACCAGCTCCGCACGATGCCGCTGGCCATAATCGAAACTCAAAGAAAAACAGGACCGTCCTTGGGCATAGGCCATAGCGAGCACCGTGGCCGAATCGAGCCCTCCTGAGGTTAAAATAACGGCTCGCTTGGCCATAACAAAACGCCCCTAATGTCCAGGCTCATCATTCCATAAATACTTGTGTAACTGTAACTGTAATCGAGCCTCAAGCTTGTCCTTCAGCATCCACTCGGCGAGCAATCGGCCGTCTAACACCTGGTGACTCGGTGAAAATAAAATATCCGAGACTCGCCCACACAGCGCATATTCATCGATCTTAAACCGTGCCCACTCGTAATCACTGCGACTCGATACAACAAATTTAATCTGGTCATGGCGCGTTAGATGCCCCACGTTTTCCCACAGGTTGCGATGACTTTCGCCTGAGTCGGGGGCTTTGAGGTCTACTACCCTACTCACGCGAGAATCCACTCCAGCAATTGAAAGAGCCCCACTCGTCTCAAGAGACACCTCGAAATCTCGATCACAGAGCGCTCTTAAAAGCGGCAGGCACTCTGGTTGAGCCAGTGGTTCACCGCCAGTGACACAGACCCGAGCACAATCAAAACTGGCGACATGATCAACAATGTCATACACCCCCCAAAGCTCTCCACCAGAAAATGCATAGGCCGTGTCACAGTAAACACAGCGCAAAGGACACCCCGTCAAACGCACAAATACCGTGGGCAAACCAACGCTGCGCGCTTCACCTTGAAGAGAATGGAAGATCTCGGTAATACGTACCGACAAACTCTCTGACGAGCCCATGGCGACCTCAGAAATTGTCGCGAATAAAGTCCTGAGCCAACTGCGCTGCAGGGTGATCGGGGTACTCGCTATTCACGCGGCTAAGGTAGCTTCGTGCTCGATCACGATTGCCTTTCAAAAAATGCACTCGACCCAACTTATAAATGGCATCCGGAACTTTGGCATTATCTGGGTATTGATCGAGCAACAGTTGGAAACTCTGACGAGCTAACTCAGGATCAGGAGTGTCCAGCACAAGGTATAGCTCGCCCAACCAGTAATGCGCATTGGGTGCAAAGTGCCCAAAAGGGTAATCGCCCAAGAACGTCTTAAATGCGACTACAGCCTCGGAGAACTGCCGTGTCTTCACCAGTTGGTAAGCTGCTTGGTAGGCAACCTCCTCACCAGGCTCCTTTGCCGTGCTAACGGCGCTACTTGGCTCATTGCCAGCCGAGGTAGCGTTTTCAGTACCCGTGCCAGTAGGACTAGCGCCGGTAGATGGCGTACCCAGCCCCGCCATACGTCGATCGAGGTCGACGTAGCGTTCCAAGCTTTGTTCTTTCAGACGCGTTAGCTGCTGAGCCTGTTCTTCTACCAAACCGTTTAGACGACGCACTTCTTCCTGTAGCAGCTGTAGCTGCACCACGATGGATCCCACATTGGTCTCTGTGGTCTCTTGACTGGCTGCTGTAGCAACAGGCGTAGCGAGCGTGGTTTGCCCTGAATACGGGCGCACGCCAACGACGTTGTAATCTTGCGCAGAGTCGGTTGGCGCACGCGCCGGCAGCATCGCTGAATCACTGCCACGTGTCACGACCTCTACCGGTACTGATTGCCGATCCCGCTCAGCCTCAACGTCAATATAATCTTGGCCCCATGCCAGCACGGGCGCGACCAAAAGAGAAAAGCCGGCGAGAAGTGCCGGCTTCGAATACAACAGCTTCAACGGAAGAGCTCCTTACTTGAGCTCTACACGACGGTTCTGCTGCCAGTTTGATTCGCCAGAACCAAAAGCAACAGGATTTTCCTCGCCGTAACTGATGGTCTCGATTCGGTAGCTAGCAACACCATTGGCGACCATATAGTCGCGTACCGCGTTAGCGCGGCGCTCAGCCAGCGCTAGGTTGTATTCTCGCGTACCACGCTCGTCGGTGTGTCCTTCTAACCGGACGCTGTGATCATTGCCAAGCAACGCGGCAATGTGGGCATCGATAGCGGTCCGAGCCTCATCAGTCAGTGCTGAACTGTCAAAAGCGAAATAAAACACCGTACCCGCAGCCATCGCGGCATCCTGCAGGCGCTGTTGCTCAGCGGCAGCCGCTTTGGCCTGTGCTTCTTTGGCGGCCTGCTCTGCAGCGGCCGCTTCAGCAGCAGCCGCCGCTGCCGCCGCCGCATCCTCATTAGCCGTATCAGTGCTAGAACACGCTGCAAGTAGCAATGAGGCGAACATAACCGAGACGAATTTTCCAACAACGGGAAGAGCTTTCATGGATCATTTCCTGTTTAGTTTTGTGTAAAAGTTACCCCTAGCCTTAATGTAGCGCATCCGCGGTCTTTTTTTGAGTCATCTGAGTGCTTTTTTTTATATTTTTATCTGCGCTCACGGCAAATAAGGTGACCATGCCGGCTCTTGCACACTGCCGTCACGCGCAGGGAGGTTAAAACTGACCCCGCCATCTACCGCAACAGCACTTAGAATGCTCTCGTCGTTGCGCTTTGTCGCGTAGAGGACAATTGATCCATTCGGCGCAATACTGGGACTTTCATCCAAGCTAGTTGAGGTTAAAACCGTTAGTCGCTCGGTAACCAGATCGTGCACGGCGATGTGGTATTGGCCTCCCCGCTGGTGCACTAAAGCCACATTCCGACCATCTTGAGCCACCCGCGCGCGCGCATTGTAGCGTCCCTCAAAGGTCACACGGGTTACGGCAGCGGTTTTCAGATCATAGCGATAAATTTGTGGGCGACCGCCGCGATCTGAAGTGAACAACAGCGCGCTACCATCGGGCATCCAAGTGGGTTCGGTATCGATGGCATAGTGGTTTGTCAATCGATTCAACTTTCGAGTTTTGAGATCCATGAGATAAATATCGGGACTACCATCTTTGGACAACACCATGGCCATGGCACTGCCATCGGGCGACCATACCGGGGAGTTATTTAACCCTTTAAAATTAGTTAACTGCTCGCGAGAGCCGGTGCGCAAATTTTGCCGATAAATAGCGGGTCGCGATGTTTCAAAGGAGACATAGGCAACTTCGTTGCCATCGGGCGACCAAGAGGGCGCCATAATTGGATCTCGACTCTCCAGCAATACAATGGGGCGCTGCCCATCGGAGTCGGCTAAAACCAGTCGATAGAAATCTTTACCCTTTGGATTTCGAGTTACCGATACATAAAGCAACCGGGTAGCAAAAGCACCCCGGATGCCTGTAAGTTTTTCGTACACAGCGTCTGCTACGCGGTGACCTACCATGCGCAACTCAGGAAGCACGTCCTCGACAACGCCATTGGCCACCTCCAGCTGCCGCGCGGTGTCAAAGAGCTGGTATCTTA
>Ga0181566_10000259_pt1 | contig 39074 bp, 38 predicted proteins | sample 101ome_15_FD_133762 | JGI IMG/M metagenome (GOLD analysis project Ga0181566, IMG submission 133762) | Coastal salt marsh microbial communities from the Groves Creek Marsh, Skidaway Island, Georgia - 101402AT metaG (megahit assembly) | ecosystem: Environmental > Aquatic > Marine > Intertidal...
ACCTCGGCGGCGGCCTCGTTGCTTACGTAGGTGCTCTGGACAACGCAGCAACCTACTACGCTGGCGCTGAGTACGACCTCGGTAACGGCGCTTCGGTTCTCGCTTCCTACAACACCGGCGCTGACGAAACCGGCGCTCGTGAGTACGAGAACGGCACCACTGTTGCAGTGTCCTTCGAGTTCTAATCCACTCTGGATTTGAACCTAAGTTTGAGCGGCGCTTCGGCGTCGCTCTTTCTTTTTGCACTCCTGCCAACCCGCGCAGGAAACTTGCCCCCCAATCACGGCTTCGCTACACCTGATCGCATCATGTCATCAGGGGGGACAGGCCATGACAAACACCACATCTAAAACCCGCCTCGCAGCCCTATTTGCGGCCAGCCTTGTGCTCGCGGGGTGTTCCGGCGGCATTGGCAACACCCTGTCCAGTCTCAACCCGTTCTCTCGCGGTGAACCCGCTGCAAGCCCCGCATCTGGCGACAGCGCCACTCAGGAAGCCTCAGTCAATAAGTACCTCTGGTTCGCCGCGCTCGATGTCCTAAACTTCCTGCCAGTCGAAAGCGCTGATCCCTTCACCGGCGTCATCGAATTTGGCTACGGCACGCCCCCGGGCGGCAACCGCGCCTACCGCGCGACTGTCGTGATCTCCGACGGCGCACTCGAAGCCCGCGTTCTCGCCGTCTCCCTTTCCACCCGTAACGGCTCCGCCAGCGAAGCGACCCGAAAAGCCGTCGAAGACGCCATCCTCGATCGCGCGCGCCAACTGCGGATTGCCGATCGCGGCCTATAGATTCCCGGCCACAAACGGTCTAAACCCGCCCCGGGCAACGCACCGTGCGGCGCCTGCCCTCTGTCCGATTGCGCAAGGAAATGAGAATGTCCCGTTACGCCGCCAACGAGATCGAAGCCAAATGGCAAGCCGCTTGGGAAGACGCAGGCGTCTTCCGCGCCACCCGCAGCGCCGACAAGCCAAAATACTACGTGCTTGAGATGTTCCCCTATCCGTCGGGCCGTATACACATGGGCCACGTGCGCAACTACACGATGGGCGACGTCATCGCGCGTTATAAGCTGTCGACAGGCCATAATGTGCTGCACCCGATGGGCTGGGACGCCTTCGGCATGCCCGCCGAAAACGCGGCGATGGCCTCCGGCGGCCACCCGAAAGACTGGACCTACCAAAACATCGAAGACATGAAGGCCCAGATGAAGCCGATGGGCTGGTCGCTCGACTGGACCCGCGAATTCGCCACCTGTGACCCCGAATATTACGGCCAGCAGCAAGCGCTCTTCATCGACTTCCTCGATAAAGGCCTCGTCTACCGCAAGAACGCCGTGGTGAACTGGGATCCGGTCGACATGACCGTTCTGGCTAACGAACAGGTAATCGACGGCAAAGGCTGGCGCTCCGGTGCTGATGTCGAGCGCCGCGAGCTTACCCAGTGGTTCTTCAAAATCTCAGATTTCTCCGAGGAGCTGCTCTCCGCCATCGACGGTCTGGATAACTGGCCCGCTAAGGTGAAGCTCATGCAGGCCAACTGGATCGGCAAATCCCGTGGCCTTCAGTTCAGCTTCTCCCGCACCGATGGTGGCGAGATCGAGGTCTACACGACCCGCCCTGATACGCTCATGGGCGCGAGCTTTGTCGGCATCTCCCCCGATCACCCGCTGGCAAAAGAGCTTGAGGCACAGCGCGCCGACGTGGCCGAATTCTGCGCCAAAGCGCGCAAAGGCGGCACCACCGAAGAAGCACTGGAAAAGGCCGAAAAGCTCGGCTTCGACACGGGCCTGACCTGCAAGCATCCGTTTGACGATAGCTGGGAGCTGCCCGTCTACATCGCCAATTTCATCCTGATGGATTACGGCACCGGCGCCATCTTCGGCTGCCCAGCCCATGATCAGCGCGATTTCGACTTCGCCACGAAATACGGCCTGCCGATCATCCCCGTTTTTTCTGCGGACGGCACCGATGCCGAACTGAGCGAAGCCTACGTCCCGACAAAGGCGGAAAAAGTGCATTATGTTCGCGGCTTCGCAGGGGACACCCAGCAAACCGGCGAACAAGCCGTCAATGCCGCCATCGACCATTGCGAAGCCCACGGCGTAGGCACCGGCGTCACCAAATTCCGCCTGCGCGATTGGGGCCTTTCCCGCCAACGCTACTGGGGCTGCCCGATCCCCGTTGTCCATTGCGAAAGCTGCGGTGTGGTACCGGAGAAGAAAGACAACCTCCCCATCGCCCTGCCCGATGATGTGAGCTTCGATATCCCCGGCAACCCACTGGACCGCCACCCCACATGGCGCGATTGCGCCTGCCCGTCTTGTGGCAAACCGGCCCGCCGCGAAACCGATACGATGGATACTTTCGTCGATTCCTCGTGGTATTACGCCCGCTTCACCGCGCCACGCGCCACCACGCCAACGGTCGCGGAAGAGGCCGAATACTGGATGAACGTCGATCAGTATATCGGCGGTATCGAGCACGCGATCCTGCACCTGCTCTATTCACGCTTCTTTGCCCGCGCGATGCAGATCTGCGGCCATCTGCCAGAAAAAGCCATCGAGCCTTTCGATGCGCTCTTCACCCAAGGCATGGTCACACACGAGATTTACCAGACCCGCGACGCAAGCGGTCGCCCCGTCTACCACCTCCCCGAAGAAGTGACTGACGGCAAACTCGCCAACGGCACCGAAGTCGAGATCATCCCCTCGGCCAAGATGTCGAAGTCCAAGAAAAACGTTGTCGATCCGGTAAACATCATCGCCGAGTTCGGCGCCGATACCGCGCGGTGGTTCGTCCTCTCTGACAGCCCTCCCGAGCGTGATGTGGAATGGACAGCCTCCGGCGCCGAAGCCACCGCCAAGCACCTCGCCCGCGTCTGGCGCATCGCCAATGACATCGCCACGATGGACGATGCCAGCGGTGACGGCGATCAGGATCTCCTTCGCGCCATGCACAAGGCAATCGACGATGTGACCAAAGGCGTCGAGAGCTTCGGCTTCAACGCCGCCATCGCCAAGCTCTATGCCTTCACCAACACGCTTGCCAAATCCAAAGCAGGTGGCGCGGCCAAGAAAGCCGCCGCCCGCACTCTGGCACAGCTGATGTCACCAATGACGCCGCACATCTCCGAGGAGCTTTGGGCGCTTCTGGGCGGGGAAGGCCTCGTCGCCACAGCCCCTTGGCCCGTGGCCGATCCGGCGATGCTGGTTGAAGACACCGTCACCCTGCCGGTTCAGGTGAACGGCAAGCGCCGCGCGGAAATCACCGTCGCCAAGGATATGCCGAAAGAAGAGGTTGAAAAGCTTGCCCTGTCGTTGGAGGCTGTTCAACGTGCACTTGATGGTGCCACACCTAAAAAAGTCATCGTTGTTCCCGGTCGGATCGTAAACCTTGTCGTCTAGAAACCCCCACAGCCTGTCGCGCCGCAGCCTCGTTATGCTTGGGCTGTCGGTCTTGGCAGGCTGCGGTTTCGCGCCGGTCTACGGCACCGACAGCAGCGCCAGCACGCTGCGCGGCTCTATCGCTTACGATATGCCCGACACGCCCTCGGGCTTTCACTTGCGCAACCGCTTCGAAGAGCGCCTCGGCCTAACCGAAGAGACGCGCTTCCACCTCGCTGTTTCTATCGATGTGAGCGAAAGCCTCATCGGCATCGGCAGCGATAACGCCCCCTCTCGGGTCAATCTCCTCGGCACTGCAAGCTATACGCTCACCGATCTCAATGGGAACACACGTTCCACCGGCACCGTGACCAACTTCACCAGCTACTCGACAACCGGAACAACCGTCGCCACCCGCGCCGCCCAACGCGATGCCTCGGAACGATTGATGATCAATTTGGCCGATCTCGTTGTCACCCGCCTATTGGCTGATCCCGCAGCGGTCGCGCCATGAAGCTTTCCACCCGCGACGCGGCGGCCTATTTCCGCAAACCCGATGCAGAGGCGACAGGGCTTCTGATCTTCGGAGCCGACGCCATGCGCGTAGCCGAACGCCGCAAGCAGGTGCTTACCGCGCTTGTCGGTCCTGATGCTGAAGCCGAAATGCGCCTCAGCCGCATCGACGGCGGCGATTTGCGCAAAGAGCCCGCGCTTTTGCTGGATGCGGTCAAAGCTGTCGGCTTCTTTCCCGGCCCCCGCGCCGTCCATGTCGAAGGCGCGACAGACGGCCTCGCCCCGATCTTCAGCGCAGCCCTGTCAGACTGGAAGCCCGGTGACGCGCAAATCATCGCCACGGCCGGGCAGCTCAATGCCAAGTCCGCCCTGCGCAAAACCTTCGAAAGCCACCGCACCGCCTATGCAGCAGGCATCTACGATGACCCCCCCTCACGGCAGGAAGTTGAGCAGATGCTGGCAGATGCCGGCCTTCGCAATGTCTCTCCAGCCGCCGCTGACGCGCTCAACGCCCTCTCCCGCGCACTGGAACCGGGTGATTTCCGCCAGACGCTCGATAAAGTCGCTCTCTACAAACGTGGCGACGACACCCCTCTCAGCGCCGACGAAGTCGCCGAATCCGCACCGCGCTCCAACGAAGCTGACCTCGATGATCTGTTCTCCGTGGTCGCAGAGGCCCGCAAACAGGAAATTGCGCCTGTCCTCAGCCGCCTCTACGCGCAAGGCGTCACCCCTGTGACCCTGTGCATCGGCGCAACACGCTTCTTCCGCACATTGCACACCCTTGCCTCCGATCCCGGCGGCCCGTCTGCCGGCGCGTCGCGCATGCGCCCGCCGCTCTTCGGCCCGCGGCGTGACAAGCTGGTCCGACAGGCTGAGCGCTGGGGCCGCCGCAGCACCGAGCGTGCATTACAAACGCTGATTGATACCGATCTGCAACTCCGTTCCGCATCGCGCGCGCCCCAACAGGCACTCGTCGAGCGCGCCCTGCTGCGCATCGCCCTGACAGGCCCACGCTAAACACCAATAAATTTCCTAAAAGTCGCGCCAGCTCCGCATCGTCTCCACACCCTGAAAGCACTTCGCCGGAACTGGCAGCGCTTTGGGGGCAAAGATGGGCTATTTCCAAGATATCGAGACTATCTCAACCCTTCCCCATCTGGACGGGATAACAACGCTGGTGATCGACGATAGCGGCATGCTGCCCGTTCTCTTCGCCGGTTCGCAAATCGACGGCACAATTTCCAGCTTCACACTTGCAGCAAGCTATACCGCCCTTGTCGATCAAATGACCGGCGGGCCCGAACGCGGAACATGGGGCCTGAGCGACCTTGATCTCCTCACCAGCCCATCTGGCGAACGCTTGCTCGCGCCCTCGGGCCGATTTGACGACGCAATGGCGCTCTATAACTTGCCAAGCGACGGCACCCTCGGCACCCGCCACACGCCGGCAGAGGCACCCGGTATGGTGCAATCCGCCTGCGCCAGAGGCCATCATCCCGATGGACCAACGGCCAATCATGCACTAACTTTTAACATGGACCACTCAAGTGGGGCTGCTCAGAGGAAATCACTGACATCGATACTCAGGTCGCGGCGGAAACCACCGCCCGCTTACATTGGCAACAACTGCGCATGCAGGTCGCCCAAGCGTCCGAAACCATCGCCTATCTCCGACTACGCGCCCTTACCCAAGCCGAAAGTGCATTGATCGCACCACCGCCGATCTATCAGATCGCACCTGCGCTGCTGCCGGTCACACCCACCGCGCCGCGCCCCGCTGTCGCCATCGCGTTAGGTGGTTTCCTCGCCAGTCTCGCCGCCGCCGCGCTGGCTATTCTGCTCCCACCGCGCCCGCAGCGGAGGCGAGGCGCTGACAAGCCGCCAAAGCCGCATAGCGCCCGGTGGCAAGACAAGCCGTAATCAGATACCCGCCTGTTGGGGCCTCCCAATCAAGCATTTCACCCGCGGCAAAAACCATGTTCCGCCCGCGCAACATCAACCCGTCATCAAGCGCCGAAAACCGTAGCCCCCCTGCCGTTGAAATCGCTTCCGCCAACGGCCGCGGCCCCGCATGGCGCAGTTCCAAACCCTTGATCTTCTGCGCCAAATCACCGTCAAATGGCCTCCCGAACTCCTGCAATAGCGCAATCTTCGCCGGATCAAGCCGCAGCGCTTTTCGTAAATGCGCCGTCACAGTGTCCTTCCTGCGCCGCTTCGCGAGCCGCTCCACGACCGCCTTCATATCCAGATCAGGCGCCATATCGACCACCAGCGGCGCACCCTCGCGCACCGCCTTCGAGATGGCATAAATCCCACCGCCCTCAATGCCGCGCGCCGAGATCACGAATTCCGCCCGCGCCTCCAACGGGCCCGCCCGCAACACACAGCCTTTTACCGGAGCTCCGAAATGCCGCGCCATATGCGGCGTCCAATGCACCTCGAACCCCATATTCGCAGGCGCAAACGGCGCGACATCCGCCGCGCCCATCCAGCCGGCCCATGCCCCGTCCGCGCCCAGCCGCGGCCAGCTTGCCCCACCTGCCGCCAGTATCGTCACATCGGCACGCACCCGTTCCACACCGCCATCGCGCCGGATCAGCAAGGCATCACCGTCCCAGCCCTCCCAGCGCGCTCGCCGCTCCAACACGACCCCCTGCGACGTCAGCCGCGCCAGCCATGCCCGCAGCAACGGTGAGGCCTTCATCACCGTCGGGAACACCCGCCCGGAGCTGCCCGTAAAGAGCGACTGGCCCAGCGCTTCCGCCCATGCCATCACCTCAGCCGGTCCAAAACCTTCCAACGCACGGCGCAGCGCCACGGGCATGGACGCACCATACGCCTGCATGAACGGCTCGAAAGGCTCGTCTTTCGTGATGTTCAGGCCCGATTTCCCCGCCATCAGGAACTTCCGCGCGGGCGATGGCATCGCCTCATAAACGGTCACAGCCACCCCATGCGCCGAAAGCACGTCCGCCGCCATCAGCCCCGCGGGGCCAGCGCCGATCACCGCAGCGCGCGTCACCATCGCTTGCTCTCGTTCCGTTTCATGCCATCTTCTTGCTCATACCAATGCCGAAGGTGCAACCCGCGATGCAAGACAACCCCGTCTGCCCCCTCTGCCAGCGTCCGATCCCGCCTGACGTTCCACAAAGCCTCCATCACCTGATCCCCAAGCTGAAGGGCGGCAAGGGCGGGCCAACCGTGCTGCTGCATCATATCTGCCACAAAGAGATTCACGCCACATTGAGCGAGGCCGAGCTTGCCCGCAATTACAACACGCCTGAGGCGCTGCTAAGCCACCCCCGCATTGCCAAATTCGCCGCATGGGTCGCAAAACGTCCGCCGTCTTTTATCTCCCGCACACCGGGGAAACGGCGCTAACCGTCAATCATCGCCTTGATCGCGCGCACATGCGCATCGCTCGCCGCGCACACGCCGTCGGTTAACCGCTCCAGAACCGCTTCCATCTCGTCCGCTGGGGCGATCCGGTCAATCAATCCAAAACTCAGCGCCTCCTCGGCCGAAATTTTTTCTCCCGCCATAAGGATCAACTTGGCGCGGGCAGGCCCGACAAGCGCAGCCAGCCGCGCAGGATCATGCGGTTGCGGGCGAAAACCCAGTTTCATCACCGGATAAAAGAAATTCGCGTTCGGCACCGCAACCCGCAGGTCACACGGCAGTGCCAGCGCGAATGCGCCGCCCGCCAAAGTACCATTCAGCGCTGCAATGCTCAGGCCCGGAAACTCCGCAATTGCTTCTGAGGCATCGCTCCAAACCGGATTGCGCGGCAGGCCGGATTGCGCCTCGGCAAGGTCCATGCCCGCGCTAAAAACCTTGCCCGCGCCGGTCAGCACCAGCACCCGCGCATCGGCGTTGTCCGTCACCGCCTGCGCCACTTGGGCCAGCATCTCGAATGTCAGCGCATTGGCCTTTTCCGGCCGGTTCAGCGTGATCGTCAGGCGCGGTCCTTCGCGTTCAATACGGATCATAAGATCAACCCGATCTTGCGTTTGATGTCGTCGTCCCGCAGCGAAACATCATCTCCCAGCCACGGATCAGCCTCCTCCCCGCACATCCAAAGCAGCGCTTCAGCGGGCCATTCCGGCGGGATATGCGCTGACCAGTCCAACTGCGCGATTGGCCCAACACCGCTTTCCTTTATGACCCGTTGCATATCCGTCGCCACCGTCCCGGGGGAAAGCCCGAGAACTCGGATGCCTTTTTCGCGCAATTCCAGATCAGCAGAGCGGGTCAACATGTAGGCACCGGCCTTCGAGCTGCAATACCCCGCCCAGCCCTCCAACGGCCGCTGCGCCGCGCCAGAAGATACAGTGATGATCGTCCCACCCCCTTGCGGGATCATCGCCGCCGCTGCAGCCTGAATCCCCTCGAAAACGCCTGTCAGATTGATCGCGATTGTCTCTCGGAAGGCGTCCGCGTCAGAAAGGTCGATCCGGTTCATCGGACCGATAACGCCTGCATTTCCGACCAGCACATCCAACCGCCCAAAATGCGTGACCGTCCTCGCGATGGCTGCCGCGATCTCTCCGGGTGCCGCAGCGTCCGCGGCGATGGCAAGAGCACGGTTCGCGCCTTGGGATGCGTTGATTTCATCAGCCAAGGCGTCAATCGCGTCACGGCTACGCGCAATGAGCGCCACGCGGGCGCCAGCTTCGGCAAAGCGTTTCGCCGCCGCCGCTCCTATCCCTCGGCTCGCCCCCGTGATCGCGACGGTCTTTCCAGCAACATTGGTTGCGTTTGATCCTGTCATGCGCCTCAGCTCCCCGTTTCATGATGCGCGCACCATCACCGACCTTGACCGCCAGAGCAAGGCACCCGATCATCATATCGTACCATAGAAAGGATTTCCGATGCGCCGCCGCACTCCCGTGACCAGACTGCTGCTTCCCGTCACGCTTTCCCTCTTTCCAGTGACCTCCTTCGCGGATGTCAGCGTCTCCGATGTCTGGAAGAGTTGGAAAGACGATCTTGCGGTCATGGGCGCAGGAGCCGTCACCGTCGGTGCCGAACGCCGCGAGGGCGACAGCCTCATCATCGAGGATATGGTCGTCAGCCTCTCCGACCCGGATATCAACCTCAAAGCCACGCTAGATACCCTGCGCTTTAGTCAGAATGCCGATGGTACGGTCAGCGTCACCCTACCCGACACAATGCCTGTCGTGATCATCCCGACCCTTGGCGCGCAAGGGGATCAGGTGACTGTCGAGATCAGTTTTGGGGATATGGCCATGACCGTCTCGGGCGACCCGTCGGTGCTCACCTATGACATCGCGTCGGATCGCACCGCCCTCACCATTACCGAAGCCCTCGATCGCGGCGATCCTGTCCCTGTCGGCGGCACGATCTTCGTCAATGCACTCACCGGCAGCTACACCAATTCGACCAGCCTTCCCCAGATCATTTCCTATGAATTCGGCTTCAGCTCGCTCGATCTCCTCTTCGAGTTTGCCGAGGATGATGCCCAATTCAACATCACCAGCCAGATCACCGATTTCAGCCAAAAAACCGATGCCGTTCTGCCAGCGGGGTTTGCCTATGAGGTTTCCGCAGATGCCTTGACAGCTGGGCTTGAAGGGCAAAGCACCTATTCATACGGCCCTTCCCAAACCCTCATCACATATGTCGAAGACGGTCAACCAAACTCCGCGATCATCACTGGCGACGGGGGCAGCACCTTCGCCTCGGTCGATGAGGAGCGCCTCGCCCTCGCCAGTACGTTCGAAAATCTCAATGTCGAGATCCGCTCCATGCTGCTTCCTGCCCCTGCCACGGTGTCGCTCGGGGATTACAAACTCTCCTTCGACACGCCCCTTGCACGCAGCGCCACGCCTGTGCCCTTCTCCGCAGCTCTAGGCTTCAGCGATCTACAAATTGATGACCTGTTCTGGAACATGATCGACCCCGCCGGAAACTTCGAAAACACCCCCATCAACTTCAACCTGAGCCTCTCAGGCACAATGCGGCTGCTCTTTGATCTGCTTGATCCGGATCAGGTCGACTCGATGATGCGCGCTGATGTGCCCGCCGAGGTGCATAGCCTCGCCATCGAAGGGCTGGAACTCTCCGGCGCTGGGGCCGAGATCACGGGCAGTGGCGCATTCGATCTCGATTACAACCGCCCGGGTCCGATCCCCGATATGCCCAGCGCACAAGGAACGGCAATCGTTGAGGCAAAAGGCATCAACGCCCTGCTGGAAAAACTCGCCGCAATGGGAATGCTCCCACAAGATCAGATCATGGGCGCGCGGATGATGCTCGGCATGTTTGCAAATGTCATCGGCCCAGACGAATTGCGCAGCACCCTCGAAATCAACGAAAATGGTCATGTGATCATCAACGGGCAGCGCATCCAGTAGCCTGCCCTTGCGATGGCGGGTCGGTGGGGCTACCTCATGACCAAAGCATGAGGAAAAACCGATGACCCAATCGCTCGAGAGCCTGACCACCCGCCTGCTGGAGCTGGCCCGCGCCGCTGGCGCGGATGCCGCCGACGCACTCGCAGTCGATGGCACATCAACCAGCATTGATGTGCGCGGCGGCAAACTCGAACACGCTGAACGCTCCGAAGGCATTGATGTGGGCTTGCGCGTCCTTATCGGGCAAAAACAAGCCTGTGTTTCCTCCTCCGATACCCGTGACGAAGCGCTCCGTCAGGTCGCCGAGCGTGCCATCGCAATGGCGCAGGAAGCACCAGACGATGCCTATGCAGGGCTGGCCGACCCCTCCATGCTCGCCACCGATCTCGATACAAGCCGTCTCGAGATGTTCGACCCCACCGAAGAACCCGATCCGGCAGCACTGCAACGCGATGCCGCCGAGGCAGAAGCCGCCGCCCTTGGCGTAACAGGGGTTACACAAGTACAAGGCGCCTCCGCCGGTTACAGCCACCGGCGCATCCATATAGCCGCCAGCAACGGGTTCTCTGCCGGATACCAACGATCCGATCGCGGCATCTCTTGCGTCGCCATCAGCGGCAGCGGCACTGGCATGGAGCGCGACTACGATCACGACAGCCGTATTTTCCAATCGGACCTCCGCAGCGCTATCGAAATCGGCTGCTCCGCTGGCGCGCGCGCCGTCGCCCGCATGAACCCCCGCCGCCCGAAAACCGGCGCCTATCCGGTGCTCTTCGACGAACGCGTCTCTGATTCACTCGTCGGGCATTTGCTGATGGCCATCAACGGCGCTGCAATCTCGCGCGGCTCCAGCTGGTTGCGCAACGCGATGGGCGAACAGGTACTACCCAAAGGCCTGTCAATTACCGAAAACCCACACCGCAAACGCGCCTCCGCCTCGCGCCTTTTCGATGCCGAAGGCCTGCCCACACGCGAACGCGCATTGGTAGATAACGGCGTGCTGGCCGGCTGGGTGCTCGATCTCGCCAATGCCCGCAAGCTCGGCATGGAAAGCACAGCCAACGCCGTGCGCGGCACGGGCGCTCCGCCCTCGCCCAGCGTTTCCAACATCGCCTTGACCCAAGGCACCCAAAGCTTCGACGATCTTCTGGCGGAAATGGGCACGGGCCTCCTCGTCACCTCGATGATCGGGTCAACGATCAATCCTAACACAGGTGACTACTCGCGCGGCGCCAGCGGTTTCTGGGTCGAGAACGGCGAAATCGCCTACCCCGTGAACGAATGTACGATTGCCGGAAACTTGCGTGATATGTTGATGCGGATCACCCCCGCCAACGACGCCCGCATGCACCTCAGCCGCGTTGTACCGTCCTTGCTAATCGAAGGGCTCACCCTTGCCGGAGAGTGATCTCTCCCTTCTGATCGACGCAGCCGAAGAAGCCGGTCGCATCGCCAACCGTTACTTCCAGAATGACGTGAAGGTCTGGCACAAACCGGATGAAGCCGGCCCCGTGACCGGAGCCGATCTGGCTGTCGATGACATGCTCCGCAAGGGGCTGACCAGCGCACGCCCCGATTACGGCTGGCTGTCGGAAGAAACGACCGACAGCCGCGAACGGCTTGCGCAGGATCGGGTCTTCGTCGTCGATCCAATTGATGGCACCCGCGCCTTCATTGATGGTGGCCGCGATTGGGGGCATTCCCTTGCGGTGGTCGAAAAGGGCGTGGTGCTGGCGGCCGCCGTCCACCTGCCTCAGCGCAATGTCACCTACGCAGCCGCTCTGGGGCGGGGCGCCACCCGCAATGGCTTGCCGATCGTCGCATCGCGCCGTGCAAGCCTAGACGCGGCTCAAGTGCTCGCTACCCGCCCCAATCTCGAGCCGCAGCATTGGCGCGCCGCAGCGCCGCCGCCATTTCACCGCGCGTTCCGTTCCTCCCTCGCCTTCCGGCTCTGTCTGGTGGCCGAAGGTCGCTTCGATGCGATGCTCACCTTGCGCCCAACATGGGAATGGGATGTCGCAGCCGGATCATTGATCGTGGCAGAGGCAAGCGGTGCGGTGAGTGACCGTCTCGGAAGTCACCCTCTATTCAACAATCCGCATCCGCAGATCAACGGCATGGTTGCGGGCGGAAAGGTTCTGCACGAACAGTTGATTGACGCCCTTTTTTGAGTGTTGCGCTGTTAACCATTCATAAAAGTTTCTGCAGGTGCGATATGCATAAGATGTGCATCGATTGTGCATCAGTTGTGCACGGGCCATTTCGGGGTTTTGCAGGGCTGTCGCTTGATCTCAAACGCCGGTAACATAGGCGGGAATTGAGTGCTGATTAACGCTAATGGAGCGCCCGCGTTGACCCCTACAGATTTGCCTTCCCGCCCACCTGGGCATTTGATCTGGCTCCACTGCCCAACCCATAAGGGCCTGATATCAATTGCAAAAATAATTGAGCGGCTAGAGGAAGGCGGCACTGACATCACCGTGGTTCTAACCGCCGACACCCTGCCCGCCGTGGCACCCCATCCGCCCTTCATCATGCCACCGATCGAGGCCCTCAGCAACCCGCGCACCTTCGTCCGCCACTGGCAACCGGACATCCTGATATGGCTCGGCGGCCCCCTCGTCCCCACCTATCTCACTGCACTTGATCCCTTTGAAACTAAAAGAGTTTTTCTGAACGCAAGCGACAAGAACATCAGCCGTACGCCCGCCGGTTGGTTCCGAACATCGCGCCGTTCGCTGTTTCGACGCTTCGATGTCGTCCTCGCAACCGACGCCCCCTCCGCCACCCGCCTCCGCCGCTACGGAACACCGCCCGCTAACATTGAAAACATTGGTATTTTGGACGATCCGCATCCTGCTCCTACAGTGGATGAAACCGCGCTTGGCGAGATCGGCGAAGCCCTTAAGACAAGGCCCGTTTGGCTTGCCTTTGATCCTCATGTTGCTGAAATAAAAGAGATCCTCCGCGCACATAAGCAAGCCAGCAGAGGCGCACATCGGCTCCTTTTGATCGTTGCTCAAGCCGACAACGATGAATCGCGTTACGCAGATAGTGGCATGCACATAGCATTCGAAAGCAAAGGCGATCCGATTTCCGATGCCACCCAAATTTTCGTCACTGATGGCCTTGATCAAAAGGCCAACTGGCTACGGCTTTCGCCCATCACATTTATTGGCGGCAGTTTATCCGAGGCAAGTCGACTGGATCCGTTTGACCCAGCTTCACTAGGCTCGGCCATTATACATGGTCCAGAAACTGCCCCCTGTGGTCCAAAGTTCGAGCGCCTTGTATCGGCAAATGCCAGCACCCAAATAGCTCAACCACAAGAGCTACCCGTAGCAGTGGAGGATCTTCTTGCTGCCAATATCAACGCCGAACAGGCAAGCCGCGCATGGTCCGTCATCTCTGAGGGCGCAGAAGTCGCCAAGGCGATTGAAACAACTCTAACGTCTCTATTAGCTAATAGGTCCGCTGCATGAGAGCACCAAATTTCTGGTATCAGCGTACCGGTGTTGCAGCGCGCCTACTGACGCCGCTTGCAGCGCTTTATGCTTTTGGCACTGCCCGGCGATTGAGGCGAGAACCGAAACATCGACCCAGCATCCCGGTGATTTGTGTAGGAAACATAAACGCGGGCGGAACGGGAAAGACACCGACCGTCATCGCGCTTGCACAGTATTTGCAGGGTACTGGCTCAAATCCTCACATAGTATCAAGAGGTTACGGCGGCAATCTGGAGGGGCCGCTTAAAGTTGATGAGAGACGCCATTCTGCCAAAGACGTGGGTGACGAACCGTTATTGCTGTCGTCATTTGCAACAACTTGGATAGCGCGCGACAGATCGCTTGGCGTCGCTATGGCGGAAAAAGCAGGTGCAAACGTGATTTTGCTCGATGACGGCCATCAGAACCCTGACATACCAAAGGATCTCTCAATCGTTGTTGTCGACGCCAGAAGAGGATTTGGTAACGGCCACGTCATTCCTGCTGGGCCATTACGAGAACCAGTACAATCGGGGCTAGATCGCACGGATCTTGTGGCGCTGATCGGAACTGAGCAAGAACGCCAACAGTTTTTGAAAGAAACGCAGCTTCATAAAGCCACCCCAATTCTACAAGGTGAATTGATCCCGCTTGCGACTGGAATGCCATGGGCGGGCATGCGCGTCCTTGCCTTTGCGGGAATAGGTCATCCTGAAAAATTTTTCGACACTCTCAGGAGATTAGGAGCCGAGGTGATCCGAGGCGTTGCCCTCACAGATCACCAAGCCCTCTCGGTTGGTTTGCTAAAGCGCCTTGAACGCGAAGCAAAACTGCGCGTCGCGCAACTTGTCACTACAGAAAAAGACGCAGCAAGATTACCGCTGAGCTTCCGCCAAAAAGTTATCACATTGCCTGTGAGATTGCAGTTTTCAGACAACACTCCCTTAAAAGAAGCGTTGTCTGAAAATATCATATCTAAACCAAAACGGAACTAGCTAAGGGCCGCTTCAATGGCAGGGATGAGTTCATCATCCCAACTTCCTTCGAATTTCACGCCGTTTATCACAAAACTTGGCGTAGAGTTGATCCCGTCATCTTCTGTGTTCTGTTGGAACCAGTCTACGAGCGCCTGCGCTTTGGCGGCGTCAGTCATGCATCCATCTAATAACTCATCGGTAAGACCTGATACCTTCCCGAGGTTTCTGAGGTTTTCCGCGATGGCAACAGGATCACCGCCAGCGGTCCATTCCCGTTGCTTTTCATATAACATCTTGGTGAGACCAAAAAATCTTTGCTCGCCACCACATCTAGCCACCATTGAAGCCCAAAGCCCAAAACGGTCGAAGTAAACTTCGCGATAAACGAACTTGATCAGCCCAGTGTCTATGAAATCCGATTTCAAAGTCGGGTAAACGGATTGATGAAAATTCGCGCAGTGTGGGCAAGTATATGAAGCATATTCGATGACTTCGACTTCAGCGTCGGGGTTACCAATAACCATCTCCGTAACTTCAACGGCGGCATCTGTTGCTTCTTGAGCGAAGAGCGGCAAAGCCACATTCATTGCCATTACAGCACCGACACCTGTCGAAGCCAAAAAAAGTCTACGATCCATGACTGCTCCTAACTGTCTTTTGTCCGTTTCGCGCCAATATCGAACCACCCAATTCAGTTAAAGCGGCTCGTAGGCGAGTATCTTCTACCCCAGTCGCTATCGTAGCAACTATGTATCTATCACGGCTTGAAAGTTCTCTCGGCGCCTCCGATTGTTGGCGAGGCGCCACATACTCCACTTGTCCTTCACTGAATCCGGTCGGAGCCGTTTGAGTGATCCGAATATCGTGTATTGCACGGTACCCGTAACAAGCATTCACCTTTTCAAGAATATCGTGCTTTTGCATGGAAAGGATCGTTGCGTGCGCACCATTTGATAGAATGGTTAACACCGCGCCGATACCACCCGTTTTGTAGGATATCTTCACAGGGCGGCAAACATTTGCGGTAGCGGGACCAACGATCTCTCGCCAGTGTGTTAACACCCGCGTCTCACCAAAGCCGCGCTTCGCACTTGCCTCATTGATACGCGTTTGAAGCAGCTTGCCTGCTCGCGTAAACCCACCAGATATCTTTTTGCGCTGTTTCTGATCCATCCTAGATGGACATACTAGAGGATGCAGTTTCTGTCGCCAGTAAAAGCGTGGTTAAGGGAGAGTAAATATTGCGTGACCAGAAGATTTCTGAGGACTTGCTGAGCTGGTACGACAGACATGCCCGCGTTCTGCCATGGCGTATCGGCCCAAAAGAGCGCGCTGCCGGGGTCCGGCCTGACCCGTATATGATCTGGCTTTCGGAAATCATGCTTCAGCAAACAACCGTAGTAGTTGTGCGAGATTACTTTAGAGTATTCACCACGCGCTGGCCCAACGTTTCGGCTCTCGCAAAAGCTGAAGATTCCGATGTTATGGCTGAGTGGGCTGGCCTAGGATATTATGCCCGAGCGCGGAATTTGTTGAAATGCGCCCGGGTCATAGACCAAGATTTTGCAGGTCAGTTCCCCAGCGATTTCGAAACGTTGCTCTCGCTGCCAGGTATAGGTCCGTACACTGCCGCCGCGATTAGCTCGATTGCGTTCAACCTTCCTGAACCAGCTATGGATGGTAACATCGAACGCGTAATATCGCGCCTCTTTGCCATCAAAACACCACTGCCCAAATCCAAGCCAGAACTGTTTCAACACGTTACCCGCCTGACGCCGCAAGACCGTCCAGGTGACTTTGCCCAAGCGATGATGGATCTCGGCGCGACCATTTGCAAGCCTCGCGCTCCATCCTGTGACATCTGTCCACTTCGAAGCGGCTGCGTGGGCTTCGCGGCGTCCCTCCAGAATACACTTCCTGAAAAACTGCCCAAGAAGGCAAAACCGACGAGATTCGGAAATACTTTCGTCGCGCGACGCAGATTTGATGGTGCGTGGCTACTTGAGCGCCGTCCACCCAAGGGACTGCTTGGTAACATGCTGTGCTGGCCCTCTTCGACATGGGCCGAGCTTAACCCCGAGGTGGAGCCCCCTTTTGCCGCGCATTGGCAACGATATGGCAATCAAGTCAAACATACGTTCACGCACTTTCACCTAAAGTTGGATGTTCACTATGCTTGGACCCCGGATATTCCTCTGGCCCCGAACCAATTTTGGATGCCGAGCAATGAATTGCGACCTTCCGATCTGCCGAGCCTGATGAGAAAAGTTTTTAAGGTGATATCCAGCGACGATTTGTGGAATTGAGAGTACATGTGGATAGCGGTAGGCTATCGATATTCGAGTCGGGAATTAGGTTGTTATGCACGGCACAAGAACTGCACTCCTCGCAGCATTACCCTTTTGGCTCTCATTTCTGCTAGTACCGCTGATGTGGATCAGCGTTTTCCAAGGCGGATGGACGCTGCTCCTCGTGCCACTGGCAACCTGGCAGCTATTCTCAATACGGGATCTCGTCGCCGGACTTAACACTAAGAATGAAGACCCAGAAACGCCGGAAGCTGAGCTGTTTTGGTACCGCGCTGTGACACTTGCGTGGGTGCCCGTTCAGATGGCGACGCTCTTCGGACTGCTGTGGTACGTCCCGAAAGCATCCCACTTGAGCATGGTCGATTCATGGGGTGTGTTTTTTAGCTTTGGGGTGCTGAGCGGTACGATCGGGATCAACTACTCACATGAGTTGATGCACCAAAAACAGCGCGGCGAGCGCTGGCTGGCCGATATATTATTGGCATCGGTGCTATACTCGCATTTCAGATCCGAGCACCTGTTGGTGCACCATCGTTACGTTGGAACTCCTCGAGATGCAGTGACAGCGCGGTACAATGAACGGTTCCACCGCTTTTTTCCTCGTGTGCTAAAGGAATGTGTTACATCCTCTTTCACTGCAGAGCGCGAGAAACTAATCCGAAGCGGGCGCTCAGTGTGGTCTTTCAGAAACCCTTTCTGGAAATACGGACTTCTTCAGATATTCTTTTTATCTTGTGCATTCTGGTTCGGAGGCTTGCTCGGTGTCTTTCTCTTTATCACGCAAGCATTCGTGGCAGTTTGGCAATTGGAACTTGCCAATTATGTGGAACACTATGGATTGACACGCAAACACCTTGGCGACGGTAATTACGAACATGTTTTGCCGCGTCACTCATGGAATGCCGCTCATCGCTGGTCCAACTGGTTGCTTATCAATCTTCAAAGGCATTCAGATCATCACTACAAACCAAGCCGGCGGTTTCCTCTATTGCAAAACTATGATGAACTCGAAGCGCCGCAGTTGCCTCACGGCTATCCACTTATGACGATATTCGCGATGATACCGCCGCTCTGGCGACGCAAGATGAACCCAAATGTTCGAAAATGGCGGGCAATGCATTACCCTGAAATTACCGACTGGGAGCCATATAAGAACGCCCAGACCCCAATTCCTCAATTATATAAAAAAGCCCCGCCATTCGGCGGGGCAGTTCGTGCCTTCTCGTGATCAAGCCACAGGCACCGGCGGTAAAGCGTTAATGTTCGTGCATCTCGGCACGCACTTGTTGGCGCAACACGTCGATTGGAACTTTCTGACCTTCACGTTTAAACTGCCAATATGTCCAACCGTTGCAACTAGGCGCGCCTTCAAGATGGGCGCCGACCTGATGGATCGAGCCTTTGATGTCATTTCCAATCAAAGTTCCGTCAGCACGCACCTTGGCCTTATGACGCCCATTAATTGACCAAAGCTCTTCTCCCGGACGCAGCATGCCACGTTCAACCAGAACTCCGAAGGCAACGCGTGGCTCCGCCCGCTTTGAAGCACTCACTTCCAATGCGTCTTTGTCAAATTTGCGGACAGATGCGAGCCTCTTCTCTGCTACCTCGCGATATGCAGCTTCCCGCTCAATGCCAATAAATTCGCGCCCAAGCATCTTGGCGACTGCGCCTGTTGTACCCGTTCCGAAAAATGGGTCCAAAACAACGTCACCCGGATTTGTGGTGGCCAGAAGAACCCTATGGAGCAATGCCTCTGGCTTCTGAGTTGGGTGTGCCTTGTCACCGTTTGAGTCTTTGAGACGTTCATGACCAGTGCAAAGAGGAATGACCCAATCGGATCGCATCTGGATCCCTTCGTTCAAAGCCTTCAATGCTTCGTAGTTGAAAGTATATTTAGCACCCTCTTCCTTAGACGCCCAAATCAGGGTTTCGTGTGCATTGGTGAACCGCTTTCCGCGGAAGTTAGGCATAGGGTTAGACTTGCGCCAGACCACATCGTTCAAAAGCCAAAAGCCTTGGTTTTGAAGCTCTGCTCCAAGCCTGAAAACATTATGATAGGAACCAATCACCCAGATCGCTCCGTTCGGCTTTAGCAGTCGTCTCGCAGCCTTTAACCATGCTCGCGTGAAGGCATCGTAGCGCGCGAAGCTGTCAAACTGATCCCAGTGATCGTCAACAGCATCGACCTTAGAATTATCGGGGCGGTGCAAGTCACCGCGCAATTGAAGATTATATGGCGGATCAGCAAATATGAGATCCACTGATCCAGCCGGCAAGCTGTTCATAACCTCGATGCAATCACCATCAATAATAGTGTTTAAAGGGAGCGTAGACGCACCCGCCGCTTTTGTTTTTGTCTTCATTTTTTGCCTCTAATGACGGTGGTTTTTCCCACTCGATCTTGAGGACTAAAATGATTCAGAGGCGATTCGGTGTCAAAAGCTTTTTTGAATCAATGTGTTATGATTTCTCTTGATACAACATATTGTGGACCGGTTTAAAAGAGCGCCTATGATGAGGGGTCACACCAATATTTCGAAGCGCCTCTAAATGCGCCTTTGTCGGATATCCCGCATTTTTCGCCCAATCGTATCCAGGGTATTGTTGCTCTAAATCCACCATGATCTTGTCGCGGGTCACTTTGGCGACAATCGACGCAGCTGCGATAGACTGTGAACGCGCGTCTCCCCGCACAATCGCCACGCTGGGGATGCGGAGCCCTTTCGGTACAAGATTTCCATCGATAAGCGCCATCGACGGCGAAATACTGAGCTGCGAGCACGCGCGCTCCATCGCTAGGTGAGACGCTCTTAAAATGTTGAGTTCGTCAATTTCATCGACGCTCGCATGCGCGACGCCCACAACAGCAGTTTCGAGAATTTCTGCAAACAGCCGCTCGCGCCTGCGGATCGACAACTTCTTACTATCGTTCAGGCCGTCGGGGGTGTTTTCTGGATCCAGGATAATAGCTGCTGCGGTTACCGGACCAGCAATTGGCCCCCTGCCGGCTTCATCTATGCCAACCACCCAGCGGGCACCGGAAGCCATGTGTTCACGTTCAATGGAAAAGTCTGGACCAATCAAAGTCATAGCCTTACTAGGTTGCCCTCTCCAAAACTGACTTCACCCGACATATTTCGCACAGGAGATGTTGTTTACTCGTCTGGCACACAACCTGCCCTCCAACTCACGTCAAATCTAAAGAGTATGAGCGATGAAATAGCTGCTTAGTTGCAGTTGCTATTGCATTACAAGGTTCAGTCCGCTCTTGTAATCATCATGTTTAGAATGCTTCTGCTCACCATCTGTCTTTCCTCTTTCGCAACAATCGCGAGTGCTGATTGTTTTGCAGACTACAAGGCAAAACAAGATAATCCATTACGCCTTCATTACGGTGTTTCCGAGATTTTCGGAACCTGCGACCTCGACATCGCCGACAAAGAGTTGGAAGATCGCCTTGGAAAAAATGGATGGGAACTTCTGAAGGTCCTTTCTATCTTTCCCGAAGACGGCCTTGAGGAAAGGAAAGAGAGTGCAGGAGACTACTTCCTCCGCTTCTGACGTCAAAGCAGCAGGCACGCGGATTGTTTGGGGTGGAATCGCTTCAATAGCATTCTTGCTGATCTGCGCAGCAGTTCTGTTGTTCATAAATTTGCCTGACGCCAACGCTTTCAACGAACGCGTTGAGACATTGTTCGTTGAGAACACTACGCTCACGTCACCATCTCACATTAAGTTACTGGAAATTCTCGCACAATCGGGGACAGCTTTCTCCGACACACTAACATCGTACCGCTTTGTGATCTTTGTCCTACTGGTTTTTTCTGCAGCGCTCCTTCTAGCCGCGGTAAGCTTTCTGTTAATGCTCGTAGCCCTGAACCGCCGCATGGGGCATATTGAGCGCCGGGGCATCGACGTCAATTCCCTCTTGATCAGTCGCGATCAGAACGTCGTCTTGCTCAACAACTTTGAATTCAAGCTGACCGACGCCGCAATCGAAACTTTGAGCGTACTTGCTGAAGCGCGGATGGATGACGAGGTTTTGTCCGGAGCTGAGATTGAAGCCGTGATTTCCGGACGCTCTGCCGCTGATTGTGACGAAGCCGCCGGCGCGACCCGGATTAAACGATTGCGCGATAGCCTAGGCAATCAGATGATAAGTGAGCTTCTTGTCAAAAACATCGCTCGGCGTGGCTATATGCTCGCGATCAATAAAGACGTTATCCGAATGATTTAATCGCATATTTGATCTGTCCCGCAGCCCCAAGAGCACTCGGGGCTGCGGGATCCGCTCATCAGTGAACAACCGCGTCGTTAGGGAAAGATCTGTCAGATCTTGAAATTCGCTCGCCAACAATCATCCCTTCAGATCCTGCCGAAACTGGCACGACATCACCGTCAGCAATTTCACCGGCAAGGATCATTTCCGCGAGTTGGTCTTGCAGCGCGCGCTGAATAACACGTTTTAATGGGCGCGCGCCGAAAACAGGATCATACCCCTCATCAGCCAGCCACTTCCGCGCACTTTCATCCAAGTCGAGAGAAATGTTTCGGCTCGATAGACGCTTCGCAAGACGACGCAACTGAATCTCAACAATTCCATCCATGTCGGCGCGACCAAGTCGGTCAAAGATGATCGTCTCGTCGAGTCTGTTCAGGAATTCCGGTCGAAAATGTGCCCTTACCGCATCCATCACGTCTCGCTTCGCCTCAGCAGCATCAGAGCCATCAGGCAGCTGGCTCAAAGCCTGGGCGCCCAGATTTGAGGTCAACACAATCAATGTTTGCTTGAAGTCGACCGTTCGGCCATGTCCGTCGGTCAACACACCGTCATCCAAGACTTGAAGCAAAACGTTGAAGACATCGGGATGCGCCTTCTCGACCTCATCAAACAACACAACTTGATAAGGTCGGCGCCGAACGGCTTCGGTTAGAACGCCGCCTTCATCATACCCTACATAACCCGGAGGCGCACCAATCAAGCGCGCGACTGCGTGCTTCTCCATGAATTCTGACATATCGATGCGAACCATCGCGTTGTCATCATCAAAGAGATATTCAGCGACCGCTTTCGTCAGCTCAGTCTTGCCGACACCTGTAGGCCCAAGGAACAAGAAGGAACCGAGAGGGCGGTTCTCATCGTTCAGCCCAGCGCGCGCGCGCCTAACGGCATTTGAGACAGCCCGCAGCGCAGGTTTTTGCCCGATGACACGACGGCCAAGCTCTTGCTCCATACGCAAGAGCTTTTCACGTTCTCCTTCCAACATCTTTGATGTCGGGATGCCCGTCCAACGTTCGACAACCTCGGCTATTTGCTCGGGGCGAACAGCCTCTTCAACCATCAACGAATCTTGGTCATGATCCTCTGCCTCAGAGAGTTGCCGCTCAAGCTGTGGAATGACGCCATATGAAAGCTCACCAGCTTTTGCGAGGTTTCCTTCCCTTTTTGCAATCTCGAGATCGGCGCGTGCGCGATCGAGTTGCTCTTTCATTCCGCGTGCACCCTCGAGCTTGTCACGTTCGGACTGCCACATGGCTGTCATCTCTGCTGACTGTTCCTGAAGATCAGCCAGTTCCTTTTCGAGTTTCTCAAGTCGGCTCTTTGAAGCAGTATCATCCTCTTTCTTCAGAGCCTCGGCTTCGATCTGCATCTGGAGGATTTGGCGATCCAGGGCATCAAGCTCTTCGGGCTTGCTATCGACTTCCATCCGCAAGCGCGACGCGGCTTCATCAACAAGGTCAATAGCTTTATCCGGCAAAAAACGGTCCGTAATATAGCGGTGCGACAGGGTCGCCGCTGCGACCAACGCCGAGTCCGAAATGCGAACACCGTGATGCAGTTCGTATTTCTCTTTGATGCCTCGCAGGATGGAGACCGTATCCTCTACCGTTGGCTCTTCCACGACGAGCGGCTGGAAACGCCGCGCAAGGGCCGCATCTTTTTCAACATATTTACGGTATTCGTCGAGCGTGGTTGCCCCTACGCAATGCAGTTCGCCGCGCGCCAAAGCGGGCTTGATCAGGTTCGCCGCATCCATCGCACCATCGGTTTTTCCTGCCCCGACCAACACATGCATCTCGTCAATGAAGAGTATGATCTCACCAGCGGCTACTTCGATCTCTTTCAGGATGGCTTTGAGACGCTCCTCAAATTCGCCACGATATTTTGCGCCAGCAATGAGCGCACCCATATCCAGGGCGAGCAACTTTTTATTTCGAAGACTCTCGGGCACATCGCCATCGATGATGCGAAGCGCTAAGCCCTCAGCGATCGCGGTTTTACCAACACCGGGCTCACCGATCAGCACAGGGTTATTCTTGGTCCGGCGGCTCAAAACCTGCATTGCACGGCGAATTTCTTCGTCACGACCGATGATCGGGTCGATCTTCCCTTGTTCGGCGGCTTCCGTGAGATCGCGGGCATATTTTTTGAGCGCATCGTATCCGTCTTCGGCGTTTGCACTATCCGCTGTCCGGCCTTTGCGAACATCATTGATTGCCGCATTAAGCGCCTGAGCGGAAACGCCCCCAGCCTCAAGCGCATCTTTGGCCTTGGTCTTCACAATCGCAAGTGCCGTCAGCAAACGCTCAACGGTAACAAAACTATCACTCGCTTTTTCGGAAAGTTTCTCTGCCTCAGCAACGACCTTCGCGGTTGCGCTGTCCAGATAGACCTGACCTGCATCGCCGGTAACTTTCGGCATCTTTTCTAGCGCAACTTCCAATACCTCTCTGACGCGGCCAACATTGCCTCCCGCTTTTCCAAGGAGGTTCGCGGCAAGTCCTTGCTCATCGTCGAGAAGTGCCTTGAGAAGGTGTTCTGGAGCGAGCCTTTGGTGGCTCTCTCTCATTGCAATGGTTTGGGCGGCCTGAATGAACCCACGGGACCGCTCCGTGAACTTTTCCAAGTTCATGGCTTTCTCCTTTTATAAGCGTCCAACTGAATTTCGCCCGCCATGCAGCACGAGTTTTTGGACCTTCAGGTCAAAGATGGTGATCGGTTTAAAAACTGCAAGCCTGAAGATGCGCGGCGATCAACGACATTTGAATTTGGCTACAGAGAATGGGAGCCTGCCAAAAGAAAAGGCCCAGCAAACAGCTGGGCCAATTCAATTCGACAACTAAAGAAGATTACTCGGACTCTTCTTCGTTCTTTGCTTCTTCGCCGGTTTCCTGGTCAACGACTTTCATCGAAAGACGAACCTTGCCGCGGTCATCGAAGCCCAGAAGCTTAACCCAAACTTCCTGACCCTCTTTCAAGACGTCAGATGGATGATTGAGGCGCCGGTTTTCAATCTGGCTCACATGAACCAAACCGTCGCGCTTGCCGAAGAAGTTCACAAAAGCTCCGAAATCGACAAGTTTCACCACTTTGCCACGGTAGATCTTGCCCTCTTCCGGCTCAGCCACGATCGAGTAGATCATGTCATAGGCTTTCTTGATTGCCTCACCGTTCGGGGAAGCGATCTTGATGATGCCTTCGTCGTTAATGTCGACCTTTGCACCCGAAACTTCAACGATTTCGCGGATCACTTTACCGCCCGAGCCAATCACCTCACGGATCTTGTCCGTTGGGATCTGCATTGTCTCGATGCGCGGAGCGTGAACGCTGAAATCGCCAGCTTCAGTCAGGGCCTTCGCCATCTCTCCGAGAATGTGCATCCGCCCGCGCTTTGCTTGGTCGAGTGCTTTTTCCATAATTTCAGGGGTGATCCCGGCAACCTTGATGTCCATCTGGAGCGAGGTAATGCCGTTTTCCGTCCCTGCTACTTTGAAGTCCATATCGCCGAGATGGTCTTCATCGCCGAGGATGTCGGTCAACACCGCGTAAGAGCCGTCATCTTCAAGGACGAGGCCCATTGCGACGCCTGCGACCGGCGCTTTGAGCGGCACACCTGCATCCATCATGGACAACGAACCGCCACAGACAGACGCCATAGACGAGGATCCGTTGGATTCGGTGATCTCGGAGACAACGCGAATGGTGTACGGGAAGTCAGTCGCCGCTGGCAGGACCGCCTGAAGCGCACGCCATGCCAATTTACCATGTCCGATCTCGCGGCGACCCGGAGGTCCAACGCGCCCAGCTTCACCGACCGAGCAGGGCGGGAAGTTGTAATGCAGCATGAAGTTGGAACGGAAGTTTCCATGCAGCGCATCAATGATCTGTTCGTCGTCACCGGTGCCAAGCGTGGTCACAACCAAGCCCTGCGTTTCGCCACGGGTGAAAAGTGCCGAGCCGTGCGTCCGCGGAAGAAGGCCGGTTTCGCACACGATCGAACGCACTTCATCGAGCGCACGTCCGTCGATACGCTTTCCGTCCTTGACGACTGTGCTTCTAAGTACAGTGGACTCGAGTTTCTTGAGCGCAGAGCCGAGATTTGCATCTTCAAGCTGCTCCTCGGACAAGCTCGCCTTGATTTGCTCTTTCGCCGCAGCGACAGCCGTCTGACGCGCCTGCTTGTCAAGGATAGCATATGCTTCGCGCATTTGCGCTTCGCCAGCAGCCTTCACAGCCTCAAATAGCTCGGAATAGTCTGGAGGGGTGAAATCAAACGGCTCTTTTGCACTGTCTTCGGCCAGGCCAATGATTAGATCAATCACCGGCTGAATCTGTTCATGCGCGAATGTGACTGCGCCCAGCATTTCTGCTTCAGACAATTCGTATGCTTCGGACTCGACCATCATGACCGCTTCCTTGGTGCCCGCAACAACGAGATCAAGGCGCTGCTCAGGGTTGTTGCGCAAGCCCTGCATATCATCAACGGTCGGGTTCAAAATGTATTCACCATCTTCGAAACCGACGCGGCAACCCGCGATCGGCCCCATGAAGGGCGCACCCGAAATCGTCAAAGCTGCGGAAGCTGCAATCATCGCAACGATGTCAGGGTCGTTAACCAGATCGTGGCTCAATACCGTACACATCACTAGCACTTCATTCTTGAAACCAGGAACAAAGAGTGGGCGGATCGGACGGTCAATCAGACGTGCAGTCAGGGTTTCTTTCTCGGTCGGGCGTGCTTCCCGCTTAAAGAAGCCGCCGGGAACTTTGCCCGCTGCGTAGTATTTCTCTTGATAATGGACCGTCAGCGGGAAGAAGTCCTGCCCTGGCTTCGGTTCCTTTGCAAACGTGACGTTCGCCATCACACTTGTTTCGCCGAGAGTCGCGATAACCGACCCGTCGGCTTGGCGGGCAACCTTGCCCGTTTCCAGTGTCAGCGTTTCTTCGCCCCACTGGATGGATTTTTTCACTTCGTTAAACATCATCGTATCCTGTCGGAGAGCACCCCCGGGCGTTCCCGGGTCTCTCATTTCATTGGTAGCCCCATTGCCACCGACCCTTCCATCATCTCATGCGCCAGGGTCTAAGGCGTCACGTTCCAGATGGCGGGGCCATACAGGAGTTTGAGAAAAAGGAAAAGAAAAAGCTTTGTGCTGTAAAAGTTCTAAATGAAAAACGCCCGCTCGAAAGAGCGGGCGCTTCAAGTCAAAACGACAAATCTTCTTAGCGACGAATGCCAAGACGCTGGATAAGGTCCTGATAGCGTGCTTCATCTTTGCCTTTGACATAGTCGAGAAGCTTACGGCGCTGCGCAACCATCTTCAGAAGGCCACGGCGACCGTGGTTGTCCTTCTTGTGGGTCTTAAAGTGCTCGGTCAGCGTCGAAATCCGCGACGTCAGAATGGCGACCTGAACTTCGGGCGAACCAGTATCGCCTTCTTTCGTGCCAAAGTCTTTGATCAGTCGGGCTTTTTCTTCTGCAGTAATCGACATCGGGGGCTCCTTTCAGAACAAAGGGTTATGGCGCAAGCCGGGATGTCGTCCAGCAAGGCCCGTGGAGATTTCGAATCCGGCTCCGGATGCGAAGCTGTTCCATTAAAAGAGATTAGTGAATTTTAAAAGAAATTTCTGTCATTCCTCCATTCTAAGCGGATCGAACGAACGAAATATCGGACGCTTCAAGATACGAAGTATTTGTTACAAGGAGTGTTAAGTGCCCATCCAAGAGGAGCGCACTTCCATTTCCTTGTGCCAGTATTTCGATTTTCGGAGGTTCGATATCCGGCAGTAAGGTAATTTCGATCGCATCCACACCCTTTTCAAAATCGTCAATTTGCGCGGGATTTGCACCGTCATTTAGAGTGATATCGATAATGAATAAGTCAGCTTCGGTCCCCCCACTCATAACATCTTTCATGCCTCCAACGAGTACATCATTCCCGGAGCCACCATTGAGAAAATCGCGTTCGGGAGAAATCTCATCGGTCTTTCCGCCCAAGACATCATGACTGGCTCCGCCAAACAACACATCTTCACCCGCTCCTCCGACGAGGTAGTCCTGACCCAAATAGCCGGACAACGAATCTTCACCTGGCCCGCCGAAGAGCGAGTCATCGCCGTCGCCGCCTACAAGTTCATCATCTCCGTTTTCACCGAAAAGCTGATCATTGCCGGTATGTCCGATTAGGAAATCATCACCGCTTCCACCATTGATGAAATTACTTCCCGGACCTCCATGCAGGATGTCACTTCCGCCGCCGCCCGAAATTAGGTAATCACCCTCAAATCCATCGAGATATTGTTCGCCATCCCCCTTTTCTAAGACGTCATCGGCTTCCGTCCCGAAGAAAATGCCTCTTAAGAATCGAGTTCAGCCTCATTCCTTTGGCTATCTTTTAACGCGACGGTATCGTCAGAGCCATTTTCAGAATCAGGAATAGGATCTGGCAAAAAAGCCATCCCCATCAAACCGAGACAAAGAAGGGACAACATAGCTAACATGGTTACACCTCCTTGAAGCTGCGTTTTCAGCAAGGGGGGCAGATTATCCGAATGCACTGCGTTAACCTTGCAATTTAGATAACAGGGTTAACTACTCCCAAGCCTCTAATTCGCGCCGATAGGATATGTACAGAGGGTGTTTTGGGTGACCGTCTTTCGTGAGCCCCAGATGCAAGAGGGTGAGATCTTTTTCCCGCAACATGGCTTCAACGAACTGCCCGCGCCCGAGCAGCGAGCCATGCACTCCCCATGCACAGACGATATGATCCGCCCAGAGAGCACTTTCAATAATGCTCTCGTCGTTCTCTGGGCCAACGGGATCACTGGTTGCTCGTAGGTCCTTCGGATCGGTCGCCCGCCAAGCAAAGATATTTGCCACCCTGAACCCACCGAAACCCAGCGCGCGGGCGCGCCGCTCACAACGCTCAACGGTGGGATCGTTCTGAGCTTCAGTCGCAGTGGAAGGATTCAACATGATAAAGACCGCACGCTTTCCGCGCGGGTCCCAAATACGGGTCAGCATGAAACGATAACGTTCACAATCCGAATACCGAGCCTCAGAATGTGCGTCGCCCTTCTGAAACGACTTGATGATCATTCGTCGGCTTTCACGAACACCCTATTAGGATGAATTTCTCCAGAGCGGTAGATGCCTACGGCCACCGGTTCCCCTTGATGACTGACCCAACATTCGTCACCGTATCCAACCGATGAAGCGATCACCCTAGCGGGATTTCCATTGCGAAGCTTTTGCACATTATCCGCCGCCACGATTACTTCTGGCAGACCTTGTAGACCCTCCTGAATGGGTCGCAGATAACTGTCAATTTCGGACGTCTTTGCCAAACGATCTACTGTTTCCATATCTACAGCTTCGTCTGCTCGGAACGAACCGGACCAAATGCGCCGAAGCTCCCTGACGTGCCCCAAACACCCCAAACTCTGTCCGAGGTCCCTTGCTATAGAGCGCACATAACCACCTTTGCCGCATACCAGCTCGAACCGCGCATGATCCTCATCAGGCCTGTCGATTAAAACGAGTGATTCAACCCATAGCGGTCGTGCAGCAAGTTGTAGATCGTGACCGTCACGCGCCATTTTGTATGCTCGTTGCCCATCCACCTTCACAGCCGAGAAAATCGGCGGCACTTGCATAATCTCACCAACAAAAGATCCCAACGCGGATTTGATTTCGTCGTCTGACGGGCGCAATGCGGATTCGCTAATCACTTCGCCTTCAGCGTCATCTGTATTCGTGGACTGGCCAAAGCGTACCGTGAACTCATATGCTTTCAAGCTTTCTGATACATATGGGACGGTTTTAGTGGCCTCGCCCAGTGCGACGGCTAGCACCCCAGTGGCATCAGGATCCAACGTCCCAGCGTGACCAGCTTTCTGCGCATCAAAGGCCCACCTAACCTTATTAACGACTGCCGTGGATGTGATCCCTGTCGGTTTGTCGACGATGAGCCAACCAGAGATATTTCGGCCTTTCCGTCTACGCGCCATGGAGCCCTCGAACCGCTTGAAAGATATGCCGATTATCTTTCGCGTTCATTGCCGTCAAGATTTGCTCCTCCGATGACAGCAACAATTGGCCCGACCGGCAAACCAAAATCCGTCCGCCCCAGCTGACTGGAATGGAACTTAGAAACATTTCCATCAAGATAAAGTGCGTTCAAGAAACCAAGGCCATCGCGAAAGAAACGTGCAAAATCATAAAAATTTACAGGCGACTGCGAAATTGCGAACGTTGCTCTTTTCCCATCAGGATCGGCACCAACACCGTTTCGAACAAACCGAGATGTTCCATTCGGGATGAGTCTCGGATGAAGCTCTCCTTCCAGTACCAATAGAGGGCCGGACTGAGTAGCGTCCCGACAAACGACATTAGAAAGATTAAAGGTTCTGCTCTCGAAAATGCGCACTCTACCATCAGTGATGCAGAGCACGCCGTTCGGAAGCATGCCGAAGTTTCCTGGCCCTTCGCTCAGAACCAGCGGAGAAATCACCTTGCCCGTCTCTTGGTAGAGCCCGACTGGGCTGCGGTCAGGATGAAACATACCAGCGTTCATCGCAAAGTGGACTTTTCTGGGCGCTACATGCTCAACTAGTCTCTGGATCGTTCCAATGACACCGTCCCCATCACGCAGGAATAAGCGCAGATCATCCTCGTCGGGGTCAATGTCACATACTTCGTAGGAATTGCCCTCGAAGTCATGAACGCGACACTCGAGTGCAGTGACAGGCACCGCGAGAATAAAGGAGAAAACTAACCCCCATCCAACTCGCAGGGCAAACAGCCTCAATCGTCAAGATCCTGACGAACGTGATCTTCTGACAAAAGTCTCCGCGTCTCATCCATTCGGTCGAAGGTTTCGTCGATTTCGAAGCGAAGATCAGGCGCATACTTCAATGTCATGCCCTTGCTCACCAGTCGGCGCAGCTCAGCCTTGTTTTTGCGAAGGGCCGTCAATGCCTCTTGCTTCTTGTCACCTCCAAGCGGAAGAACAAAAGCTGTCGCATGTTTCAAATCGGGTGAACAGCGCACTTCGCCTACAGTAATCGACATGCGCCCCAGATCAGGGTCGTGCACGTCCCCTCGTGCAAGCACATCTGAAAGCGACCGGCGAATAAGTTCACCTACCCGAAGCTGTCGCTGCGAAGGCGCTCCCGCCAATGTATCAAATCTTTTCTTTGTCATATTGTCCATTTATGCGGCTTCGAGGCTCTTGCCAAGCGAAGCTATGACGTGCACCCAGAAGATAACAGAAGCGAGGACAACATGACAGAACAGCCAGGTATCGTGGTAACGGGCGTTTCGGGCCGGATGGGTCAAATGCTAATCAAGACGATTACTGCATCCGAAAAAGTGAAGCTTGTCGGTGCGCTTGAGCGTACCGGACATGAGTGGATCGGCCAAGACGTCGGAATAGCAATGGGCGGCGCGCCCTTGGGAGTGCAAGTTTCTGACGACCCGCTTGAAGCCTTTGCTCGTGCGCAAGCTATAATTGATTTCACGGCCCCCTCTGCCACTGTGGAATTTGCTGCACTCGCGGCTCAGGCGCGCGCAGTCCATGTGATTGGAACAACTGGACTATCGGATGATGATCTTGCCGCTATTAGCGCAGCGGCAAGGCACGCAGTCATAGTTCGGGCAGGGAACATGTCCCTTGGTGTAAATCTTCTTGTACAACTCACCAAGAAGGTTTCAGCGGTTCTGGACGAAGACTTCGACATCGAGATTATCGAAGCCCATCACAATATGAAGGTGGATGCCCCCTCAGGAACAGCTCTAATGCTTGGAGAGGCCGCAGCCGAGGGCAGAGGAAAGAACCTGAAAGATATTTCTGACAGTGGGCGCGATGGAATCACCGGAGCAAGAAAGCGCGGCGATATCGGTTTCACATCCATTCGCGGTGGTGACATTGTTGGCGAGCACGACGTCCTTTTTGCGGCGGCAGGCGAAAGAATTACACTTCGCCACGTTGCGACTGATCGTGCACTCTTTGCGCGAGGGGCACTGAGGGCGGCGATATGGGGGCAGGGGCAACCACCAGGGGAGTACTCAATGATGGATGTTCTTGGTCTTTGAGGACCCCTCCAGACTTAAAGTGAACCATTTCAGGCCTACCGTCGTAATCACTCAGAAGGCGAGGGTATGACATGGAACACCTTAAAACAGCGCTCATCAGCTCTTTTGCAATATGGTTATCTACACCCGCAACCGCTTCGAATGACTTCGTTCCAATCTATGAAAAGGCCAAATTCGAAGAATTGGTTGTCGGCAGAACGTTGAGGCTCGGGTTGTTCGGCGTGGAACTAACCGTATCAAATGATGGGACAATCGCAGGAAAGGCCATCGGCTCTGATGTATCAGGAACCTGGTCTTGGGAAGACGGCTTGTTCTGCCGCACCATGGATTGGTCTGGATACGAGATCGAATACAATTGCCAGTTGGTAGAGGCGTCAGCCGATCAAAAGGTGCGCTTCACTGTCGACGGTGGGAAGGGGCGCTCCGGCACGTTCTCCATCCGATAAAACCGGAAATTAACTAGAAATCGACCGCGATACCTTTTTTTTCCCAGTCCCCAAAACGAACAGGCTCGGGTCCATCACGTCCGCCAAGTTCCGGCGGAAGCTGAGCATCCCCCATTGCTTTGCGACGCTCTTCTGCCTCTTCGAGCGCTCTTTTTGCGGCTTCAGGTAATTCTTTGGACAGTTTGCTCAAAACCACATTCCTTGTTCCTCATTTAACAGTGATATACGGCGGCATAACAAATGCTCAAGAGGATCAAATGTCCCAGAAAGGTCTCACACCGCGATGCACCGCGCACTTCATCCTGAACAAGATAACCGGCGAAGAATTACTTTTCTCGGAACTTGTGTCGGAGGGAGTGCTTGCGGGACTATCATCCGAAGATCGGGCGCGCGCACAACGGTTGGCACTCGACACCCTCCGCGCGATGGACAGAGCCGACCGGATGCTCAAGCCCTTTCTAAAAAAGCAGCCGCCATTGTCAGTGAAAAACGCACTTAGGCTCGGAACGATCGAAATCTGGGCGAATGGAGAAGCCGCGCATGGAGTCGTCAATGCGTGCGTGGAAATGGTTGGCGCGTCAAAAAAAACCGCCTCGATGAAGGGGCTTGTGAATGCCGTTCTGAGAAAGATTGCTCAAGAGCGGCCCGGCGCTTGGGAACGGCTGCCCGAACCGCGCTTACCGGATTGGCTGCGCCAACCGTTGATTTCCGCTTGGGAGAAACAAGCAATCACTGGGATCGAGCGCGCGCACTACCGAGGCGCACCGTTGGATATAACCGCAAAAATTGACCCGGCAAAAGTAGCGGCTCAATTGGGAGGGGTGATACTACCAACAGGATCAATCAGAATTTCAAAGCCTGGGCAGATTTCAGATCTTCCGGGGTATGCTGAGGGAGATTGGTGGGTTCAAGACGCAGCCGCCGCTATTCCTGTAAAATTGCTCGCACCGGAAGCAGGTGAAAAAATCCTCGATCTCTGCGCTGCGCCAGGCGGCAAAACCATGCAGCTGGCCGCCTCTGGCGCGCAGGTAACAGCCGTCGACATCTCCAAATCTCGCCTCCAAAGAGTGGAAGACAATCTAGCCAGAACAGGACTTTCTGCGAGGTGCGTCGCCGCAGAAGCGACAGAATTCAATGAGACTGGCTTTGACGCCGTGCTCGTGGACGCCCCATGCTCTGCTACAGGCACAATTCGCCGACACCCCGACCTACCATACGCAAAAGACGGGAGCGATTTTGCGTTTCTTATCAGTCAACAAAGTTCAATTCTCGATCATGCACTTTCGCTTGTTAAGCCAGGGGGACGGCTCGTTTTCTGTACATGCTCGCTGCTACCGGACGAAGGAGAGATCCAGACTGAAGAAGCCCTTCAGCGCAACAATGCTCTCGTAGTCGAGCAACCGGACTTTCGGGGCCTCGAACCAGATTGGGTTTCTGAGGAAGGCGGAATCCGCTTGCGACCCGACTTTTGGTCAGAGTTGGGCGGAATGGATGGCTTTTACGCGGTGCGGTTTCGAAAGCCGGCGTGACAGACCACAACTTGCCTCCTATCATGACGCTAAAAATTCATATGATAGGGAAGAGGCTCTGGCGCATTGAGCGGGTTCGAAAAACTCTCTGAGAGTTGGGTGGTCTTGGGCCACAGGTTGGCCGCGAGACGGGCCGCCAAAGTGCGAATTCCGACCAGTTTCGTGACGCAACCCGAACCAAGAACAATCGGTATATATGCGCGAGGCAGACAGCTTCTGGCCGGCAACTTTCTTTTTGCCGGAACGCTTATCGAAGCTCCTGATCGCTCGATCTGGGAACTATCAAGCCAAGCCGCAGAAGTTAACGAGATCATCCACGGTTTCACATGGCTCGACGATCTAGCCGCTGTCGGCGATGCGAATGCCCGAGCACATGCTCAAACGTGGGTACAGGAATGGATTTCACTGTTCGGCAGTGCAAAAGGGCCGGGTTGGACGCCAAGCCTCGCGGGCCGACGCCTGATACGCTGGATAAATCATGGTATATTCCTCCTCAAAGGGAGTGATCAGGACCAATCAGAACGCTTATTCCTGAGCCTTGCACAACAAACCATTTTCCTCTCCAAGCGCTGGCACAAAGCTCGAACTGGATTACCGCGGTTTGAAGCCCTTTGCGGGGTCATTTACGCCAGCCTGTCACTTTCCGGCATGGCAAGTCACGCGCGAGAGGCGATCGAGATTCTTGCAAAAGATTGCCAAAAACAGATCGGTGCAGACGGCGGCATCATCTCCCGCAATCCTGAGGAATTGCTCGAAGTCTTTGCACTTCTGAACTGGGTGGTCATCGCCTTGAATGGTGCTGGATTAACAGCACCTGCCCCTATCTCTAGCGCCCTCGAAAGGATTGCTCCTGCGCTCAGGGCAGTGCGGCATGCAGAAGGTGGGCTTGCGCGATTCCATGGGGGCGGTCGCGGCATCGAGGGACGACTCGATCATGCGCTATCGACTTCAGGGATCCCGACACTCCCTTCGGCCCAGCTTTACATGGGCTTCGCAAGGCTAGCGGCTGGGCGCACATCCCTCGTACTTGATAGCGCCTCGCCCCCATCTGGAACTGCAAGCCACAATGCCCACGCATCGACTTTGGCATTTGAGCTTTCGTCAGGGCGGCGACAACTCATAGTCAATTGCGGATCTGGAGTGGTTTTCGGGCAAGATTGGCGCCAGGCGGGGCGCGCGACGGTTAGTCATTCGACACTTTCGATTGATGGCTTTTCCTCTTCACGACTTGCGCCCGGCAACAGGGTACGCGGGATCACCCGAGAGTACTTGATCGAGGTACCGGACAAGGTCCCAGCAGAGTTCACGCCGTTATCGGATGGCAGAAGACTTGAAGCGGCTCATAACGGTTACCAGCTCACCCACGGGTTAACTCATGCTCGAACCTTGGATATGTCGTCGGATGGCAGAGCAATCTCTGGAGAGGACCTTCTTACGACATTATCAAAATCCGACCGAGCAATTTTCGATTCAGCAATGGATCGCGAGGAGAGCCTAGGCATTCCTTTCACGATTCGCTTTCATTTGCATCCGGAGGTCCTTTCGTCGCTAGATCTTGGTGGAAGCGCTATTTCTCTGACTTTGAGGAGTGGGGAAATCTGGATTTTCCGCCATGATAGCAAAGCCGAAATGAGGATTGAGCCCTCTGTATACCTAGAAAACGGGCGGCTAAGACCTCGCGAAGCTGAACAGGTGGTTTTATCTGGCCGCGCAATGTCCTATTCGACACGCGTGCGCTGGTCGCTTTCGAAGGCACAGGATACCCCGACCGCCCTACGGGACTTCCTTCAAAAAGATCAGCCAGACACTGATGTGCCCTGACCCAGAGGATTCCATGACTGATTTGTACCCCGTGCGCCGCGCCCTTCTGTCTGTTTCGGACAAAACAGGTTTAGTCGATCTCGCAACCCGACTTGCCTCTCGGGGTATAGAACTCCTTTCAACAGGCGGCTCCGCAAAAACATTACGGGACGCTGGACTGGATGTAAAAGACGTGTCGGAGATCACTGGCTTCCCAGAAATGATGGACGGCCGTGTCAAAACCCTGCACCCGATGGTGCACGGTGGGCTTCTTGCGCTTAGGGATAATTCCGCCCATGTCGCCGCGATGCAGGATCACGGCATCAAAGGCATCGATCTCCTTGTAGTAAACCTCTACCCGTTTGAAGCAACGGTGAAGAAAGGAGCTGACTACGACGAATGCATCGAAAACATAGATATTGGCGGGCCTGCCATGATACGGGCGGCAGCTAAAAACCATGCTTTTGTAAACGTTGTCGTGGATATTGAAGACTACGAACCACTCATCGCTGAGCTCGATCAGAATGAAGGCCAAACGTCGCTTACATTCCGTAAATATCTTGCTCAGAATGCCTATGCGAGAACGGCCGCCTACGATGCCGCAGTCTCGAACTGGATGGCTGATGCCATTGGCAATGCGACACCACGCAGGCGAACCTTTTCAGGGACCTTCGCGCAGAGCCTTCGTTATGGCGAAAATCCGCATCAGTCAGCCTCATTTTACACGACAGATTCAGATCGAGAGGGTGTTGCGACAGCTGTTCAACATCAAGGCAAAGAGTTGTCTTACAACAACATAAACGATACTGATGCAGCTTTTGAATTGGTAGCAGAATTTCCGGCCGCCGAAGGACCAGTCTGCGCTATTATCAAACACGCAAACCCATGTGGCGTTGCACGGGGCGACTCCCTACTGCAAGCCTATAAGTCTGCCTTCAACTGCGACCGGACTTCTGCCTTTGGCGGTATTGTCGCCTTCAACCAACCCCTAGATGCCGAAACAGCACGCGAAATTATCAATATTTTTACTGAAGTCGTCATCGCGCCCGGTGCAACGCAAGAGGCCCGCAAGATTTTCGCAACCAAGAAGAACCTTCGGCTATTGACGACCAATACCCTGCCTAACCCGCGCTCCGCTTCCATGAACATCCGCCAAGTCGCCGGCGGAATGCTTCTACAGGATAAAGACAACGGCGCTTTGTCACTCGACGATCTGAAGGTCGTTTCGAAAAAAGCTCCATCCGATCAGGAGCTTTCGGATATGTTATTTGCATGGAAAGTTGCCAAGCATGTGAAATCCAACGCAATCGTCTATGTGAAGGATGCGGTGACAGTGGGTGTAGGCGCAGGTCAAATGAGCCGAGTTGATAGCACCCGTATCGCAGCACAGAAAGCGATGGATATGGCTGAGGTTCTTGGACTTCCTTCACCGCTGACAAAAGGGTCGGTCGTTGCTTCCGATGCCTTCTTCCCGTTCCCTGATGGTCTATTAACAGCAGCAAACGCAGGAGCGACCGCCGTAATACAGCCCGGCGGCTCCATGCGTGACGATGATGTCATTAGCGCGGCTGACGAAGCTGGTATTGCAATGGTGTTTACCGGCATGCGCCATTTCCGGCACTAATTGGAGAGGAAGAGTGATGCACATTACGCTCTGGACAAGCCTGTCAGTCTTCCTCGCCGACCAGATAAGTAAACTCATTGTCGTGCAATTTCTTAATCTAAAGGATATTGGCGCGATTGATGTTTTCCCACCGTTCTTTCAGCTGCGCATGGCATGGAATACGGGTGTAAACTTTGGCTTGTTCTCTAGCTTCGATATGAGGTGGGTGCTGGTGACCCTAGCTTTGGTTATCACCGTCGCCGTGCTGTTCTGGGTAAAACGGGATGGCGGGTCGAAGTGGGTATTCTTTTCTGCTGGTCTATTGGTAGGTGGCGCTATCGGAAATGTCATAGACCGTCTCATCTACGGGGCCGTTGCAGACTTCCTCAACTTCTCGTGCTGCGGTATTAACAATCCCTACGCTTTCAATGTGGCAGATATAGCCGTCTTCGGAGGCGCAATTGGTCTTGTCCTTTTCCATTCCGACAATGAGCACCCCAAAGAAGAGTCAAAACGGTCCTAACCTGGAGCGTTTTATCATAGGCAAAATCGAGTGACGCATCCGGATCAAACCAGTAGAAAGAGATGAAACTGACCGAGGGGTAAACATGATACGAGCTTCAACCATACTGCCTTTGATAGGGCTTTTGGCGCTCTCAGCATGCGGTGCAAGAGAAAATACAAGCTCTGGCCCTGACGAGTTCAGCGTGTTGCCCGCGCGCGCGCTCGAAATGCCTTCGGACTTTTCCTCCCTTCCCGAGCCTACGCCAGGTGCAGCAAACCTGACGGACCCAAATCCGCGAGGAGCCGCAGTTTCAGCTTTAGGCGGCAGGGCAAATCTGGTGCAAACCTCCTCCGGATCAGTTTCTGATTCCGCTTTGCTTTCGTCAATTTCAGCGACTGGCGCCGATGGTGCGCTATCCCTTTTGACTTCGAGCAGGCGCGGCAAAACGCTCGATGCCTACGCCGAATGGCTCCGTCTTCAAAATGCTGGAATAAGCGTTCCGCCCCCACCATCCGGATAAACAAGGCGCGCAAGGTAGCTCTCTGCTAGTGAGGGCCGCAGGAGAGAAATCTTGCCGAATAATGCCTCGCAGAATCGCAACCTGCCATGCTATAAGTTGGGGTATGGAGCAACAAAACCGCAACATCTCGGAGGTCCAAGCAACTTCCACGAGACCGTCCATTCGACAACTTGATGACGCAGCAATCAACAGGATTGCTGCCGGTGAAGTGGTGGAACGCCCCGCCTCCGCGGTCAAAGAACTCGTAGAAAATTCTCTAGACGCTGGAGCGACGCGTATCGAAGTTTCGATCGCCGATGGTGGCAAAACTCTCATCGGCGTCGTCGACGATGGTCATGGAATTGCCGCTAACGAGCTGCCATTGGCTTTATCACGGCACGCCACATCAAAGATCGACGGTTCTGATCTCGTCAACGTCGCGTCATTTGGGTTCCGTGGCGAAGCACTGCCTTCTCTGGGGGCGGTTGGAAGACTGGAAATTACGAGCCGAACTTCAGATGAGACTGCCGCGAGTATTTCAGTTGTCGGGGGTCAAGTCGCGCCCGTTCGGCCAGCCACTCTTTCAAAAGGAACTGTGATAGAGCTGAGGGACCTTTTCTTTGCGACACCTGCGCGTTTGAAATTCTTGAGGTCAGATCGCGCGGAGTGCCAAGCCATTTCTGACACGCTGAAGCGGTTAGCAATGGCTCAACCCTATGTTACCTTCACCCTACGCGACTGCTCTAACGGAAACGACAAGGTTGTATTCCGCGCCGATGCCGAAAACGGTAATCTCTTCGATGCCCTCCAGCATCGCCTTGCACAGATTATAGGCAAAGACTTTGCAGAAAATAGCCTGAAAGTAGACGCACAAAGAGAGGGGTTTCACCTGTCTGGTTACGCGGCGCTCCCAACATATTCGAGGGGCGCGGCAGTAGCTCAGTTTTTCTTCGTCAATGGACGCCCTGTTCGTGATAAACTGCTGCTTGGTGCTCTAAGGGGAGCCTATAAGGATTTCATGAGCCGCGATCGTCATCCTGCGGCTGCACTCTTCATCGACTGCGCACCCTCTTTGGTCGACGTCAATGTACATCCCGCGAAATCCGAAGTTCGATTTCGCGACCCAGGAATGGTGCGCGGCCTAATCGTTTCAGGCCTAAGGCATGCACTGTTGGAGGCCGGACATCGCTCATCGTCAACCGTAGCAGCTGCAACTCTTGGCTCGTTCCAGACTGAAAGTACCCAGGGCGCCCGGGTCTATCAA
>Ga0181566_10000273_pt1 | contig 38347 bp, 33 predicted proteins | sample 101ome_15_FD_133762 | JGI IMG/M metagenome (GOLD analysis project Ga0181566, IMG submission 133762) | Coastal salt marsh microbial communities from the Groves Creek Marsh, Skidaway Island, Georgia - 101402AT metaG (megahit assembly) | ecosystem: Environmental > Aquatic > Marine > Intertidal...
GCTTATCGATTTCGCATAAACCCTTTGTATTTATTGATGTTTGCCTATTTAGCAGTAAACTGTGCTCAAATAACATAAACCTGATACTAGCCCTTATTTAAAACACTATCTGATTGATAATTCTGGATCACTGGTACTGCTCCCCTATGATTTTGCCCGTCAAAATCAGGTGCTTGTTCGGCCCGAACAGGCTCAACTTTTACATACTGCGGATGTAGAAAACTGGGTCATTAATGAGATTGCACGTTTTAGTCATGCAGATTTGTCACTGGTAGAAGTTGACCAGGAACAATTTGATAAGCAGTTGAATGACCTGTACCAGAATCAGCAATCCTCTTCAGAAGTTGTGATGGCAGGAATTAAAGATTTTGTTGATCTTGAAGAAGCTGCCGCAGCCCTCGAGGAATCTGCTGACCTGCTTGATTCCGAAAATGATGCGCCGATAATTCGCTTGCTTAACTCTATCCTGGCCGAAGCCTTGAAAGAGCATGCTTCGGATATCCATATAGAACCTTATGAAAAACAGGCGGCAGTAAGATTTCGGCTTGATGGCGTATTACGAACTGTTTTAAAACCTTCGATTCAGATAGCCCCTTTACTCATTTCCCGCATAAAAGTGATGTCCCGCCTGGATATAGCAGAAAAGCGTTTGCCACAGGATGGGCGCATGGCTGTTAAACTGGGTGGACGTAGTATTGATTTGCGTGTTTCAACCATGCCATCCAGTTATGGTGAACGGGTAGTCATGCGTTTACTGGATAAAGATGCGGGTAAAATGCAGACCGAAGATTTAGGTATGCCTGCAGAAACCAAAGGCAGGCTGGAACAACTGATTCAACGTCCACATGGCATTATCCTGGTAACAGGTCCTACCGGCTCTGGTAAAACCACAACGCTATATGCGGCTTTACAACAGATGAACCGTCAGGAACGAAACATTATGACTGTAGAAGACCCGGTAGAGTACGATTTGCCGGGAATCAGTCAAACACAAATAAACATGCGTGCAGGGATGACTTTTGCAAAAGGACTGCGGGCAATTTTAAGACAGGCTCCTGACGTTATTTTAATCGGTGAAATCAGGGACAAGGAAACCGCCCAAATAGCCACCCAGGCAAGTTTAACCGGGCATTTAGTACTATCTACTTTACATACCAATACTGCTTCTGGGGCTATCACCCGGTTACAGGATATTGGTGTTGACAGCTTTTTATTAGCCTCAACAATTCGAGGAATAATTGCGCAGCGTTTATTGCGAAAGCTATGTCAGCATTGTCGTCGGGAAGTTTCTTGCGACGAGTTTCAAAGTAATTTGCTTGGCTTAAACCCTGGAGACACTATCTATCAGGCAGTTGGTTGTGAACAATGTAATAATACCGGCTTCTATGGCAGACAAGCCTTATTTGAACTGGTTGTTATTGATACAGAGTTGCAACAGCTAATTCATGAAAATGCCGGGGAAATTACATTGGAAGCAGCAGTGCGCACAAAAACACCCAGTATAAAAGAAGCAGGCTTTGAGCAAGTAAGGCTTGGCACAACCACCATCGAAGAAGTGCTGAGAGTAACGTCCCTCTAGGTTAATGATATGCCGGCATTTGATTATTCTGCATACAACATAACAGGCAAACAGGTCAGTGGCATTATTGAAGCCGACTCTGATCGTCAGGCCAGACGCTTGCTTAAAGATAAAAAATTACTGCCTCTGGATGTTATTGAAATAGGTGTTTCCGGCAATAGTCAAAATAAATCTTCAGGCAAGAAAGGCGGTCGTCTCAGTACCTTCGATTTTTCATTGCTACTGAGACAGCTGGCAATTTTAATTCAGTCAGGCTTGCCGATAGAAGAAGCCATGAAGATGACGATTGAACAAGCCGAGACAGACAGGCAAGCCAGAATCATGCAAAGTTGGCGCAGTGAGATCGTCGAAGGCAGAAGTTTTTCGGAAGCTTTACGTCGCAGTCCTTATAAAATTCCTGGCAGTGTGATTGCCGGTGTTGGTGTTGGCGAAGAAAGTGGCCATTTGCATGAAATTCTTATGCGTATGGCAGACGAACTTGAAACCAACATGGAGAATCGTAAAACAGTAACGCGCGCATTGATTTATCCCTTGACGCTGATCATTACTTCCATCGTCGTAGTGACCATCATGATGCTGTGGGTGGTGCCGAAAATCACAGTGGTTTTTGCTTCCTCGAACCGTGAGTTACCGTTTATTACAAAAGTGATAATTGGTTTAAGTGAGTTCACTCAAAACTATGGTCTGGGTATATTAATTTTGGCGGTTATCACTTTTATCACAGCAAAATATCTCTTGAGGGATAGCAGCAGAAAGATACGCTGGCACGCTTTTTTATTGGAGTTACCAGGTCTTGGTTCATGGTTGCGTATGTCTAACATAGCAGACTGGTCAAGAAGTTTGGGAATACTGCTGGCTAGCGGTGTGCCAGCCTTGGCGGCATTGAGAATTTCTTCTTCGACCATGAATAATTTATTTTTGCGTGAAAAAATGGAAGCCGTTACTGAAAGCATGCGGCAGGGGAAAAGTCTGCAAAAAGCGCTTACTGAACACCAATTAGGCAGTGGGTTTCTGGTTCATATGGTTGGCAGTGGTGAAGCCTCAAGTCAATTGGATCAGATGCTGCTGAGGGTTGCTGATTACTATTCTTTACGTTTAAAAAATGCGGTAGAAGTTTTTTTGAAAATATTTAATCCCATTCTGATCATAATTATGGGCTTGATAATTCTATCCATTGTGGCGGCTGTGATGCTGCCGATAATGGATATGAATAATATGATTTAGCTGCTGGCTGGAGAAAAAAATGAATAAAATACAAAACGTTCAAAAAGGATTCACATTGATTGAAATAATGGTCGTTGTTGCTGTTATTGCTTTACTCGGTGCCATGATAGGGCCTACGCTTTTTAATAAAGTACAGCAAGCGGAAGAAACCAGAGTTGCACAGGATATTCGTGCGATAGAAAGTGCGCTTAAATTTTACCGGCTGGATAATTATCGTTATCCAACTCAAAGCCAGGGCTTGAGCGCCTTGTTAAGTGCGCCATCCGGTTCAGAAGACAGATGGAATGGCCCATATCTGGAAAGTATGCCGGTTGACCCCTGGGGGCAAAATTATCTTTATGCCTACCCAAGTAATAACGGCAGGGATTTTGATGTTTACACACTGGGTGCTGATCAACAGGAAAATGGAGAAGGTGCTGATCAGGACTGGGGAAACTGGAATATAAAATAGGAACAACAAGCATAAAAAATTACCGTGATTTTAAATTCCAGACAACGCGGCTTTACGCTGCTCGAAATAATGGTTGTGGTATTTATTATCGCAATTATGGCGGGGCTGAGTTTTTTCGCTTTGAATCAGGCCAGCGATAGACGTTACTCCAGCCAGGCGGAAGATTTTTTAGTTTGGCTTGAGCAACTGTCTGATTTGGCCATGCTAGAAGGTTCTGCTTACGGTGTAACAGCTGACGATCAAAGTTTTCAGGCAATGGTTTTTTATAATTATGCCTGGTATGAGGTAAATGTGCCTGAGCCATTTTTTTTTGATGATGCTGTAGAACTTACCCTGACTGAAAATGAAAGTGAGAGAAAATCTATTAGTCGGAATAACAGTGTCAATAATAGTAACGCTGAAAGAAACCGTGTTGTCTTGCCGGATATTATTATGCTCCCGGATGGTTATATTGAGCCTGACGTTAATTTAAGTCTGGCTTTTGAGAATTACGCCCCCTTGTTTATTTATCGTCAAGAGGAAGACGGCATTAATCTTGTTATAGAGCGCAACCTCTAATGAAAAAGATTCGTAGTCAGCAAGCTTTTACTTTAATTGAAGTTGTCATTGCACTGACGATATTGGCATGGGTGTTGGGCAGCGTACTTTTTCTAGTGTCTCAATATGCTGACGAGCGTCTTATGATGCGGCAACGCTTTTATGGCAATCAGGTCGCCTGGAATCAACTACTGGATAATTATCAAAAAACCAGAGGGTGGATTTCAGTGACTCGCAGTACCAATGTTGAACTTGATGGCCGCGAAGCGCAAGCTGGGCAAAACTGGGATTGGCAATTAGAGGTAACACCAGCCATGGGAAGGGATCTCTTTCGATATGAGGCGCGTGTTAAATCCAGAGAGGGCGATGATACTGAAAGCACTCTAACAATGTATTTGTTGAATACCCAAAGTGGGCAAGGCAGAGTCAATGAAGCAGGTGTTTTAAACCCATGAAGCCTGCCAAGTATCATAAAAGATCATCTGGATTCACCTTATTGGAAGCAATCGTCTCTTTGTTTTTGCTGGCGGTGATGTCTGTCATGGCTTATCAGGCAATTGAATCTGTTTTAAATACTAACCAGCGTAGCCGGAATGAACTATCGAATGAGCAGCAATTACAATTAGCCTGGCAAATTATTTCAAATGATATTTTACACTTGAGAGCCAGATCATATGCTGATGGTTTTGGCGGGATCGAAGCAGCCTATCAAACCAGTAACAGTGACATTCTATTAAGTTTTACGCGCGGTGGTGCTGCTTTGCTGGAATCAAATCCGACGGGTCTGACCAGAGTTCAATACCGTCTTGACGATACGGGGCGCTTGCTGCGGACAGTCTGGCCGGCATTTGTTTCAATACGGGATTCTGACGGTCAACAACGGGTATTGCTGGAAGATGTCAGTGCTATTGATTTCAATAATTTGACGGCTCTGGGCTATTACTCGCTGAACTGGCCACCCATTGATGTTGAGTTTGAAAATAATCTGTTGAGTTTACCCCTGATGGTTGATGTGAGTATCCAGCTTGAAGATGGAACAGTGAGCAGACGTTTACTGCCTGGAGTGGAAAGTAATGGTTAATACAAATCCACAAAAGCAGACAGGTGTAGCATTGCTCGCTGCACTTATTTTTATGCTGGCAATTGTATTAACCATGGGAAATATTTTTTATGCGCACCAGATTGATGTGGCCAGACTGACTAAAAGTTTACATGGGGACCAGGCACTCCTGTTAGCATTAAGTGCAGAGAGCTGGGCGCGACAATTATTATCGTCTGACCAGGATGACAGAGGGGTAGATCACCTCGAGGAAAACTGGGCTATTGCGGTACCTGTATTGCCTGTAGAGGGTGGATTCTTACGAGGCTGTTTGCAGGATTTACAGGGCAGAGTCAATATCAGTTCTTTTTCCATTTATGATGGAGAAAAACTCAACGCTGAAATGGAAAACCAGACTAACGGTCTGGTACGGACCTGGCTGGCTCTGTTGCGCGCCAGTGAATTGCCTTTTAATGAGGCTTCTGTAGCAACAATTATTGACTGGGTGGATAGTGATGATACTGAAGTCAGTGAATGGGGTGCAGAGCAGCAAAATTATGATGCCAACAGGCAGCTTGTTATGGTTGCCAATTCCGCATTAACTGACGTTGAAGAATTGGCTATTATGAGAGGTTATGGGCCGGGGTCTGTCAGATTACTCAAACCCTGGATTTCAGCATTGCCAAGAGCCAGCAGTATTAATATCAATACGGCTTCAGAGCAAATTCTTCTGGCAATGGGAGGTGAAACTCCTCAGGCCTTTGCTGATTATGTATTGAGACAAAGGCCTTTTTATAGTCTGAATGACTTCTACGAAGGTTTAAGTGGTGCCTTGGATATGGACTTACAGCAGGTTGAAGATTTATGGGCAGCAGATTTTGTAGGAATTACGACTAACTATTTTCAGTTGCAGTTGGAAGTTATGCTTGGTGAATCACAGCTAAGAATTGATAGTGTATTGGGTCGTTATGACAGAAATGACCCTGTTGTTATTTCAAGAACAGTGACAATGGTTCCACGTTTTGCAGGCAGTCTGGGTGATGATACGTCTATGGGGCCTACAGGTTTTTGTGAACATCTGGATTCAGACTCATGAATAGTCACCTGGATCAGATCGCAAACTTTTCTGTTGAGTTGCTCAAGAGCAGTGAGCCTTGTATCTGGGTGCCATCCGATAGACTGGTATTCCACCAGGTGCCTGTCCCTTCTGCTCCCAGACGTAAATGGCCTGATCTGCTTCCCTGGATGCTGGAAGATAAAATTTTGCAGTCCCCTGAAGACATGCACTTTGTTATTGCAGGTAAAGACCAGCATAAACTCAATGTTTTGGTAGTGGCCAGGTCTCAGATTCAGGACTGGAAAGAGACTGTGGAAGCATCAGGTTTAACTAGTTATCGGCTTTTACCGGATTACATGGCTTTGCCCTGGCATTCAGGTTTGCTTTGTGTCGCTAAGCATGCCGACAGAATATTGGTTCGCTATGGTGAATTCGAGGGCTTTTCAGCGTCGGCTAATTTAGCCTGGCATATGCTGGCTGACTTAATGCAAAAAACAGGGAGCTCGCTTAGTTTATCTGGACTATCGGAAGATGAATTACCGGCACTGTTTAAAGAGAAATTTGCAGAAAAAGTTGAAATAGTGCATCCGCGTATTGATTGGCAATATGCTGGATACCCTGCTAATGCCAATTTGCTCAAAGGTGATTTTGCGCTTGCATCAACGCCCAATGATCTGATGCCATGGCTGAAAACAGCAGCTTTGTTTGTGTTGGCGCTAGTGTTGGGTTTTGCCACCCTGAATATGCAGAACAAGCGGCTGGAAGAAGAAATCGCTGCTTTACGTGATCAAAATATATCTGCGTTTTACAGTTTGTTTCCTGGACTTACCATACGCTCTGGCAATATCAGAACAACACTTGAATCTTATATTTCCAATCGTTTCAGGCAACGTGAAAGTCTGCAGAGTGAAGTTATGCAGGCCTTAACTGTATTGGACAGAGCCATGTCATCATGCAACTGTGACTTACAGGGGCTGACGTGGCGAAACGGCAGTCTTGAACTCATCCTGCCACAATCTGTTGCCACTGTTGCTGAGCAATGGGATTTTGAAGGTTATGAAAAGCGCATTAGCGTAGCCTCTGAAGATAGCTTAGCGCTGATTCTGAGCCCGGAGTACAGGCGATGAGTGATAAGCTTCTTCAGTTCTGGTCAGTTCTACAGACGCGTGAAAAAATAACTGTTTTGTCAGGAGCTACTCTTGTTCTGGTAACGGCAGTGTATTTGCTTTTTAATGGATTATGGACAAGCCGGTCTGCACTAATGCAGGATAGAACAGCACTCATAGAGGAAAGGGAATGGATGCAGGAACAGTCTGCAGTGGCTGAGCGCTTAGTCAGTAATTGTCGTGACAACCAATTTTTTGCCTTGACTGATTCTGATTTACTTGAGTTGCTGGCAAGTAGAAATCAATTGGTACTTGAGAATTTCAGGCAAAGGCCTGCTAATGGTGAAATCATGTACTCGATGGAGATAGAAAGTATGGATGGTAATAGCATCCTGCGCTTCATTCATCAAAGCGCCTGCCAGGGTTTTTCACTGACAAATGTACTGATTGATAGAAGTGAGCAAGCAACTTCTTTTACAGGGCGCCTGGAGTTTAATCATGAAGGCTAATACTTTGCGCCTAAGCTTAAATATCACTTTGTCGCTTTGTTGTCTGGTACTGGTGATTTTAATACTTACGCCTTATTTGACAGACCCGGACCAGAATGAACAAACAGGAATACAATTAGTGCAGGCGACAGCCCCAGCTGATCAAAACCTGAGTTGGCGTTGGTTTGGGCAAAGTACCTTAAGTTCGGAGCAGGAATTAAGACAAATTGAAGCTGAAGAGCAGCTTGCTGAAGCGAGCATCAATGCTGAATTGCTTGGTGTTTTAAGCAGGCAGGGTTTTGCTACAGCGACAATCAGTATAAACGGTCAAGCGGAAAAGGTTTTTGCTATTGGTGATGAACTGCAGCCGGGTGTAGAGCTGGTAAGTGTCAGCACGTCCCGAGTTGTTTTGGATGAGCGCGGCAGACAGGTACAGCTAACCATGAGAAAACCTGAAGACATGCCAATACAGCTTCGTAATCAGCGACAAAATACGATTAGCACAGTTTTATTACAGGATGGCTTTTCCCTGGCAAACATGTTCGATGCTGTACCGGTGCAACTGGATAATGCCGCCACTGGGATACAGCTCGGAGGTATTTCGGAAGAAATGCTGTCACTGACTGAATTACAGGATGGTGATGTCGTGGTTCAGGTTGGTACAACAAGTATTGATGAATTGATGTCCAATCCCAGTCAATGGATGAGCTATAGCACTGAAACAACTTTACCGGTGGCCGTGATGCGCAATGGTCAGGAAACCACTTTATACGTCAATGCTTTTAGTTTGTCCGCAAGAATTTTACCTAATTTAACCAGCGAGTTGATGCAATAGTCGGTGTAATAATGAAACGAAAATTTTTTAAAGTAGCGGCCCTGAGTTTGGCAATGTCATGCTCAGCCTTATCATTGGCACAGGAACAGGCCAGCATCAATTTCCGCGATGCGGATATTAATACCCTGATTGAAAGTGTTGCAGAAATTACCGGCCGGTCTTTTGTGGTTGACCCCCGGGTAAGGGGCAATGTGACTATCATTGCGCCTAATACGATAGATGCTGACATGCTGTATCAGACATTTCTGTCTGCCCTGCAGGTACAGGGTTTCCAGGCGGTTGATGACGGTGCTGTTGTGCGCATTGTCCCTTTCAACCAGGCTTTCGGTGTGTTGGGCGGTGGTGATAATGAAATTGAGACAAGGTTGATTAAAGTTGATTATGTTGATGCACAGGGACTTGCGCCTGTTATCAGACAAGTAATCAGCACCAATGCCAGAATTCAGGCCTTTGCAGAAAGCAACTATCTGGTGGTTTCGGATATTCGTTCAAATGTTGAAGAAGTAGTCCGCATGATTGAGCAAATGGATCAACCCTCTGAAGCAGAAATTGAAGTGATTAACCTTGAAAATATTTCGGCGGGAGAGGCTGTTTATATTGTTGAAGAACTGCAACAAATACAGGAACAGGGTCTGTCGATTGTTGAAGACACACTAAATAACCGGGTCATCATTTCCGGCCCGGCAACCTTGCGTACCACTTTCAGGAATATGCTGAGAACTTTGGATGTGCCTAATCAGCGTGAGTCTGGTGTTGCTGTCATCAATCTGAATTACGCCAAGGCATCTAATTTGAAGCCAATTCTGGACAGTATGATGCAGTCAGAAACCTTTCTTATGTCTGCTGGAGAAAGTGACAATAGTGGGGTGACTGGTTCTGGTTCTGGTCAGGGAGGTTATCGTGTCGAAGTCGATGACTCCAATAATGCACTTGTTATTGCAGCATCACCCAGTGTGTTGCGGGAAATACGAGCGGTGATAGCACAGCTGGATATTCGCAAACCCCAGGTGCTGATAGAAGCGGTGATTGCAGAAGTTTCTGAAGATCAGGCGCAAAGGCTGAGTGCTCAGTTAGTTTATGCTGATCAGCAGGCCGGTGGATATTTAACACAGTTTGACAACCTGCTCGCGACCATAATCGGCGTCGGTAGCGGTGAACTTGAGTTTACTTCCGATGCTGCTGCGAGTGCTATCAATAGTGTGCAAGGCGCTGTTATTGGTGGTGGAGATTTTGATGCTGCAGAAGGGCGTGGCTTTGGTTTGTTGATTCAGGCTCTGGAGTCAGATGCCAGTACCCGCGTTTTGTCTCAGCCTTCAATTGTGACACTGGACAATGAAGAAGGTTATATCGCTGTTGGTACTGAAGTCCCTTTCATTACGGGCAGTTTTACTTCTTCCAACAATAATGCCAACAATCCTTTCCAGACGATTGACCGTGAAACTGTCGGTATTGAATTAACTGTCACGCCGCAGGTTAGTAAGGGTAGTCTGGTGCGTCTTACCATACAACAAAAGTCATCCAGTCTGTTGGCTACGCCTGCATAGCTGGGTACTGCTGATGTTGTTACTGCAGAGCGTGAAATTACGACCAATGTTCTGGTTGAAGATGGAGAGTTTCTGGTCTTGGGTGGCTTAATGGATGATCAGTATGACGATACTGAAACCAGAGTCCCCATCCTTGGCAGCATGCCATTGTTAGGGCCATTATTTCGTTCTACCAACAATGGCGATGATCAGGGCGTATTGATGGTGTTTATTCGTCCGACCATTATTCGTGACAGCCAGAGTGCCAGTGATTTATCTACCAACCGTTTTGAGTATTTAATTCGTCGCGATCTGGAAATTGGTGAAGAAGAGTCCAGTCAATTCTCAAATAGCCTGGAAGAAATCCGTCAACCGGAAGAATCGGAAAACCAGTAAGAAAATGATTTTATTATGCAATAAAAAAACGCCACTCAATGAGTGGCGTTTTTTTTCGAGTACTAGTTAGGTCTAGTAAAAGATTAGTTGTTAACGAATTCAGGATAGGCTTCAACACCACACTCTGAAATGTCAACACCTTCTTCCTCTTCTTCTTCACTGACACGGATACCCATGACCATTTTGAGTATGAACCAGACAATAAAGCTGGTAACAAATACCCAGATGAAGATAGTGAGCAGTCCCACGATTTGACCACTGACGCTTGCGCCGCCTGTGACACAAACAACCATGACACCGAAGATACCAACAACACCGTGTACTGATAAGGCGCCGACAGGATCATCTATTTTCAGCTTATCGAAAGTAACGATACTGAATACCACGATAATGCCGCCGATTAAGCCAACGATAGTGGAAGCTAATGGGCCAGGAGAAGCAGGGTCAGCTGTAATAGCAACCAATCCAGCTAATGCACCATTCAAGATCATGGTTAAGTCAGCTTTGCCAAAGATAATGCGAGATACAATCAGTGCGCCGATTAATCCACCAGCAGCAGCAGCGTTTGTATTCAGGAATACGTTCGCGACTTCGTTAGCAACACCGATACCACCCAGTTTTAAAGTAGAACCGCCATTGAAACCGAACCAGCCCATCCACAGGATGAAGGTACCTAAAGTAGCTAATGGCATATTGGCACCGGGAATTGGTCTCACCGAACCATCTGCTGCATATTTACCTTTACGAGGCCCCAGTAAGAGTACGCCTGCAAGTGCAGCAGCTGCACCGGCTAAATGCACGATACCTGAACCAGCATAGTCACTGTAGTTCAATTCAAACATGCCGAAAACGGAAGCATCGCCCCAGGTCCAGCTACCTTCCATTGGGTAAATCAAGCCAGTCATGACGATGGCAAATAAAAGGAAGGCCCATAATTTCATGCGCTCTGCGACTGCACCCGATACAATGGACATAGCCGTAGCAACGAATACAACCTGGAAGAAGAAATCAGAAGCACCTGAATATTCGCCCATATCGGCAAAACCCGCTTCAGCAGAAGCTGCTAATATTGCAGCAGTTGCAGCGTCATCCATCTCAGCAACAGTTGTAATGCCGCTCAGAAAAATACCGCCATCATACATAATGGCGTAACCGCAAATCATGTACATGGTACAAGCTACTGCAAACAGTGATACGTTTTTAGCAAGAATCTCTGTGGTGTTCTTAGAACGAACCAGACCAGCTTCCAGCATTGCAAAGCCAGCGGCCATCCACATAACTAATGCTCCAGTCACCAGGAAGTAAAAGGTATCCATGGCGTACTGCAGTTCAAAAATATAATTTAAGTTGCTTTCCATACTAAGCCCTCCTAAAAGCTTGGTATAACGTTAATTCAAATGCTTATAAAGCTTCGTCGCCGGACTCGCCGGTTCGGATACGGATGGCCTGTGCAATATCAGAGACAAAGATTTTGCCATCGCCAATTTTGCCGGTATTGGCCGCTTTAGTGATAGTTTCAATGGTTTGGTCCAGAGCAGAATCGGTGACAGCTACCTCAATTTTTAATTTGGGCAGAAAGTCCACAACGTACTCAGCACCTCGGTACAACTCAGTGTGTCCCTTTTGACGACCGAAGCCTTTCACCTCCGTGACAGTAATCCCTTGAACTCCTATTTCTGATAGTGCTTCCCTGACGTCATCAAGCTTGAATGGCTTGATAATCGCATTAATCATTTTCATTAGATTCTCCTGCATTTAGTTTTAGCAGCTTTTTCTTTTTTACTAGTCGAGCTGCTGAGAAACAAAGTGTTAATTATTAGCTCCTGGAAGCTGCACAAGAGAAATAGCAATCACTATGCCAATATTGAAATAATCAATAAAAACAATAAGATATAAATATTTAATCTTTAAAACCCCGGGCCTTGGCATAGTTATGCCCATATTTGGTGCGTTTTTATAAATAATGCGCTTTAAAGAATTTATAATGATCTGTTTAGGGGCAGTGCAAGCGTGAGATCTGGTTTATTTTGGGGCATGAAAGACCTAAAACGCTTGTTTTTAGATTCAGCTTTCACTTATGCTTTATTTTGCTTAAAGCTGGGCGATTAATTGATTAAATTATTGATTCAGCAAATAAAAAATAAAAAAATCTGAAGGGGAAAATAATGAGAAATATCTTTAAGTCGGTTGGCTTGATGCTGGGTCTTGTCTTGTTACCAGGTGTTGGTTTTGCTCAGGAGATCGATGGAGCCGATACCGCCTGGATTATGACGTCTACAGCCTTGGTTCTGTTTATGACGATTCCTGGTTTATCGCTTTTTTACGGCGGGCTTGTCAGGGTAAGAAATGTTCTCTCCGTACTGATGCAGTGTTTTGCTATTACCTGCGTAGCATCAATTGTCTGGCTGATATGTGGATACAGCCTGGCTTTTGGTGAAGGTAATGCCTTTATAGGTGATTTCAGTAATCTACTATTTTCCGGTATTCAGGAAGAGACGGTTTCGGGATCTATTCCTGAATCTGTGTTTGCGTTATTTCAGATGACCTTTGCGATTATTACGCCGGCGCTGATTTTTGGTGGTTTTGCTGAAAGGGTAAAGTTCGGCTCAGTGATGCTATTTAGTATTCTGTGGTTACTGTTGGTCTACGTCCCAATCACCCATTGGGTGTGGGGCGGCGGTTGGCTTGGTGCTATGGGGCTGTTGGATTTTGCCGGGGGTACAGTTGTACATATCACCGCTGGGGTGGCAGCTCTGGTCTGTGCTTTATCTATAGGTAGCAGAAGTGGCTTTGGTAAAACACCCATGCCACCTCATAACATGACCATGACTGTCACAGGTGCCGGTATGCTTTGGGTGGGCTGGTTTGGTTTCAATGGCGGTAGCGCTCTGGCCTCTAATGGCGATGCCGGTATGGCTATGCTGGTGACCCATATATCTGCTGCAGCCGGTTCCATAGCCTGGATGATGATGGAAAAAATTAAATTTGGTAAACCTTCAGTCCTGGGTATTGTCACTGGAATGGTGGCAGGTCTGGGTACGATTACCCCAGCATCCGGGTTTGTTGGTCCGGGTGGTGCGCTTGTTATAGGTTTGTGTGCCGGTGTGGTTTGTTTCTTTGCGACGCAATATATCAAACAGGTACTTAAAATTGATGATTCACTTGATGTTTTTCCGGTGCATGGTGTTGGTGGAATTCTGGGAACTTTTTTTGCAGGAATATTTGCTTCAGCAGGACTGGGTGCATTCAGTGGGCAGGGTTATAACGAGGGGATGACGATGGGCTCCCAGGTTGGTGTGCAGTTACTTGGGATAGTCAGCACGCTGGTTTATACGGCAGTATTGACCTACATTATTGTAAAAGTTGTTACTGCCATTATTGGATTTCGGGTTGGTGAAGAAGACGAAACTTCAGGACTGGATATCGTTCTACATGATGAAAGAGGGTATGATCTTTAATTCTGGCTAGAACTGTTTTTACTGTTTCATGCTCAGATTAAATTTTAAGCTGAGCCACAATCTTAAAATTGGGAAGCTTCAGCTTCCCAATTTTTTATCTACGTAAATATGCATTTTGAATTACTCAAACTTCTTGCTGATGGCAAGTTCCATTCTGGTGAAAAACTAGCGGCGACACTCAAGGTAAGCCGGACAGCTATTTGGAAAATGATTCCTAAAATTCAGGAATTGGGTCTTGAATTGCATTCAATAAAAGGTAAAGGCTATAAATTAGTTGAGCCTCTGAATTTACTAAATGAAGAAAGTATCAGGAAAAATATTGCAGAAGGTTCACAAGATAAATTTTCACATATCGAAATATTTCAGAACATTGATTCAACTTCATCATATGTGATGAGCATTTTACAAAATAGCCAGTTAAAATTAACCGGGAACAAAGTGTTTGTGTGTTTGGCTGAACAGCAATCGGCGGGAAAAGGCAGAAGAGGCAGACCTTGGGTCAGTCCATACGGCTGCAACCTTTATCTCACTATTGCGCGTGAATTCAATACTGGAGTCAGTGAGCTGGAGGGGTTGAGTCTGGTTGTTGCTTTAGCTGTTGTCAGGGTATTAACACGAAATCAGGTTCAGGAATTAGGTATAAAATGGCCTAATGATGTTCTATGGCAGGGTAAAAAACTGGCTGGAATATTGCTGGAAATTTCAGGTGACCCGACTGGTTTGGCGCAAGTTCTGATTGGTTTGGGTTTGAATATAGATGCAAATTTGAAAGTAATGGCAGATGTGGATCAGGCTTGGGTGGATATAAAAACTATTTCTGGCAGTGCTCCGGATAGAAATGAATTGACTGCTGAGTTGTTGACTGAAATTACCACTATAATTGATGAATTTGAACGTAAAGGTTTCACTGCTTTTAAAACGGAGTGGGAAAATTTTGATGCTTTGCGTCATCAGGAGGTGGAATTAAAGACTCACAGTAATCAGCCTGCGGGTATTATAGGTAAAGTAATGGGTGTTAACGAGCAGGGGGCGCTCATTTTACAGACTGAGAAAGGTGTAGAAACTTTTCATGGCGGAGAGCTGTCGCCGAGGTTGTTGAAGGAAAGAAATCAATGAGAATTCTTGAGGTTGATGCAGGCAATACTTGCATTAAATGGCGACTGATAGATTACAAGGAAAAGCAAAATGAAAAAATTCGCTCTGACCATGTTTTTGCCCCAGTGTCTATCGAGGTATTTCCTGATTCTTTTTGCCTGCAATTAAAAGAACTGAAACAAGCAGGAATAAAAGAAATACGGGCATCAAATGTAAGAGGAGAAAATTTCAAAAATTCTTTTTCCCTTTTTTGCAATGAGCAGTTTGCCTTAAAAGTTAATTACGCAACAGTGCAGGCAGAATTTGCAGGATTAAAAAATGCCTATCAGGATTTTGCAACGCTGGGTGTGGATCGCTGGCTGGCAATGCTGGCAGCTTATAAGGCGGCACGATCAGCTGTATGCATTGTTGATTGTGGTAGCGCCATGACAATAGATTTGGTTAATGCTGAGGGGCAGCATGAGGGTGGCTTTATAGTCCCTGGAATACAATTGATGCAGCGTAGTCTGGGTGAGCATACAGCCAATTTACCATACCAACCTGACCCGAATACCAGCTTTGAACCCGGAAAAAAAACAACCGAAGCCATAAATCATGGTGTTTTAAATATGGCATTGGGCATGATGGAGAAAGTTCGCAGACAGTGGGGGCATGACCAGCACTGGTATTTGTGTGGTGGAGATGCGGCACTTTTATCTCCTTTTATTACATGGCAGCATGAACACCGGCCTGAACTGGTCTTGGAGGGTCTGGCTTTAGTCTGTACTTATTCAGAGAATGGCGATAACGAGCAATGAGAAATTTTGCAATTTGCCTGGTACTTCTGAATCTGCTTTACCTGTCCTGGAATCTGGAACTTTTACCGGGATCAGGCAATTCAGATACGCTTGTTGTCAGAGAACCTGCGCAACTGGCACCGCAGCACCTGGTCTTACTTAGTGAGCTGTCTGATGAGCAGATTACAGAAAACACTGTGGAGGAGGCTGTTAGCGGATCATCTGATGCGGAAACTGCAATTTTAGAAAATACGGTTCTCGGTGGGATAAGCTCGCAACCAACAGCCAGTGAATCTGGAGATGCTGTCTCAGAGTCTGCCTGTCTTGCCGTTGGTGATTTTGGAAATATTGCTGACAGCAATGCACAACTTGCCGAGATAAGACAACAAGGCCTGCAAGCCAGAGTTGAGACGGTAGAACAGATAGATTCTGAATATCGGGTTTATATGCCACCATTCAGCTCCGATGCGGCCGCCAGGCAAACATTGGCGAATCTGCTGGAAAACGGCATAGATAGCTTTCTTATTACTGACGGGGATCTGGCGCGAGGCATTTCATTGGGGGTGTTTTCACAACAAAGATCTGCCTTTAATTTACAAGGAGAGCTTGCATCAGAGGGCTATGCAACCAATATTCAGGAAATAGTGCGCAGTAATACCGAGTTTTGGATTGTCATTAATTCGGCGACAAGCTCGGAATTAGAGGCCTTGTGGCAAACTTTACTGAATACCTGGCCAGACCTAAAACAATCAGAAAATCTCTGTCAAATCATTGCACCTGAAGTCTAATTCCCATAGAATGCGGCCTCTGTGTAAAAGAGAGCCAGAAAAAAGCTTGTCTGATGTTCTTTTTGGAGGGGTTCCCGAGTGGTCAAAGGGATCAGACTGTAAATCTGACGCGTAAGCTTCGGTGGTTCGAATCCACCCCCCTCCACCAGTCAGATAGAGGGTTTCTGGTAGTCCCGAAGGTTTTAGACCTTGGGATTAAAGAGCAGAAAACAGTGGACTAGGAAAATAATAACGCAAACGTTAATAGTTCCTGGTCCTCTGTTTTTTGTATGCGAGCCTATATAAGGCACGACAGGAGTTGGATTGCGGGTGGATTTTACAGTCTGACGCAGATTTGACGCGGGGATGAAGCGGGTTACATGCGGGTATAGTTCAATGGTAGAACTCCAGCCTTCCAAGCTGATCATGCGGGTTCGATTCCCGCTACCCGCTCCAGAGTCGAGTCTTGGGCTGTTTAGATTGGGCATTAAGCAAAATCGAAACAGGATGATGTGAGTAAATCTTTAAGAAAGCTCGCATAGCTCAGGTGGTAGAGCGCATCATTGGTAATGATGAGGTCCCCAGTTCGACTCTGGGTGTGAGCACCATCTCTCTTATACAGAGAATGATGAAAGAAAGATTAGAAAATATTTATAAAATAGTTATTAATAAAGGTCGGAGGCATTTTCGATGGCAAAGGAAAAATTTGAAAGAAATAAGCCCCACGTAAATGTGGGCACGATTGGTCACGTTGACCATGGTAAAACAACACTGACAGCAGCGTTGACGCGCGTATGTGCGGAAATCTGGGGTGGTACAGCGGTAGACTTTGCTGGTATTGATAATGCGCCGGAAGAAAGAGAGCGCGGTATTACTATTGCGACTTCTCACGTTGAGTATGACTCTCCAAATCGTCATTATGCTCACGTTGACTGCCCAGGCCATGCTGACTATGTTAAAAACATGATCACAGGTGCTGCACAGATGGACGGTGCGATCCTGGTTTGTTCTGCAGCTGATGGCCCTATGCCTCAGACGCGTGAACACATCCTGTTATCTCGTCAGGTTGGTGTACCTTATATTGTAGTTTTCATGAATAAAGCCGATATGGTTGATGATGAAGAACTGCTGGAGCTGGTTGAAATGGAGATCCGTGAATTACTGGATCAATATGAATTCCCAGGTGATGACACGCCAATTATTATCGGTTCTGCTCTGAAAGCGCTGGAAGGTGATACTTCTGATATCGGTATGCCTGCTGTACAGAAACTGGTAGAAACACTGGATGAATATATTCCTGAGCCTGAGCGTGATATCGAAAAACCATTCCTGATGCCAATTGAAGACGTATTCTCAATTTCAGGTCGTGGTACTGTAGTAACAGGCCGTGTAGCTCGAGGTGTTGTTAAAGTTGGTGAAGAAATCGAAATCGTCGGTATTAGGGATACTCAGGCTACTACCTGTACTGGGGTAGAGATGTTCCGTAAATTACTTGACGAAGGCCGTGCCGGTGAGAATGTTGGTGTACTGTTGCGTGGTACCAAGCGTGAAGATGTTGAGCGTGGTCAGGTTCTGGCTAAACCAGGTTCAATTACACCACATACCAAATTTGAAGGTGAGGTTTATGTACTATCCAAAGATGAGGGTGGACGTCATACCCCTTTCTTTAAAGGATATCGCCCTCAGTTCTATTTCGAAACCACTGATGTAACTGGTGCTGTTGAGTTGCCAGAAGGTGTAGAAATGGTAATGCCTGGTGATAATGTGAAGATGTCAGTTGAACTGATTGCTCCTATTGCGATGGAAGAAGGTCAGCGTTTTGCTGTTCGCGAAGGTGGTCGTACAGTTGGAGCTGGTGTCGTCGCTAAAATCATCGAATAAACTGCTAACAAGCATTTAAGTTAAGCCGGGATTACTGCTTTGCGGTCTTCTCGGCTTACTCGTCTTTTGAAATAAGACGTTCGGTGATTAAGTAGTTGTATAGGCCAGTAGCTCAATTGGCAGAGCGGCGGTCTCCAAAACCGCAGGTTGGGGGTTCGATTCCCTCCTGGCCTGCCATTAAATGAATATTGAAAGTCAGTGAAATGAACGAAAAGGTTGGAAAAGCAGCGAAGCTGAAGAACCAGAACAGCAAGGATAGCGGTAGTCTGGATTTAGTGCTTTGGGTAATTGTTCTGCTACTTGTGATAGCAGGCGTTTATGGCAATAGCTATTTTGCTGCGGAGTCCATGCTTTACAGAGTATTAGGGTTATTGGTTTTAGCCGGAGTTGCCGGTTGGCTGGCAGCGCTCACCGCAAAAGGTAAAGCTTTTGTTGCTTTGTGCCTGGAGGCTAAAACAGAAATTAGAAAGGTAGTGTGGCCAACCCGAACAGAAACGACTCAGACAACTTTAATAGTTGTTGTGGTTGTCATGATTGTGGCTTTAATTCTCTGGGCTCTGGATTCACTTTTAAGTTTCGTGATCACGTTTATTATTGGTTAGGGAAAAATAAGAATGTCAGCTTCTGAAAATGATAAGCGTTGGTATGTGATTCATGCTTATTCAGGCTATGAGCGAAAAGTAAAACAGGCGCTGGAAGAAAGGATTGCTTTATCTGGAAGTCCTGAGCTGTTTGGCGAAATACTTGTGCCAACAGAAGAAGTTCTTGAAATGCGTGGTGGGCAGAAACGCAAAAGTGAGCGTAAATTTTTCCCAGGCTATGTGTTAATAAACATGGCATTGAATGATGTAACCTGGCACTTGGTAAAAGATACACCGAGAGTGATGGGTTTTATTGGTGGTAAAGCCGACAAACCAGCACCGATTACGCAACGTGAAGTGAATGAAATTATGAACCGCCTCGAAGAGTCGGTTGATAAGCCTACTCATAAAACTGTTTATGAGCCTGGTGAAATGGTTCGGGTTACCGATGGGCCTTTTAATGACTTCACTGGTACGGTAGAAGAAGTGAATTATGAGAAAAGTCGGGTGAGAGTGGCTGTACTGATATTCGGTCGTTCAACACCTGTTGAGCTTGAATTCTCGCAAGTCGAGAAAGGTTAAAAGTATTTGGTGGAGGTTTTCCTGTGAAAACCTCTTAAATTAAAGTCGCTGCATTCTTGTTAGAAGCAGCGCCAGGGGAGCCGAAAGGCGTTAGACCCAAAGGAGTAAGTAAAATGGCTAAAAAAGTATTAGCTTATATTAAATTGCAGGTTGGTGCAGGCAAAGCTAACCCAAGTCCACCTGTTGGTCCGGCTCTTGGTCAACATGGTGTCAATATCATGGATTTTTGTAAGGCGTTCAATGCTGAAACTCAAAGTGTTGAACCTGGCTTACCGATTCCTGTTGTGATTACTGTCTATGCTGACAGAAGCTTCACATTCATTACTAAAACACCTCCAGCTGCCGTGTTGTTGCAAAAAGCAGCGGGCCTGAAAAAAGGCAGTGGTCGTCCTAATACGGAAAAAGTTGGCAAAGTTACCCGTGCCCAGCTTGAAGAGATAGCGACGCTTAAAATGCCTGATCTGACTGCGGCTGATATGGATGCAGCAGTGCGGACATTGGCAGGCAGTGCCAGAAGTGCGGGCATTGAAACAGAGGGGGTGAACTAATGGCCAAGTTAACTAAAAAAGCAAAATTAATTGCCGAGAAACTAGAAGCTGGGAAGTCTTATTCAATTGATGAGGCAGTAGCTTTAATTGCTGAGCTTTCGACTTCCAAGTTCAAAGAATCAATAGATGTCAGCATTAATCTGGGAATTGATGCGCGTAAATCTGATCAGGCAGTGAGAGGCGCAACGACCTTGCCGCATGGTACAGGTAAAGATGTACGCGTTGCGGTATTTGCTCAGGGTGAGAATGCAGATAAAGCTAAGGCAGCTGGTGCAGATGTCGTTGGTTTCGAAGATCTGGCTGAAAGCATCAAAGGCGGCAACCTGGACTTTGATGTCGTGATTGCCAGCCCGGATGCAATGCGTATAGTTGGTCAGCTTGGTACTATTTTAGGCCCTAAAGGTTTGATGCCTAACCCTAAAGTAGGCACTGTGACTCCTGATGTAGAAGGCGCTGTAAAAAATGCTAAATCTGGTCAGGTACGTTACCGAACAGATAAAAGTGGAATAATCCATGGTGGCATCGGCAAAGCAGATTTTGATGCTAGTGCTGTAAAAGGCAATTTAGAGGCTTTATTAGCTGATTTGAAAAAAGCCAAACCAGCGTCTGCCAAAGGTACCTATGTGAAGAAAATAGTATTGTCTTCAACCATGGGGCCGGGCATCCAGATAGATCAATCCTCACTGGATTTTTAAAGAAATATCGGGGTTAGAGTACCTTGATTCTCAATTTACTCTAGCCCTAGTTGAAGACTTTGGGGTGTTGTTTTCTATTAGAAAGCAAGGCCGTCAAAGACCGCAGGTGCTTATAGATGTTGATGTATTGTCCATGAGCTTAATGTCCTGCGCAGATGGTGAAGACCCGACTCCGGCAGTAAAGAGGAGTTATTCACCGAATAAGAGCCTGTTTTCCGAAAAGAAAGCAGGGGTTTGAAATCGGTTTTCCGGTTTCTTAACTGGTTGTCGCTTTAATGCATTTTGAAGTAGCTATTACGGCAATCAAAACTTAGGAGTATATAAAGTGGCTATTCGTATAGAAGACAAACGGCAAATAGTTGCCGAAGTCAACGAAGCTGCTAAAGGTGCTTTATCAGCAGTGCTTGCCGATTATCGGGGAGTTACTGTTAGTGAGCTTACTGAGCTGAGAAAAATAGCGCGCGAAAATAAAGTCTATCTGCGAGTTGTCAGAAACACTTTGTTGAAACGTGCTATTGAAGGTACTGAATATGAGTGTCTCAACGAAGCATTGGTAGGTCCTACGATTTTAGCATTCTCGCAGGAAGATCCAGGTGCTGCTGCACGCGTACTTAAGGATTTTTCCAAAGAGAATGATGAATTTGATGTTAAAGCCCTGGCTGTTGGTGGAAACCTGCTGGCTGCAGACCAGATCGATATTTTGGCGAAGTTGCCAACTTACGATCAGGCAATTGCGACCTTAATGAGTGTCATGCTGGCACCGGTGACCAAACTGGCAAGAACAGTGAACGAGGTGCCTGCCAAGGTTACCCGTGTAGTTGCAGCTGTTCGTGATCAGAAACAGGAAGCAGCTTAACGCGTAAAAGACACGTAAAACACTTAGTGTTTTAGTTAATTAAATAAAATTGAAAAGGAGAGTCTAAATGTCTCTATCTAAAGAAGAAATATTGGAAGGTATCGCTGAACTGTCGGTCATGGACGTGGTCGAACTAGTTTCAGCAATGGAAGAAAAGTTTGGTGTTTCTGCTGCCGCTGCTGTTGCAGTTGCTGCTCCAGCTGCTGGCGGTGATGCCGGTGGTGATGCTGCTGCAGCAAAAGACGAGTTTGATGTAATTCTGGCTGCTGCTGGTGACAAGAAAGTGAATGTCATTAAAGCAGTTCGTGGTATTACCGGACTTGGACTTAAAGAAGCTAAAGACTTGGTTGATGGCGCACCATCTCCAATCAAAGAAGGTGCGAGCAAAGAAGAAGCAGAAGACTTCAAAAAACAGCTTGAAGAAGCTGGTGCGACAGTCGAGCTTAAATAAATCAACGCTAAAAGTTGATTTGCAGGGTGGAAGGGCATTTTATTTAAATGGCCTTCCACCTTTCTGCGCTTTAGCAATAGGTTGATTTAAACAGTTTATTGGCAAGTGCAATAGAAAATGCTGGGGTTACTTTAGGAAGACCAATTGGAAAGACCAAGAGTAACGAGATTCAGAAAATTCGCTGATTAGGTACCACTGATGGCATATTCATATACTGAGAAAAAACGTATCCGTAAAGACTTTAGCAAACTGCAAAGCGTTATGGATATACCCTATCTTCTGGCTATCCAGATTGATTCATATAAACAATTTACCCAGGCTTCCACGCCACCCGAGGAGCGTCTGAATCAGGGTCTGCATGCGGCCTTTAAATCAGTATTTCCAATCGTTTCCTATTCCGGTAAAGCTTTACTGGAATATGTGAGTTATCGTCTGGGTAAACCGGAATTTGATGTCAGCGAATGTATGTTGCGTGGTGCTACCTATGCCGTTTCCCTGCGCGTAAAAGTGCGTCTGATTATTTACGAGAAAGAATCAACTGCCAAAGTTATTAAAGATATCAAAGAGCAGGAAGTTTACATGGGTGAAATTCCATTGATGACGGACAGTGGTACTTTCGTCATCAATGGAACCGAACGCGTAGTGGTTTCCCAGTTGCACCGCTCTCCAGGTGTGTTCTTTGATCACGATAAAGGTAAAACACATAGCTCGGGCAAGCTTCTGTATTCCGCCCGAATTATTCCTTACCGAGGCTCCTGGCTGGATGTCGAGTTTGACCCCAAAGATCTGGTCTTTGTGAGGATTGACCGCAGAAGGAAACTGCCAGCATCCATACTGTTAAAAGCACTTGATTACAGTGCCCAGGAAATTCTGGAAATGTTCTATGACAATAATAAATACTTTATTGGCAAAGACGGTGAATTTTCTATCGAACTGGTGCCTTCGCGTCTGCGTGGTGTTGTACTGAATTTTGATATCAAGAATAAGCGTACAGTGATTGTGCCAGCTGGCTCAAGAATCACGGCACGTCATATTCGTGAAATTGAAAATGCCAAGTTAACCAAACTGGATGTGCCTTCTGAATTCCTGTTAGGCGATGCCTTGGCGACGGATGTCATTAATAAGGAAACTGGTGAAATATTAGTACCTTGTAATGCTGAAATCACCGAGGAAATATTAGAAACACTGGTTAATGCAGGCATTAAGAAATTTGAAACAATCTATACCAATGATCTGGATTGTGGTCCTTTCATTGCAGATACCCTGAGATCTGATTCAACTGAAAACAGACTTGAGGCGCTGGTGGAAATTTACCGCATGATGCGCCCGGGTGAGCCACCAACTAAAGAGTCTGCAGAAAACCTGTTTGCGAATCTGTTTTTCTCAGAAGATCGTTATGACCTGTCAGTAGTTGGACGCATGAAATTTAATCGTCGCCTAGGCAGGGAAGAATCCGAAGGTTCCGGTGTGCTCAGTAAAGAAGACATAGTCGACGTTATCAAGACTCTGGTCAATATCCGTAATGGTTATGGCACAGTGGATGATATTGATCATCTGGGTAACCGTCGTATTCGTTCTGTCGGTGAAATGGCTGAAAACCAGTTCCGTGTCGGTCTGGTTCGTGTTGAACGTGCTGTTAAAGAACGTTTATCCATGGCAGATAGTGAAGGGCTGATGCCACAGGATATGATCAATGCCAAACCTGTTGCTGCTGCCATTAAAGAATTTTTCGGTTCGAGTCAGCTGTCTCAGTTTATGGATCAGAATAATCCCTTATCTGAAGTAACACACAAGCGTCGTATCTCAGCCTTGGGGCCTGGAGGTTTAACACGCGAACGAGCAGGTTTTGAGGTGCGTGACGTGCACCCGACTCACTATGGCCGTGTTTGTCCGATTGAGACGCCTGAGGGGCCGAATATTGGTTTGATCAACTCTCTGGCAACTTATGCCCAAACCAATAAATATGGTTTCCTGGAAAGTCCGGTAAGAAAAGTTGTGAACGGTGTTGTAACCGATGAAATTGTTTATCTTTCTGCGATTGAAGAAAGTAACTATGTTATCGCGCAGGCAAGTTCACCCTTAGATAAAAAAGGAAAATTCACTGAAGATATGGTGTCTGTAAGACACCAGAACGAATTTACCCTGGTTAATAATGATCAGATTGATTTCATGGACGTGAGTCCACAACAGGTTGTTTCTGTTGCCGCTTCCCTGATTCCTTTCCTGGAACATGACGATGCTAACCGAGCCTTGATGGGATCAAACATGCAACGTCAGGCTGTACCTACCCTGGTGGCACAAAAACCACTGGTAGGTACCGGTATGGAAAAATATGTTGCACGTGATTCCGGTGTCTGTGTTGTGGCCAAACGTGGTGGTGTCATTGATAGCGTTGATGCGGCACGCATTATTGTTCGTGTACATGACAAGGAAACTGTCTCGGGCGAAGCCGGTGTTGATATTTATAATCTGACCAAATATACCCGTTCTAACCAGAATACCTGTATTAACCAGCGTCCCCTGGTGAAGGTAGGTGATACGGTAGCTGTTGGCGATATTCTTGCAGATGGACCCTCTATTGATATGGGAGAACTGGCTTTAGGTCAGAATATGCGTATCGCTTTCATGCCGTGGAATGGTTATAACTTCGAAGACTCCATTTTAATTTCCGAGCGTGTTGTAAAAGAAGACCGATTCACGTCTATTCATATTCAGGAATTGACCTGTATCGCCCGTGATACCAAGCTGGGCTCTGAAGAAGTAACGGCTGACATTCCAAATATTGGCGAAAGTGCCTTGTCCCGTCTGGATGAATCCGGAGTGGTTTATATTGGTGCGGAAGTTAATGCTGGTGATATTTTGGTCGGTAAAGTGACGCCGAAAGGTGAAACACAGCTAACGCCGGAAGAAAAATTATTACGAGCAATCTTTGGTGAAAAAGCCTCAGATGTAAAAGATACCTCTTTGCGTGTACCAAGTTCAGTTAAAGGTACAGTTATAGATGTACAGATTTTTACGCGTGATGGACTGGAAAAAGACAAGCGTGCGCTTGAAATTGAAGAACTTCAGCTTGCCAAGGTTCGTAAGGATATTGAAGACGAATACAGGATTGTTGAAGAAGCTACTTTCCAGCGCTTGCGCAAAGCACTGACTGGCAAGGAAGTTTCAGGTGGCCCTAAACTTAAGAAAGGCGACACCCTGAGCGCTGAATACCTTGACGAGCTCAATGCTGATGACTGGTTTAAGCTGCGTCTGGTTGATGACAAGCTGAGCGAGCAGCTGGAAAATGCTGCCACTCAATTAAAAGAGCGTCGTGAAGAGCTGGATGAGCGCTTTGAAGATAAAAAACGCAAATTAACTCAGGGTGACAATCTGGCCCCCGGTGTATTGAAAATTGTTAAGGTTTATCTGGCTATCAAACGTCGTATTCAGCCAGGTGACAAAATGGCAGGGCGTCACGGTAACAAAGGTGTTATCTCTGTCATTATGCCGGTTGAAGATATGCCTTATGACGAAAAAGGCAATCCGGTTGATATCGTATTGAATCCTTTGGGTGTGCCATCCCGTATGAATGTCGGTCAGATTCTGGAGACGCATTTGGGTGCTGCTGCTAAAGGCCTTGGCGAAAAAATAGATGCCATGGTTCAGCAACAGCAAAAAGTTGCGGATATCAGAAAACTGCTGGATAAAATTTATAACGGTATTGGTGATGCCTTGCGACAAGAAGATTTGTCCAGTCTGAGTGATGCTGAAATTATGGAACTGGCGCATAACCTGAAAGATGGCGTGCCTATGGCAACGACTGTTTTTGATGGGGCCAGTGAAACAGAAATCAAACAAATGCTGGAACTTGCCGATATGAGCGAGGATGGTCAGATTACTCTTTATGATGGCCGTACTGGTGATGCTTTTGATCGTAAAGTTACCGTTGGCATCATGTATATGCTGAAGCTGAACCATCTTGTTGATGACAAAATGCATGCAAGGTCAACCGGTTCGTATTCTCTTGTTACCCAGCAACCGCTGGGAGGTAAAGCCCAGTTTGGTGGCCAGCGCTTCGGTGAAATGGAAGTGTGGGCACTGGAAGCCTATGGCGCAGCCTATACATTGCAGGAAATGCTTACAGTGAAATCTGATGACGTTGGTGGTCGAACCAAGATGTATAAAAATATCGTTGATGGCGATCATCGTATGGAAGCTGGTATGCCTGAATCATTTAACGTACTCGTTAAAGAGATTCGCTCTTTAGGCATCGACATGGAACTTGAAACCGACAATTAAGAATTCGGATTCAGAGTGAAAATTTTGCTCTGAATCCTTTTACCCTTTGGGTGGAGGATTAGAATGAGAGACCTGCTAGGTTTATTGAAATCACAATCACAAGCTAAAGACTTTGATTCAATTCGAATTGGCTTGGCATCGCCACAATTAATTCGCTCATGGTCGTTTGGCGAAGTTAAAAAGCCTGAGACCATTAACTACCGTACTTTCAAACCAGAAAGAGAAGGCTTGTTCTGCGCCAAAATTTTTGGCCCGGTAAAAGACTATGAATGCTTGTGTGGAAAATACAAGCGCCTCAAGCACAGAGGTGTCATCTGTGAAAAATGCGGGGTGGAAGTTGCCCTGTCTAAAGTACGCCGTGAACGTATGGGCCATATTGAACTGGCTAGTCCGGTTGCGCATATCTGGTTTTTGAAATCCTTGCCATCCCGTATAGGTTTGTTGCTGGATATGACTTTGCGTGATATTGAGCGAATTTTATATTTTGAATCTTTTGTTGTTACTGATCCGGGCATGACCACGCTTGAGCGTGGCCAACTGTTAAATGATGAACAGTATTATGATGCTCTGGAAGAATTCGGTGATGATTTTCAGGCGAAAATGGGTGCGGAAGCTATTCAGGATTTGATGACAGATCTGGATATTGAAGATGAAGCGAATACCTTGCGTGAAGAAATTCCAAATACCAACAGTGAAACCAAACTGAAAAAACTGTCCAAGCGACTGAAACTGCTGGATGGTTTTATTAATTCAGGTAATAAGCCTGAGTGGATGGTGCTGTCGGTCTTGCCGGTGTTGCCACCTGATTTGCGTCCGCTGGTGCCACTGGATGGTGGTCGTTTTGCCACCTCAGATCTGAATGACTTATACCGCCGTGTTATTAACCGAAATAACCGTTTAAAACGCCTGCTGGATTTGAACGCGCCTGACATTATTGTACGTAATGAAAAACGTATGTTGCAGGAATCTGTTGATGCGCTTCTGGATAATGGTCGTCGTGGACGGGCTATCACAGGCTCCAATAAGCGTCCGTTAAAATCACTGGCCGACATGATCAAAGGTAAGCAGGGTCGTTTCCGTCAGAACCTCTTGGGTAAACGTGTCGACTATTCCGGCCGTTCCGTTATCGTGGTAGGTCCTACCCTGAAATTACACCAGGCTGGTCTGCCGAAGAAAATGGCACTGGAACTGTTCAAACCATTTATTTTGGGCAAGCTGATTTTGCGCGGTGCTGCGACAACAATTAAAGCCGCCAAGAAAATGGTTGAGAAGGAAACAGCAGATGTCTGGGATATTCTTGCGGAAGTTATCCGTGAGCACCCGATACTGCTTAACCGTGCGCCAACACTTCATAGATTGGGTATTCAGGCATTTGAGCCCGTATTAATTGAAGGTAAAGCTATTCAGTTACATCCGCTGGTGTGTGCAGCGTATAACGCTGACTTTGACGGTGATCAGATGGCTGTCCATATTCCTTTGACGCTGGAAGCTCAATTGGAAGCGCGTAGCTTGATGATGTCTACCAACAACATTTTATCACCGGCTTCCGGTGAGCCAATCATCGTGCCTTCGCAGGATGTGGTACTGGGTCTTTATTACATGACCCGTTCGCGTATTAATGCGCAGGGTGAAAGCATGGTTTTTGCCAACACCAATGAGGTACTGAAAGCCTATAGCTCTAAAAATGCACATTTACAGGCGCGTATCAAGGTACGTCTGAAAGAAGTATTGTTTGATGATAATGGTGAGCGTATTGAAAAAACCTCTATTGTTGATACGACAGTAGGGCGCGTATTGCTGTTTGATATCGTCCCAGATGGTTTACCGTTTGAACTGGTGAATCAGAAAATGGCGAAAAAACAGATATCTCATATTATCAATACCTGTTATCGCAACGTGGGTTTGAAAGAAACCGTTATATTTGCTGACCAGTTGATGTACATGGGCTATAAGTATTCTACTTATTCCGGTTCATCCATTGGTGTGAATGATTTTGAGATTCCTGATGAGAAAGCCACGCTGATTTCAAAAGCTGAAGCTGAAGTTGCGGAAATTGAATCACAGTTTGCTTCAGGTCTGGTAACTCAGGGTGAAAAATACAATAAAGTGATTGATATCTGGTCACGTGCAAATGATCAGGTTGCAAAATCCATGATGGACGGTCTTTCCACTGAAAAAGTAATAAACCGTGATGGCGAAGAAGAGGAACAGGAATCTTTTAACTCGGTCTATATTTATGCGGATTCCGGTGCCAGGGGTTCCCCCGCACAGATTCGTCAGTTAGCCGGTATGCGTGGTTTGATGGCCAAGCCTGATGGTTCGATTATTGAAACACCAATTACGGCAAACTTCCGGGAAGGTCTGAATATTCTTCAGTACTTCATTTCGACACACGGTGCTCGTAAAGGTCTGGCCGATACAGCATTGAAGACAGCAAACTCAGGTTACCTGACACGCCGTCTTGTCGATATTTCTCAGGATCTTGTGATCAAGGAAGCGGACTGTGGTACAGAAACAGGCCTGGTGATGACGCCCATTATTGAGGGTGGTGACATCATCGCTCCCTTGGGTGAACGCGTACTGGGACGAGTGGTTGCACAGGATGTTGTTAATGCTGATGGCGAACTGGTTATTGAAGCGGGCACCTTAATCGATGAGAAGATGATCGATGCGCTTGAAACCAATAGTATTGATGAAGTTATTGTACGTTCAGCCATTACCTGTGAAGCTGATCAGGGCATCTGTCGACTTTGTTATGGTCGTGATCTGGGCCGTGGTCATCTTGCCAACATTGGTGAGGCTGTCGGTGTGGTCGCTGCCCAGTCTATCGGTGAGCCGGGTACTCAGTTAACCATGCGTACTTTCCATATCGGTGGTGCGGCATCACGTGCGACTGCTGCTGACAGTGTACAGGTGAAAACGACTGGTACCATTCACCTGCACAATATGAAAACTGTGAAAAAAGTGAGCGGCGAGCTGGTCGTGGTTTCACGTTCCGGTGAGTTGTATGTCAATGATACGCATGGCCGTGAGCGTGAGCGTTACAAATTACCTTATGGTGCAGTGATCAATGGTGAAGACAAATCAGAAGTGGAAATCGGTCAGGTTGTAGCAACTTGGGATCCGCATACTCACCCGATTGTCGTGGAAGTTGCCGGTAAGGTGAAATTCGATGGTATGGAAGAGGGCCTCAGTGTGACTCATCAGACTGATGAAATCACCGGTCTGTCCAGCATTTCTGTTATGGATACAGCAGAGCGGCCTTCTGCCGGTAAGGATTTGCGACCTGCAATAACCTTGCTGGACGGTAAAGGCAAAGAGCTGAATTTGCCTGGAACCACGGTTCCAGCGCACTACTTCTTGCCAGCCAAAGCCATTGTAGGCGTGGAAGATGGGAATAAGGTCAATATAGGTGACATTATTGCCCGTATACCTCAAGAGGGTTCAAAAACACGCGATATTACCGGTGGTCTGCCTCGTGTGGCCGACCTGTTTGAAGCACGCAAGCCAAAAGAGCCGGCCATACTGGCTGAAATCTCTGGCACAGTCAGCTTTGGTAAAGAAACCAAGGGTAAGCGCCGTCTGGTGATTACGCCAACTGATGGCAGTGATCATTATGAAGTGCTGATTCCAAAATGGCGTCAGATGACAGTGTTTGAGGGTGAGTTTATTGAGAAAGGAGAAATCGTTTCTGATGGACCACCTACTCCGCATGACATTCTCCGACTTAAAGGGGTAGAAGCATTAGCTAACTACATCGTTAATGAGGTACAGGATGTTTATCGTTTACAGGGTGTACGTATTAACGATAAGCATATTGAAGTTATTGTCCGTCAGATGCTGCGTAAAGCTGAAATCACGGAAATGGGGGATTCTTCTTTCATTAAAGGTGAACAGGTCGAGTACATCAGAGTGAAAGCAGAGAATGACAAGCTCAGAGAAGAAGGTAAGCAACCTGCCAAATTTGAGCGAGTGCTTTTGGGTATTACCAAAGCGTCTCTGGCAACAGAGTCCTTTATCTCGGCAGCTTCATTCCAGGAGACTACTCGCGTACTGACAGAAGCGGCAGTAACAGGCAAACAGGACTTCCTGCAAGGCTTGAAAGAAAACGTTGTTGTAGGGCGTTTGATACCTGCAGGTACAGGTTTGACTTATCACGAAACCCGACGTTTACGTGCCGAAGCCAAGCGTAAAGCTGAGCAGGATGTAGATGGTGTATCAGCCAGTGAAGTTGAAGCAGCGCTGAGTGAAGCCTTGAAGTCTGAAGTTGAATCAGCTTCTGTAGAAGAAACTGAAGAGTAATAAGTGAACTGGGGCGTCAGCGTAAATTTAAAATTACGCTGACGTCTTGTTGACTATAGCGGTGCAGCTCTTTAAAATCGCGCCTCTTTGTTAGGATAGAAGCAAAATTTAGTTAGTTTAAAATTTAAATATTAAGAGTGCATTGGGAAATGCCTTTAATGCAGGAGTTATGAATGGCAACCGTTAACCAGCTGGTTAGAAAGCCTAGAAGAAGTAAAGTTGAAAAAAGTGATGTGCCAGCCTTACAGGGCTGCCCGCAACGCAGAGGAGTATGTACTCGTGTTTATACAACTACGCCTAAAAAGCCTAACTCTGCATTACGAAAAGTTTGTCGTGTGCGTCTCACCAACGCTTATGAAGTTACTTCTTACATTGGCGGCGAAGGTCATAACTTACAGGAACACTCTGTAGTTTTGATTAGAGGCGGCAGGGTAAAAGACTTACCTGGTGTACGTTATCACACAGTTCGTGGCAGCCTGGACACATCTGGAGTTGCTGATCGTAAACAAGGTCGATCCAAATACGGAACCAAGCGGCCTAAATAATAAATCAAATTACTAACAGTAAGGCCAGGTAAGAAATAGATACTTATCCTGGAATAACCTGAAGAGAGGAAAACATGCCTAGAAGACGAGTTGTCGCCAAGCGCGAAGTTCTGCCTGATCCAAAATTCGGTAATAAAATACTTGCCAAGTTCATGAACCATGTCATGGTTGATGGCAAGAAATCTATTGCTGAAAAAATTGTTTATGGCGCTCTGGATGTGGTTGCTGAAAAAGCAGGCACTGAAGCGCTTGAAACGTTTGAAACTGCCTTGGACAATATCGCGCCTCTGGTAGAAGTAAAATCCCGCCGAGTTGGTGGTGCTACTTACCAGGTACCTGTAGAAGTAAGACCGGAACGACGAAATGCCCTGGCCATGCGTTGGTTGGTTGAGCATTCACGTAAACGTGGTGAAAAATCCATGGTATTGCGTTTAGCCGGTGAGATTATGGATGCTTCACAGGGTCGTGGTAGTGCTGTGAAAAAACGTGAAGACGTTCATCGTATGGCTGAAGCTAATAAAGCTTTTTCTCATTACCGTTTCTAAGAATACTTTATCTTTTAATTAATTTAATTATTGAGGTCTAGACTGTGGCTAGGAAAACCCCCATTAATCGTTATCGTAATATTGGTATTGTCGCTCACGTAGACGCTGGAAAAACCACGACTACCGAGCGTGTACTTTTTTATACCGGTATTTCTCATAAAATCGGTGAGGTACATGACGGTGCTGCGGTGATGGACTGGATGGAACAGGAACAGGAACGTGGTATTACCATTACTTCTGCGGCGACTACCTGTTTCTGGAAAGGTATGGATCAGCAGTTCGATGAATACCGCATTAATATCATCGATACACCGGGACACGTTGACTTTACTATTGAGGTAGAACGCTCTCTGCGTGTGCTTGATGGTGCTGTAGTGGTTTTATGTGGCAGTTCAGGTGTACAGCCACAGACTGAAACGGTATGGCGTCAGGCTAATCGTTACGAAGTTCCTCGTATGGTGTTCGTTAACAAGATGGACCGTGCCGGCGCAGATTTTCTGAAAGTCGTACAACAGTTGAAAGACCGTCTGGGCGCTAATCCTGTGCCTATTCAACTGGCTATTGGCGCTGAAGATGAATTCAAGGGTGTTATCGATCTGGTAAAAATGAAGCAGATCATCTGGAATGAAGAAGACCAGGGTACGACGTTTGAATATGCAGACATTCCTGATGACATGAAGGTTGAAGCAGAAAAATGGCATGAGCAAATGCTTGAGGTTGTTGCCGAAGCTACTGAAGAGTTAATGGATAAATACCTGGAAGAAGGTACTTTAACAGAAGCTGAAATCAAAGAAGGATTGCGTATTCGTACACTGGCTAATGAAATCGTGCCAACACTTTGTGGGTCTGCCTTCAAGAATAAAGGTGTACAGGCGGTATTGGATGCCGTCGTAGAATATCTACCTTCACCGACTGAAGTAAAAGCCATTCAGGGCGTGCTGGAAGATGGTGAAACCGTTGAAACTCGTGAGTCTGATGATAGTGCGCCTTTTGCTGCACTGGCTTTTAAAATTGCAACCGATCCTTTTGTGGGGACATTGACCTTTTTCCGGGTTTACTCAGGTTCGCTGAAATCAGGTGATACAGTCTACAACCCATTGAAACACAAGAAAGAGCGTGTAGGTCGTATGGTACAGATGCATGCCAATTCACGTGAAGAAATTAAAGAAGTGTTAGCTGGTGATATTGCTGCAGCCATTGGTCTGAAAGATGTGACAACCGGTGAAACGCTTTGTGCTGAAGATAAACAGATTACTCTGGAAAAAATGGATTTCCCGGAACCGGTGATTTCGGTAGCGGTAGAGCCTAAAACCAAAGCTGACCAGGAAAAAATGGGCATCGCCCTTGGTAAACTGGCCCAGGAGGATCCTTCTTTCCGCGTGGAAACTGATGAAGAATCAGGTCAGACCATTATTTCCGGTATGGGAGAGTTGCATCTGGACGTGTTGGTTGATCGTATGCGTCGTGAATTTGGTGTCGAGGCGAATATTGGTAAACCGCAAGTTGCTTATCGTGAAACCATCCGCAAAGTAGTAGAAGTTGAAGGCAAGCATGTTAAACAGTCTGGTGGTCGTGGCCAATACGGTCATGTCTGGTTACGACTTGAGCCGCTGCCTGCTGATGCCGAATACGAATTTGTTAATGAGATCGTTGGTGGTGCGGTGCCCAAAGAATATATCCCTGCTGTCGATAAAGGTGTGCAGGAGCAGATGAAAAATGGTTGTCTCGCGGGTTATCCGTTGTTAGCCATGAAAGTGACTATTTTCGATGGATCATTCCATGATGTTGACTCCTCCGAAATGGCTTTCAAAATTGCCGGATCCATGGCATTGAAAAAAGGCGCGTTGGAAGCTGATGCTGCCTTGCTTGAGCCTATATTTTCAGTTGAGGTGGTAACACCTGAAGAATACATGGGCGATGTCATGGGCGATCTGAATCGTCGTCGTGGTGTTGTTCAGGGAATGGAAGATACGGTTGCAGGTAAAGTCATTACCGCTGAAGTACCTTTAGCAGAAATGTTTGGCTATTCCACTGATTTGCGTTCTGCCACTCAGGGTAGAGCCAACTATACAATGGAATTTGAAAAATATGCTGAGGTTCCAGGTAACGTAGCCGACGCCATTATAAACAAGGGCTAATTAGTTTGGGGCGATTAATCTTTCGTCCCCAGACCTTGTTGCAAAGCTGCTCAGTCGGTCACATACTGGCTCGTATGCTCCCTCCCTGCGCGGCTTTTCGCCTCGTCTGGAAACGAAATATTTAATCGCGATAAAACTTAGAATATAAAAAAGCCCTCGAAAGAGGGCTTTTTTGTTGTCGCTTGTTTTACGTCTTCATTAAGGTAATTCAAATACCCAGACTGAAGAGCTTGGTGAGGCCGGCAAGCTGATTTCAGGTACCAGTCTGCCAAAGGTTGCTGTCTGTGCACCGCCATACCCAACAACAATGGCGACATATTGCTTGCCATCGACTGCAAATGTTACCGGGTTTGTATTTGGCACATCAGTCAAAGTTGTGTGCCACAAAGGTTCACCAGTCATGTCATCGTAAGCTGTGAGATTACGATCCAGAGCGCCGGCAAATACAAGGCCGCCAGCAGTAGCCAGGACACCAGTGGTCTGTGGAGCACGTTGACGTTCAATCCAGGCTTGTGTCATGTTTTCACTGACATTGATGGCCTGAATATGACCATAAAGGCCATCACTGTCATCACGTGGCCGGATCATCCAGTTATAACCAGCAGACAATGCTCCTGAACCCAAACCATCACCTGTTGGCATTAAATCCATACAGGACTCAACGGCAGGAACATACAGCATCTGTGTTTCAGGATTGTATGCACCAGGCGTCCAGCTACGTCCACCACCTGCATGTGGGCAGACTATTTTACGTTCGCCGTCAGGGTAGAGAGACATATCAACGATTTTTCTGTCGGTTTCAGGATCAACACCCAGAATGAAATTTTGTAATCCCATATCATAGGAGAAAAGGTATTCCCCGGTTATCGCATCGTTGGCATCATAAAAGCCTTGTTTACCGGCTGTCAGGGAAACACGTCTTTCGCGTCCACCAACATCCAGGTCGACAATAATACGTTCAAAAATCCAGTCCATATCGAACTGGTCATTATTCATATGCTGGAAATACCAGACTAGCTCACCGGTTTCAGGTCTTAAAGCCAGCGTCGAGTTGGTGAACAAAGCGTCATTGTTGATGCCTGGCTGGTTTACCGGGTTAACCAGCTGAGCTGTATCATAGGTAGGAGAAGGGGCAAAATAAACCAGGTTATTTTCCGGGTCATAGGAACCTGGAACCCAGAATGAACCGCCATTTCTCTCGTCATAAGGGACACCATTCCAGGTATTGCCGCCTAATTCATCAGGTGCAGGAATTGAATTGAAACGCCATAATTTTTCGCCGGTTTCAGCATCCATTGCCTGAATAAAACCACCACCCGGGACGACATTAGGCTGTCTGGTCTGCAGAGTGCCTTGCATAACAACACCATTGGCGATCGTTGGTCCGCCAGTAATAACACCGCCAACTTCTGTTTCCCATACCAGACGGCCAGAACGCATATCCAGGGCAATTACTTTTTGGTCAGATGTTGCTGCATAGACTTTATCACCGTAGATGGAAATATTGCGTTTGACACTGGGTCGGGCGTCTTCAGCCAGTTCATGACGATAATGCCATAACTCCTGGCCAGTCACTGCGTTGAGTGCCATGACATTGTCGCCAAAACTATGAACAAACATGACGCCTTCATGGATTAAAGGGGTGGCTTCATTAGGACCAGGGGGTAATGCCAGTGACCAGGCTACACGCAGGTTAGCGACATTATCTTTATTGATTTGATCCAAGGGGCTATAACCCATGGCGTCATGAGTACCGCGCCAGTTCAGCCAGGATTCAGCAGGCGGGTTATTTAACAGATCATCGGTTACCAGGGAAATATTATCCAGGGGGTTAGGCCCTGCATCCCATGCAGGGATCTGTACACCGGGAGCGAAGCCGCCACCAGGGCCGCCACTACGTCTCACTGCCTGAGCGGAATTTTGGGAGTTGCCTGGTACGAACAGTGCAGCCAGCATATCAGAATCCATTGGCAAGGCTTCTTCACCTGCTGGAACTTCATTTTCTCTGAGAATAAAAGCTATCAGATCAGTATATTGTTCTCTGCTCAGGCTGTTTGCCTGACCGGGAGGCATTTCTCGGGTGGCATCATAAAACGCCTCCATATTGATACCAGCCCAGCGTGTTGAAAAGGAATTCCCTTTCAGGGGAGCGCCGAATTCGCCATCATTCAGGTTTTCACCATGGCAAACGACACAGCCTTGCGTATAGAGAGCTTCACCCCGTTCTGCCTGCTCAGCCGTATAATGTCCGGGATTTTCTGGCAGAGGGCCTGGTTGAGCCAGAACGTTATAAGACAGACCTGCTGTAATGAGTCCGCCCAATAATGGGTACAATGTTTTTATCTTCACTTGTGGAAACTCCTCTTTCTATAGGAACTGCTTATTTTTTTAGTTGGGCAAGCATACCAATTTCAGGCCAAGGTTCAATATGTATATTTGATTCCTTTGAATTTAAACAATTTCAAACTTGATTATTTTATCTAATGGTTTGATGATTAGGCCCTTGTAAGTACATTACATGAAGCTGGAAATAATAAAAACAGAACATTGAGCGTTTTTGCTTTTACCCGCTCAAGTCTATAAAACAGATTTCCACAGGGGGAAATATGACACTATCTAAGTATTTAAAAACCGTTGTTTTAAGTGCAAGTCTTGTGACTTCAGGAGCGGTTTTCGCTCAACCCGGGCAAGGTAACCTGCCTGATGCAATTCCATTTCCCATGGAGTTCGAGTCCTCAAGGGAACACTATGACTATTTAATGGATTACTACAAAGGAGGAGTACAGCATGACTATCTGAGCGTGCCTAAATGGGAAGGGCTTTGGTCTACAGCAGCGCACCAGGGAAGGAACGAATACCTGTTTATGGATGAGGACGGTGAAATTCTTCCGGGTGTACTGACACCGGAATATGAAGATGCATTCCGTTACAGACTGGACCTTGGTAATCAGGCGTTTAATGCGGGTGTGGATTACGACCGTTTAACGACTTGTGAGCCTGCGGGTATTCCACGTTGGTTCAGGGAACCTTACGTTCGCGAGTTTTTAAACACGCCGACTTATTCACTGTGGCACAATGACCTGGCTAATGATACACGCCGGATTTATATCAATCAGGAGCATATCAACATCGACGGGACGCATTTTGCTGCGGGTGACAGCATAGGCTTTTGGGCGGTTGATGATGAGTTGGGTGATGTGCTCGTTGTACACACTGAAGATATCTATCCTGCCGATTTTTTCCGTGGTATGCCGCCGACCAGTAATCAGGCCGAAACCGTAGAGATCTGGTATGAGTGGTGGGATGCAGAGAGTGATGAGAAAAAGATAGCTGTTAATGTCTATTTTTATGATGCCTTAATGCTTGAAGAACCTTTAAATGTCATTTATACCTTCCGTCATCGTGCGGATATGGAAGAGGCAGGTTTGAGAATCAGGTACTGGGAATGTGCACAAAACCAGAATACCTATCTGACCTTTGATGAAGAAGGCAGGCCTAATACACAGTATCGTTTACCTGGTGAACCAGGCTACATTGATCCACGGGGTACGCCTTTGACAAGAAATCCGGATTTACCTCAAGGCCTGGTGGGTCAGGAGAAAAGTCCGGTGTTTGATGATCAATTCGATTTTGCTTTTTAAGCGGACTACTACTGACAAAGTAAAAAATTGAGGAAAACTTATGAAATTATCATTGAAAAAAATCGCTTTGTTCGCTTTTAGCCTGCTGAGCCTCGTTGCTGCTGCTTATAGTTCTGCACATCACAGTTTTGCCATGTTTGATCGGGAAACTGAGGAGGTTATTTCAGGTGAAGTGGTACGCTGGGCTTTTAATAGTCCACATGTGGCTCTCTACATCAGAGATGAAGCAGGTGTGATCTTTGCCTTTGAAGGTGCTGCTCCTCCCCGCATGATAGAAAGCTCACCATCGATGACCGGTTTTACTTTCCAACCAGGCGATCAGGTGACTGTTGTGCAGTGCCCCCTGCGTGATGGCAGAAATGGTGGTGCAGTTGGACTGGTACTGAAAGATGGTATTTGGTACGACCCCAGTGATGGTGGTTGTGGAGCAGACAGGGAAGCCTGGCAGGACTGGTATGCGAAAGGTTACAAGTCCAAACAGGAAGCCATGGATGCTGGTGAAATGGCACCATAACTGATATTAACAGCCAGATAAAAAGGCTTCTTTACTAAAGAAGCCTTTTTTTTAATATAGTAAGAATTTTCCCATGTTGGCTAGTAAGAAAAACAAATGCTAAGCAACTTTATTATCCGCTTACTTCAAGTGCTCACACTGGTTGTATTGACAGCCCCAGTTTATGCTGCGAATTTCACTTATGACGGCGTAAATCGACGCGACCCGGGTAATGAACTGGAACAAAATACCATAGAAGCGACCGGAGAAATTTTTTGCACTGCTGCTAAAACCGGGCAATTGAAGGCGACGACAGGTTTTTTGCTCGACTTGGGTGAAAATAGTGAGCAGCCGGTTTTAATCACCTCTGGGCATACCTTTCGGGACAGTAGTGACGATGAATTTCATTCCGATTGCCGGATTCGGCCCTATGGTTCCAAGCAGACTTTTCCACTGCTTGATAATTTTGCCGGAAAC
>Ga0181566_10000286_pt1 | contig 37720 bp, 27 predicted proteins | sample 101ome_15_FD_133762 | JGI IMG/M metagenome (GOLD analysis project Ga0181566, IMG submission 133762) | Coastal salt marsh microbial communities from the Groves Creek Marsh, Skidaway Island, Georgia - 101402AT metaG (megahit assembly) | ecosystem: Environmental > Aquatic > Marine > Intertidal...
AACGTCAACAGTGCTTCATGGCACCCAGACGGCATTCATCTCACCGCCGGTGTCAGTCGGAACTATCAGGGACTCTACTTCCTCTACGCAGACCTTGACGGCGATAACGACGGCTACAACTCCACTGACCAAGGCGACGGCGTCGTTGATGCCTTCCCAGAAGACGGTACTCAATGGAACGATACGGACGGCGACGGCTACGGCGACAATCCCGCACCGGCCAACGAACCCGATGCGTGCCTCACCGTCGCAGGTACATCCACGGAAGACCGATTCGGATGTCCCGACGCTGATGGCGATGGATGGTCCGATGCAGGCGATTGGGCACCCAACAACCCCGACCAGTGGGTGGATGCCGACGGCGATGGCTACGGCGACAATTACCTGTTTGAGGTGAACGAATACCAGCTGCATGTCAATCAATCGGGCGATGCCTTCCCTAACGATTCAACACAATGGAACGATTCCGACGGCGACGGTTTCGGTGACAATTACGAAAACGCTTCTTGGGACACCTACCGTCCTGCCGAATGGCCTGGCGTTCTCCTTTCTTCAGCCACCCAACCCGACGCCTTCCCGCTCGACCGAACTCAACACGTTGACAGCGATGGAGACTGGGTGGGCGACAATCCCAACAGCGATCGTGCCGACCTGTGCCCCAACCAATGGGGCGATTCACAATACGATCGGTTGGGCTGTCCTGATTCGGACGGCGACGGCTACTCTGACCCCACGGCCAACTGGCCGAGCACGACCGACTGTTTCGGCGCTGATGCGTTCCCAGACGACGCAACCCAATGGTGCGATGAGGACAACGATGGCTTTGGAAGCAATCCAGATGGAAACAACCCGGATGAGTGTCCTTCATCTGCGGGGACTTCCACCGTTGATCGAATCGGTTGCCCCGACCGTGATGGTGACGGATATTCCAACGCTGGAGACCCGTTCCCCGACGATTCGACCCAATGGTCAGACCGAGACGGTGACAGCCGAGGCGACAACGCTTCAGGTAACAACCCCGATGCTTTCCCTGATGACACCAGTCAGTGGAAAGACAGCGATGGTGACGGCTACGGAGACAACCCCGGGGGCAACAACGGGGACTACTTCCCGAGCGACCCAACGCAGTGGAGCGACGAAGACGGCGACGGCTACGGGGACAACACCGATGGCAATGACGGTGACGTGTGTCCCATGGATTATGGCGAATCGCAAGCTGAGCTAAGCCGCGGTTGTCCTGACAGTGACATGGACGGTGTGACCGACCCCCTCGATGCCTTCCCGAGCGACCCCTTCCAGTGGTCTGACCAAGACGGCGATGGGTTCGGTGACAACACCAATGTTCCAAGCGGCGATGACTGTGTTGAGGAGTTCGGTAAATCCACCGAAAACGGCCGACAAGGTTGCCCAGATGCAGATTTGGACGGATACGCCGACGTTGACGACGCCTTCCCTCAAGACTTCGAACAATGGGAAGATTCCGACGGTGACGGCTACGGTGACAACTACTACTGGGAGAACATCACCGTGGAGGACTCAGAAAATCCCGGTATGTTCCTCACGTTGCGTGAACAACGCGGCGATGCTTTCCCCGAGATTGCTTCTCAATGGTCCGATGTTGACGGTGATGGGTGGGGTGACAACCTCAGCAGTTCCAATCGCGTGGACAATTTCCCGCTTCGCGTCACGCAGTGGTTGGATTTCGACGGCGACGGTTACGGCGACAATGCCGTTCTCGGCTCCTACCAACCTGATGCATGCCTCAAGGTACCTGGCAACTCAACGGCCAACGACGAGTACGGCTGTCCAGACGCGGATGGGGATGGTGTATCCGACGACGCCGACCCGTGTCCGTGGGACCCAGAGATTTCCGAGGGAGCACGAAGCACGACGGTTTGTGGCATCACTTCAGACCCCAGCCTCCAAGCGAGTGACGAAGGGTCTGGTGGTTCGTTCTTGGGCTCCGGAGATGACACACTGGTTTGGATGGGTGGAGCCATCATCTTCTTGCTGGCATTGATCGTCGTGGCCCAAGTTGCACGTGCGGCAGGGAAGCGAAAAGCGGTCGCTGCCAAGCAACAAGAACAAATGGTTCAGGCCTCATTTGCTGAAGAAGAAGAACGTCGACAAGCGTGGATTCAACACTACATCGCCGAAGGAAATTACGCTGAAGCCCGAGCACTCGGCTGGGAAGGCACCGAGGGATTGCCCGAATGGAAGCAGTATGAAATGCAACAACAGGCAGCCCAAGAAGCGGCTATTCCTACGATGATGGACTTGGAAAACCTCTGAATCCTACGCACGGTTTGCACCGCTGACCTTTCAAAGGAGAACAGGCCATGTTTCCACATGGGCGAGAAGCCGACAGGCCGACTTCTGTTCGTGATGGGGTTGTTCATGGCGTCCCTCATGGTCGGTTTGGTTTCCGCCGACACAAACGAGGTCCGGTTTGAAATCGAGACCTCAACCAACGACTCCCAAACGTGGTTTGACAGTGACAACCCTCTCCTGCTCACGGGTAGCCTGATCAACGATGGCGATGCCGTTACTCTGACAAACAATCCGGTCTGTCCTTTGACGCTCAACGTTTACAGCGCTTCCAATGTCTTGCTGGTGGATGGTGAAGACTCCTGTCCCGACCGTTCGCAGGGGCTTGATGTGTTTGCTGGCGAAAAGGTCACGTTTGACTCGCTCGTTTGGGACATGAAAACCAGTGACGGAGCGTGGCTTCCCAGCGGCACCTACACCGTTGAAGTTGTGCATGTTGGAACCGGGCTTTCTCGCACCGTACCTGCCACCATCCAGACCCCCGTTCTCTTGCCGTCTGGCTTGACCTATGAGGTGGATTGGATTCAGCGTACAACCGGAGAGAACGGCGCTTGGTTGGGGTTGGTGTCCTTGCACAACCCTTCTGCAAACCCCGTTGACCTCAACTCGCTCCCAACGTGTTTGCTTGAACACCGACTCGGTACAGAGGCAACACTTGGTGCACCGTGCTTTGGTGATGTCTCCCTGTTGATGCCTGGCGAGGTGATGTTGGTGGACCAGCGTGTGGTTCCGATGGCCGACATCGTTACCGTGGAAGTGGCGCTTCCTGGCGATGGCTTTGTCCACACTCAGACCCTGCTTGGAGACGAACAAACGAGCCCTCTGCTTCAAGCCGACTTGTCGCTCTCAATGAACGTTGATGAAGAGCAACCTTTCGGGCAAGGCGATGTTCTGATGAGCAACCTTCGCTTGTCCAGCCTCGTCTCCTTCGAGCAAATAGTGGAGTTCACCTCGTCATGCCGGGCAGAGATTTGGGTGATCGATGACCTCGGCCAGGTGGTGTTTGATTCTCGTCAAGGCAAAGTCTGTCAGTCCATTGAACTTGAACAGACACTCGAAGCCGATGAGGACATGATGTTCACACTTCCACAGTGGAATTTCTTTGACAGCAACGGCTGCACCGTCCAACCAGGCATGTACACGGTCGTTGCAGAACTACCAGAATTCCATCTGGCCGTCAGCGAGGTCATTGAATACCGAGATGTTGAGCTCAACGGGTGTACAGAAGAGGTCACCCTGGCGCTTGAAGCCTCCTCTCAATGGAGCGACGACGACACCTTGTCGTTGAGCACATCGGTGGTCAATGCGGCCGACTCAACCTACCTTCGCATGATCCAACCGTGCACCTATGAATTGAATTTCTTGAATGATGAAGGCGCCTCTGTTCACCGCGTTCAGTCGCTTTGTGGGGAGTACGACGGTCGTAAAGTGCTGGTTCCAAATGGCGACGAGGGTCTAAATTTTGCCAGCGTAGCTTTCGAGTTCATCCAAGACGGTGCGCCGGTTTTGAACGATGGTCTTTACACGCTTGAAGTGACCATGCAAGCATCGTCCAGACTCACAACGAATCTTGACCTTGCGTGGCCACCGACCTTCTCCGAAGAAGATTCAACCCCCGACGACGCCGTTGAAACGCCACGAGCCACGTTTGAGTTGACCGGCTCTTGGAGCGGATTTTTGACCGATGCAGGTACGTGTTATGTTCTGGACATGGACGACACCATGCACCTCCTTTCGAACGCTAGGACGCTGAGCACATGGACGCCAAGCAACACCATGGAAGGGCTGTATGTGGTCCGACAAGCCGAACCATCCCCCGCTTGCGTAGGTTTCTCGGCACCTTCCGTGGAGGTCGTTGAGGTGTTGATGGAGCGTTCAACGCTCGAAGAGTCCTCCGAAACCACGGCCGTGGTGATTGAAGAAGATGGAGCCGCAACAGAATCGGTTTCTCCCGTTGTAAGCGTTGCAGCCGTGGTGGTCACCACCTCAATTCTGTCCTTACTTGCCGTGATGGTCGTCACCAACGAAGGGCTTCGGCTTCCCGCAACCATGGCCGGACTGTGGTTCATCGGTCTGCTCGGAAAAACCCACGAGACAACGGATGGACGTTATCAGCGAGGGCGACTGATGGGGTACCTCACGGCCAACCCGGGCTGTCACTTCCGCGCTCTGATGAGTGCATTGGACATGAGCAACGGGCAAATCACACACCACCTTCGTATCCTCGAGGCTGAAGAACACGTTTGGCGAAAGAACGACGGACGCTTGGTGCGGTACTACCCACTCACCAACCAACTCAACCCGAACACCAGCGCTGACGAACTCCCCGTTCCGCCTCTTTCGCCGGACCCGAACAGCCTTCAAGGCAAAATTCTGAACCTCTTGGACCAAGACGGTGACCTTGGGCAGTTTCCAACCCAAGCCGAACTTGCAAAGCGTTTGGAAAAGAGCCAACAATTGATTTCTCATCACCTCCGAACCTTGCAAAAATACGGCTTGGTTGAGCGACGTAAGATGGGCGTCATGAACCGATACAAATTGACCCGTGAAGCCATTTTCCTTCTCGAGACCAGCGATGATTTCGGTCAAAAATGAAGTTCTCCCAAGCAAGCCATTGGGGGCCTGTTGAAGCGGGGAATTGAAAGCGTGAGCGCGAGTGGAGAGACCCGTCCAGTGGACGGTGAGCGATTGTGTCAGCCGATGTAGATCCCGTTGATGAGGTCGGTTGGCAGCAACAATGGGCCGACGCTCGTCTCTTTGAAGCGGATGTTCAGGATGGAAAGCCCACCTTTTACTGCCTTGAGATGTATCCCTATCCTTCGGGGAAAATGCACATGGGGCACGTTCGAAATTACTCCATCGGCGATGCTGTTGCTCGCTACAAACGCATGACGGGGTTTGATGTCATCTATCCCATGGGCTACGATTCATTTGGCATGCCGGCAGAAAATGCAGCCATCTCCGAAGGGGGTCATCCACACGACATCACGGAACGGAACATGGCCTCGATCACTGCGCAAATCAAACGAATGGGCTTTTCTTACGATTGGCGGCGGACCCTCAAAAGTCACGACCCTCGGTACTACAAGTGGAACCAGTGGTTCTTCACCAAATTCATGGAAAAGGGTCTCGCTACGCGGGAACACGCCCCCGTGAACTGGTGCGAGGCATGTGCAACCGTTCTGGCCAACGAGCAGGTGAAAGCCGGGCGATGTTGGCGCTGCAACGGCCCTGTCTCTCAAAAGGAAATGAGTCAGTGGTTCCTTGACCTTCCCTCCTACGCTCAAGAGTTGTACGATGGTTTGGACACCATCAAATTCCCAGAGCATGTTGCCGCCCTTCAACGGGATTGGCTTGGCCGGTCAGAAGGGGCCAACATTTTGTTTGCCGTATTGGGTCGCGATGAGGACATCGAGGTGTTCACCACCCGCCCGGACACGTTGTTCGGGGCGACCTTTGTGACGTTGGCCCCCGAACACCCTCTTTCGGAATCCTTGGTGAAAGGAACATCCTACGAGGCTGAGTGGAAGGCACTGTACGACGAAGTTGCCAGCATGTCCGAGTTTGACCGCATCAAGAACATGAACAAGAAGAAGGGCGTGTTCTCGGGTCATTATGCCGTTCATCCGTTGACAGGGGCAGAGGTACCGATTTGGTTCGGAAATTTCGTCATCGCCACCTATGGAACCGGGGCGGTCATGGCTGTCCCAGCGCACGATGAACGCGATTTCGATTTTGCCAACACCTACGATATCCCCGTTCATCGGGTGTTGGTCATGGAAGAAAACGCCGACGGCGATGCACCAATGTCCCGAGCGGAGACGGATCTTGGATGGATGGTCAACAGCCCTCTCGAGGGTTTTGATGGCCTCTACGGCCAGGAGGCTAAAGACGCCGTTTGCTCGGCGCTCGAACAAGCCGGTCGCGGCCATCGAACCGTGAACTGGAAAATACGACCGTGGCTTGTTTCTCGTCAGCGTTACTGGGGAACCCCCATTCCTGTCATCCACTGCGAGGCGTGTGGCCCTGTTCCCGTTCCAGAGAAAGATCTCCCGGTTGAGCTGCCCAGGGACGTGGTGTTTGGAGAGGGCAATCCGCTTGAAACATCCATTTCCTTTGTCAATGTCCCCTGTCCCACATGTGGCCAAGATGCGCGCCGTGAAACAGACACCATGGACACCTTCATGGATTCATCTTGGTATTTCCTTCGCTACACGGATGCGTTGAACGACGACCAACCGTTCAACAAAGACGTCGCCAATCATTGGATGATGGTTGACTTTTATTGCGGCGGTATTGAACACGCACAAATGCATCTCATCTATGCTCGTTTCATGACCAAGGCCTTGCGAGACTTGGGATTGGTCGACATCGATGAACCGTTTAACGAATTGCTCTGTCAGGGCATGGTCAACAAGTCGGCCCCGTTCTGTGCCGATTGCGGTGTGACCCTTTCAGTGTCGCATGAAGGCTCTCCTTGCCCTCATTGCGACGGCGCTCTTGGATCTCGTTCAGCCAAGATGAGCAAATCCCTCGGCAACACCGTCTCTCCTGAGGAAATGATTCACCGGTTCGGTGCCGATACCGTGCGTTTGTTCATTCTCTTCGCTGCCAATCCGACCGCAGGTATGGATTGGTCGGACACGGCCCTTGAGGCGAACCATCGGGTGATGACACAACTTCGTGGTATGCCGGATCAACTGATGGCATGGACGGAGGGTGAGACGGTGATGGATGCTTGGATGGAAGCGCGGTTTACCCAACGCATTCACGAATTTATGGCCGCCATGGACGGGTATGACTTGCGAAGAGCGGTGGAGATTTCGCATTACGATGTCATCAAAGACATCAACTGGTACCGACGACGAGGCGGCGGAAACCGAGCTGTGGCCGAGCGCATGCTTCCCGTGTGGTCTCAGTTAATCTCCGTTTCAACCCCGCATCTTGCAGAGGAATGGTGGGCTGCGTTGGCCACAACCACCGAGTTTGCGGCGTCGAGCAGTTTGTCTGTGCCTGAATCGCTCTCCGAGGACGCAAAGGTGCTCTTGGCGGGCGAACAATACATTCGCGATGTCTTGGAACAGGCGAGAAAGGTTCGCCAGGTCGCCGAACGTCACCTCGGTGGTGCAGCCACCCACGCCACGTTCGTGGTTTCACCCCCCTGGAAGAGAACGTTGGCCCAAGCCGCCCTCGGCTTCATCGCCGAAGGGGGCCACCCAAAACAGTTCATGCCGGTGCTCCAAACCATGCCGATGGCACAAGGTGAAAGGAAAGGCGAATTGATGGGCTTTTGGGGCAAAAAAATGCTCCCTCAGGTGTTCAAGTGGGACGATGCTTCCCGCAGCGTCATCATGTCATCCCTTGACGAAGCCAGCGTCCTCATGCAGGCTTCCGATTTCATCGCAGATGAACTGGACATGAAGGCCATCGCTGTCGTGATTGGCGAAAGCGAGCAAGATGAGACCGAACGAGCAGGCTCCGCCATGCCCCTTGCTCCAGCCGTGGTCTACGCGTGATCACTCCGCTTCCTTGAGTGCTTCAGGTCGTGGAGGTGGTGATGATTTGTCAGGGATTTCGGCTAACGGTGGTCCCGGTCGTCGATTGCTGTTGTAGACCGCAAGGCCAACAATAACTCCTGCCGCAAGGAACAACCAGCCGGCAAGCCCCAATCCTTCGCCATCGCTTTCACCTGCGGCGGATTCAAGTTCCGTTGCACACCCTTGCTTGTCAACCACGGTGTTTGCAGCGGTGTCCAAACAGAAATCAAACGCATTTTCAACTCCGTCACCGTCATCATCGAGTTGGAACTGACTGCATCCGTTGGAGGAAACTTGGTCTGTGGGGTCGGTTCTGGGGCAGAGGTCGAGCGGGTCAAGCACGCCGTCTTGATCGTCATCGTCGTCCTCAACTGCGTCAATGCAACCGTCATCATCGAGGTCTTGACCTGCTTGTGCGACCCCAATAAGCCCCATCGGGCAACGGTCAATCTCGTCGTCCTTTCCGTCGTTGTCATCGTCATCGTCTTCGGTTGCATCAGCGCATCCATCGTTGTCATGGTCCATGCTGGCTGCTTGGTCAATCCAATTTTTTTCGCCGAGAAGACAGGCATCGTTGACGTCCAATACCCCGTCGTCATCATCGTCGTCGTCCATGGTTTCGTCAAGACAACCGTCTTCGTCGTAATCGTTCCATGAAAACGAAATCCAGGGGTTCAGGTCGTTGGGACAGTTGTCATCCGGGATGGAAATCCCATCACCGTCTTTGTCTGCATCGCAGACATCACCAACATCGTCGTTGTCCAAGTCGGCTTGATTGGCGTTGGCCATAGCGGGACAATTGTCTGCCTGGTCGACCCAACCATCACCGTCAGAATCAATGTCGGCACAACCATCGGATTCGATGTCGTTTTCTTCGGTTGATACCCAGCCTATTGGCCCACGTGGACAGAGGTCGTTGGTGTCAAACACCCCGTCTTCATCGTCGTCAAAGTCTTCGTTGAGGTCACGACAGCCGTCGCCGTCGTGGTCGGAATTCGCATTCGAGGCCCACCCCACTTCGCCGGTTGGGCAATCGTCAACATCGTCGTCAACACCGTCGTTGTCGTCATCATCGTCGCAAACGTCTCCAAAGGCATCACCATCGAGGTTTTCTTGGTCAACATTTGCCAGTTTGGGGCAGTTATCTGCACCGTCCAGCACCCCGTCAAAGTCCAAGTCCGTTTCGTACAACCATACGCCCAAATCTTGAGCGTCACGTTGCTCGAAAGCGTGAGGGCCGTATGTTCCGTCGTTGGTGGAGGTAAACGCCACGACCGGTGAACCGTTGCTGCTTAGGGACAAACTCGTGGGGAGGTCGTTTCCGTTCCCTCCAGCGACGATGGCCCAATCCCAAGGCCCGTTTGCTTGACGTTGGGCGAGGAACACGTCGAAGTGATTCCCGTCGTTGATTCCGTCTTGGTCAACAAGCGGAAATTCACCAAGCGTCAAATCCCCCGTCATTTCACCTGTCACGATGGTGTCGCCTTGAGCGGTGACGACGAGGCCTCGAACCCGCTCAGCCCCGTTGCCTCCAAAACCCGTTGCGTGGGTCCATTCACCCGAGGAAGAGAGGTGTGCTTCGTAGAAATCAATCCATACGGCCGTGCCCAATTCATGCTCGCCAAAAGCCATGTCTTGCAGATAATCGCCAACGATAGCGACACCACCGTTTGGCAGTCCGGCACAATCGCTGACGGTGTTTTCTCCTGTGCCGCCAGCATGGGCAGCCCAAACCCAGGCATCGTTGTTGTACAAACCTACGGCAACGTCCAAACTCCCCGTGCTGTTGATCTCATGGTCACCAAATACAACCACATCGGTGAAGCTCGTGGCAAAGTAGGTCCCTCCGTTTCCATCGGTACAAAGCACGCCTGTTTCGTCGAGGGTATCGGATGAAAACACCGTGTGAACGTTGAGGTAATCGCCAAGATGGTCCATGATGACCACGGCTACCGCATCTTGGGTGATGCTGGCTGGGGAACTGAAGTTATCGAACATCAATTCGCCTCTGTGCACCACACCGAGGTGGATATCATCGTCTGGCGTCACCATCAAATCCACGATTGAAGTTTGATATTCGTTTGAAAATGACTTGGCCCACAACCAGTCACCCACCGGTGTCATGGCAGCAAGGAAGACGGCCGTTTCGTGACTGTCGTCACTTTTGTTGAGGGGCGGTAGCGTGCCCAATGTCATGTTGCAAGGGTCTCCCATGCTCACCTCACAGAACGACCCCGCCACAATGACGGTTCCATCGCTGAGGGTGCTCATGGCTGCGATGCTGTCAAAGCCCCAAGTCTGTTCTTGTTGAGTGGCTGTCCACGTTCCGTTTTCGTCAATCCACGCAATGAAGATGTCAATACCAAAGTTGGAATCTTGGCTTGAAAATCCAACCACGTCGCCGTGGAAATCAATGCTCTGTTCAAACGAACCAGCCACGATCATCGTTCCGTTTGAGAGTGGAACCATCGCGTTGATTTGTTCGTTGCTCCCACCTCCTGCGCTCGCTAACCAGCCCGTGGTGTTGGTTTCGCCGGATGATGATGGGTTGGGAGCCTCCTCCAACATGGGTTGCGTTGGTGCCAGCATGGTCGCCGGTGAAGTGAGGAAAACGGCCACGAGAATAACATGGACCAAAGTGAAGCGCATAGCAGGAGGATGGCGGTCCCGCATAAGAACCTCCCGCGCCAGCGTGCATACATTTTGGAGGGAGCCTTCATTGAGTGTCGGCTTTGCATTGATTCCATGAGCGGTTCATCCAATCGACGAAATCGGTCCAATCGCCACCGCTCATCCTCCTCCAAACAACGCTATGGGGGGCCGAAACGTCAGCAGCAGGAAGAAAAATTTGCTTCGCTTTCCCAGCAAATGAATGCTAAGGCCGAAGCTCGGTTTAACCGTCAACCGAAACCCATGGCTATCCCAAAGGACGTTGATTCACCGAAAACGTTCCATCTTGAATGGACCGTTTCACCTGTTCCGCTCAAAGCCGAGGAGCGAGTTGCCGGATGGGTTGTGAGGCGAGGAGAGTACGGTTGGCTTTCCGATGAACGCGTTGAAAACATTGCGCAGAAGGTCAACGATGAGGCCATGACCGTAGATCAAGCGCTCTCCTTGCGTTCTGCGCTCCTTCAACAAAAAACGGTTTATTCCCATCACAAGTTGAAGCGGAACGCCCAGGCGCTTGCGCGAAAATACCGTGAAGGCGCCACCATCCTTGAATTGTCGAAGGAATTTGACTTTGCGCCAATGAATGTTTTTCGGGCCGTTCTTGAGGCCATGGGTTGGTCAAAAAGCAAGATCAAGGATTCTTTGCGGAACCCGAGCAGCATGAAAGAACGGGAGCGGCGAGAGTTTGAATCGGCAGAGGCCGCCGACAGGGTGACCAGTGTCGATCAGTCTGAAACCCAAGTGAAAGCCGACCTGTTTGAGGACATTCTCGCCGATTGGTTCGAAGAGCAAGGCATTCGTTTGCGACGGCAACCCGAGATGGTGAGGGAACAATCTGAAGCGCTAGGGCGGCCTGTGCGAACGCCCGATTTGCTGTTTCTTGATCACGTTTACATCAACGGACAGCCGGTGGCATGGCTTGATGCCAAGCACTTTTACGGTGCAGACGTGGAGTTTCAGCGAAAGAAAATGAAGAAGCAAATGAATCGCTACATCGATGAATGGGGTTCAGGCGCCATCATGTTCCGCCATGGATTTTGCGAGAACCTTTACCTGCCCGGCGTGCTGATGTTGGATTCAGGACCTATCGATTTGAACCGACTTCATGACGATGCTTGACCTCAGCGAAAGCGGTCAAGAGCGTTTGAACGCCCTGTGAATTCAAACGGGATTGGAGCGATTTTAGGTCCTCGACAGAAGGCGGTTGGTCCAGGTTCCGAGGCACCACAGCCACCGAACTTCCGAGCATGCACAAACGGGCAGCCATCTTCGCTTGCAGCCCGAGGTCTTGTACCGCCGTCAACGCTGCTTGATACACCGCAGCACGCACGCCCTCGTCGAGCATACCCGAGGCCTCGGCAAAGGTCCTGGCCTCCTTCAAGAGTTCGTTCCAGCGCTGCTCATTCCAAGTCCCTTGCTTGAGACGTTGCATGCTGTCGTTTCCTGCTTGGGTGATGGCGGATTGCCACGAAGGGTCGTCGATGTACGTAGAAGTGTGCCGTTCTCCGGTTGCGTCCCACGCGAGGAGCACGGGCGATTGAGCGCCAAACGACACGGCTTTTCCCGGCCATCCCGGCGCACCCGGTTCGAGGCGAAGTTCGACGCCACCAACCGACAAGCCCAACACATCGCCCAAACCGGCACCGTGTTCCCGCTCAATACGGTGGGCGATTTTTTCATATTGGACCGTGCTGCCCCGTCCTGTCAACTCCTTCACCAACTCGCCCAGCGCCATCAGGCCCGCAGCCGACATGCCAAATCCTTGGCTGGTGGGGCATTCCAACGTCACTTCGATCTCCACCCACTCATGGTCTCGCAGCAGTTTTGCATCGCGACAGGCTTGAAGAAAATCGAGATACAACGTCACGTTCTCTCGCAGTTCCCCGTGCATGTCACTGACCGATACTCGATGTTCTGGAAGTTCCTTCACGGTTGGGCGCGGGTCAGGATCAACCCCCGTCATGGTTTGCTGCGGCGTGATTTCCTTGACGGTGTGAAGTTCCCCGTTCATCTGCACGCCGTGTTTGACGGCGAATCCCGCCCCTCTGCTTCCTTGACTTCGTTTGAGGCGTGCAGATTTGTCAATCGAGAAGAGCAGGGTGACATGACCGCCGCAGTGCGAGGTTGACTGGGGTGGCATTGTGCATTGGCAGCAGGTCGCTGCTGATGAACTGTGCTCTCTTCTTCGGTTCACGCAAGAGCGGAAGCCAAATCTTCGCTGAGGTTGACGAAGCGCTTGCTCAGTTCGTCCAACGCCATGTTGAAGGCGGTGACCGGGTCAAGGCTTCCGTCTGTTTCGTAAGTGAAGACAAAGGCGCCGTCAACAGGTTCCATGGTGATGGCGTCGTCGAAGTCGCCTTCGCGACCGGTTCCGGGACCGACCTGGTGGAGGGCCTTCTCGAGGTCCATCACGTGGTTTACATCGGTGACTTTCTTGTCCTTGCCGAACAACTTGGCGTCAATGGCGGTACCATCGGTGGTCTTGAGTCCAAGATCGAACAATGCACTGGCTTTCTTTGGTTTGTTCAAGACAGCGTGGCAGTGCGGTCGGAAACCAACGGCGGCCACAGGGGACCACTTGGCGTGGTCTCGTCCACGACCAAGCACAGCGAAAGCATAGAATTCAAGGAACTGGCCTTTGGCCAGCACGGTCAGTGGAATGTCCTTGTGTTCGTCACGGATGTCAAACACCGGGTCGGAGATGGTCGTGATGTCACGGGCGTAGACTGTCTTGAACGATTCATCGGCGTCTGAGGATGGTCCTCGAGCGGAGAGTGTGTACAAGACTTGGCACATTGGGCAACCCTTGTCCTTCTCAACGACATCACGGCAGTTTTCACACGCATCGGGGAAGACGAGGCCTTCGTCGAGGTTGGTTGGAATGGGAATCATGGCGAGGCGGTGAGCGAGAACTTCGTCGGGAAGGACGTTTACAGACTCAACGACTTCGCCCTTGTTGTCTTGGGTGACGCCTTGAGAAAAATCCACGCGGGTGATGGCCAGTTTGGGCACATCAGCGATGAGCGCTCTTCGAATGGCGTTGACTTGAGCAGCGTCGGTGTCGCTGATGAGAATACGAATTTCATGACCTTGTGGCCAGCCGTTTACGATTTCCGTTTTCATGATGTTCACCCGTTCTCAAACACGGCGACCGCGTCGGCCACCCTTTTTCTTGGTACCATCGTGGGCGATGGGTGTGACGTCGACAATTCGGCTCACGGTCATGCCAGCACGCGTCAATGCACGAATGGCAGCTGTGGCCTGCGGTGCCTTGATTGAGCGGTTACCGCCAGGGGCTCGGAATTTCACGACGAGTTCGGTGAATTCCTTGTCCTTGAGTGCATCAGCCATGCGCTCTGCAGCACGGGTTGCCGCAAACTGACTACCCTTGTCCTTACCGGACTTGACGACTTCGCCACCGTTGCAGGTGGTGATGGTTTCAGCACCGGTCAAATCGGTGGCCGTCATGAGAATGTTGTTCGACGAACTGTAGATGTTGACGATAGCTTTGCGACTCATCACTCATCGCCTCCTTCAATGGCTGCGGTGGATGCCTCTCCTGCTTCGCGGACTTCTTCCGCAAAGGCAGGGGTGGCTTCAGGGTCAACTTCGTCCTCGTTGTACTCAGCCTTCTCTCGAACGCCTTCAATGGCTTCACGGATGGGATGGTTGGGGTCGTTGAGCGGGGAACTTGGGTGATAGCGGAGTTCGGCTTCCTCGTCCTTGCTCACGGCGTAGGAGGGGATCGTGACCTTTTGGTCGCCGATGCAAATTTGACCGTGGGTTACGAGTTGACGAGCCTGCTTCATGGTGCAGGCCAATCCCTTGTAGTAGACTTGGGCCTGGAGTCGGCGGTTTAGCACGTCCTCTGTGCTGAGCGAGAGAATGTCGCCGAGGTCTGCGTCGGAGGGGATGAGGCCCTTGTGGTGTAGCGAGCGGAGCAAATCTTCCATCTCACGCTTGCCGTGTCCTTCGCTGGTGTCGACCATACCGATCAAGCGCATGGCTTGCCGTCGGTGTCGGCGAAGTTGGGACTTGGCCTTCCAGATTTCCTTCATGTTCTTGAGGCCGTGATTCTTTTTGATGGCGTGCTCTTCCTCAATGCGGTCAGCCTTCCACGGGTGAGAAGGTGTGTCGTATTTGGGTCGTGAAAATTTTGGTTCTCCCATGTTCAATCCCTCTCATCACTTCTTTCGGCTAACACCCAAGGTGAGGCCGCCACGGCCGTTGGAACGGCCACGCTGGCCGCGAACCTTGTTGCCCGATGCGTGGCGGATGCCACGGTAGCACTTCATGGTTCGAAGACGGTTGATGTCGTCTTGAAGAGAGAAACGGACTTGCTGTCCGGTGATGTGAACGTCAAACCCTGACTCAAGGTCTCGCTGTCGGTTGAGCATCCATTCGGGGACTTTTTCGGCATAGGATTCAATGGCCAAGCGGAGTTCTTCCTGCTGCTCGATGGTGAGGAAACCGGCGAGATTGTAGGGGTCAAATCCTGTGTTCTTGCAAATTTGGATAGCGGTGCGGGCGCCGACGCCCTTCACTGAGGTCAAGGCGGTAGCCAGTGGCTTAAGCCCGTCCATGTCGGTATCTGCCATTCGCAGAATGTATGAAAAATCGTCACCAAGGTCCTCATCCTTCGGTCGTGCCATCGTCTTCACCTTTACGTTAACACCCACAGTGTCAAGCATCCCTCCGACCAACCTCCCATATATCAAGACCGCGATGATGACATTCGCGCCACTGAGCGCTGAAAAGGCCATTTTCCTGCCATCGTTTAGAGGTCTTCGGCGTGAGAAACACAAAGGAGGAGGACATTGTTGTTGGGGTGTTTGGTCAAAAATCCGTCACGTACGCCGCTGCGTCGGTGAAGTTGTCGGTCCAACGAACCCTGCAGGACGGGCTGTTGAGTGGGTTCAAGATCCAGCCTGAGTTTGACGGAACGAAAATTGTGTTCAATCGCTTGTTCGACCACCCGGTCAATGGTGGTCTCGTCGAGGTTGAACGGCAACAATTCCACCACCCGCCCTGTCGCTTGAACCAGCATCGTCTGCTGTTGGTCGAGACGCAAGGGATGGTCGTGGTGAACTTGAGGTCGCCTTCCCGCAAGGGTTGCCCATCGAAACGCTGTTTCCTTGGAGACCCCAGCAAGCCAGGTGGAGGCCAAACCGCTCTCAACCAAGGCAGCATCGATGATGCTTACGTATTCCCCTCGTTTGGGCGGGTGGAGCAGTTGAGCCAATTCGCTTGAACTGGCTTGTTCAGACAAGATCACGCCTCGTTCGCTCAGCGACGGAGGAACACGGACAAAGCGGCGGGCCACCCCGATTGAGGCGACGCCTCCAGCCCACATGGCAAGCCGGTCGACTCGCCCACGTCCCCTGGAGGTCCACTCCCATGTGTGCTCTATTCCAGGCCACAACGTCTGAACGAGGTGCTCAACTTCGTCTCGCTGAACTTGCGTGAGTCGCGGTGACAAGTCGAGCAGGAACGAGGGCTTGTCTGCGAAATGAGGTTTCCATGCTGTCAACACCTCGTGGAGGGGTGGTTGCATCTCTTCTATGGCGTGGGTCCGGCTGTTTCGCGGCCTTGCCGGGTCAAGATGCAGAAAGGCGATGTTGCCGATGTCCGAAGCGGCGTGAAGCGCACCGACTGCATCGGTTCCGTCACCGGCGAGGATTCGGCTGCTTGTGAACCATGAATTCTGAGTGCTCCCTTGATGGCTCGCGATGGTGTTGAGATTGACCGCGCTGGCTTGTGCTCTCGAACCGTCCAGTTCAATGCCGAGCACAGGCCGTTGAAGCGTGGAGGCATAGGCGGCCAATTGAATGCCGCTGCCACACGCGCAATCCACCAACCACCCATCTGAAAGGGAGTGTTCGGCAAGCATACTCGCTCGCAGGCTGGCTACCTGCCACGGGGTCGCCAACGGCTTGCCTTCCATGGCGTGGAAAAACACCCACCCTTCGGGTGCCGTGTTATCGTGTGCGTGTTCAATCAACCCCTCGCTGTCAACGTTGGCTGGGACGAGCACATCGTGCATACAGAAGCCTCACAACGCTGCAATGTCGGAGCGAGTCAGCAAGGATTCAAAGTGTATTCCCGCCGCTGCAAACGCTTGCTCCGCTCCTTCTTCTCGGTCGAGAATGCTGATGACCCCAACGACCTTGCAGTCTGTATCTTCATGAATTCGCTCAACGGCAACGATGGAAGAACCCCCGGTGGTCGTGACGTCTTCAACGATAACCACGTTTCCGCCACCCCCAAGCGGTGAGCCTTCAATGCCCGGTGGGTTGTTGGTTTTTCGGCCACCACGGCCCTTTGGCTCCTTTCGAACCATGAAACCACGGAGTTCATCTGGCCCTGTGGTGACCACGATGGCCGTCAGTGGGACGGCGCCCAGCTCAAGGCCCCCAACCAGGGTTGCCCCCATGGCTTCAATTCGAAGGTTGAGCAATTCACCCATTATGCGAGATGCTTCGGGGTGCATCATGACCGGCTTTGTATCGAAAAACCACCGGGATTGACGTCCGCTGGCGAGGGTAAAGGCTGCATCGTGGCCGCCATCAAGGAAGGCCAATTCGTGAACGAGGGCAGCGAGCCGAGGCCATTGAGGATGTGCACGGAGAGAAGCATCAACGGCCATGAACCCTTCTTTGAGGGTCATGAAATGAACTTTCCTTCGTTTCCGGTCTCCATCCTTGTCAACAAAATCCACCGCGCGGATGATAAAGGGTCGTCAACATCAATCCGTTGACTGCACATGAGTGACTCATCTCGCATCGTTGAATCCGGTGAACTCAACCCGCTTCTCGGGTTGGATTTGGACCGGTTGAACGACGAAATGCAGCGGTACCATCGTTGGCTTGACGAGCGAGCGGATGAAGCCTATCGTATTGCGGAATCAGCCAGGAGCCTCGGATTTGACCACAAAGACCGGGTTGAAATTCCCCGAGCCTCCGACCTTGCAGGACGAACAGAAAAATTGCTTATCGAACATCTTGACGGATATGAGGTAGCGAACGATATTCGGGATTTGTTGAAAGAAAACGATCGAGAGACGACCTCTATCATCATCGCTCAATCGGTTGCCCGCGGCTTCCGCGAAAAGGGATACGACCTTGAGAAATCCATTGACGTCGGCCTGCGAGTTGGCTTAGCCGTGTTGACCGAAGCAGTCCTTGTGGCTCCTCTGGAAGGAATCAGCGAGGTACGTCTTCTCAACAACATCGATGGTTCTCAATTTGTTTCGGTTCACTTTGCAGGTCCAATCCGAGCAGCAGGGGGAACAGCACAGGCTCTCGCTGTGTTGATCGCAGACATGATTCGTCGAGAGCTGAACATTGGTCACTACCAGCCCACCGATCCGGAAGTCGAGCGCGTGAAAGAAGAATTTGGGTTGTATCGGGGAAACCTGCAATATCGACCCTCGCCTCCCGAAATCGACGAAATTGTCCGAGCGTGCCCCGTGATGATCAACGGTGAATCGACCGAGCGCATCGAGTGTGCAGGATACGGAAACGTGCGAAACATCGACGAGGCTCGTATCCGTGGTGGTGTGTTGCTGGTCATCGGAGAAGGCATGTGTTTGAAGGCTCCAAAAATTGAGAAACACACCGCGCGGCTCAACGTTCCCGGTTGGGAGTTCATCGCGAAGTTTGCCTCTCGAGGTAAGGAAAAGGAAGCCACGTCCAGTGACCAATTCAAATCGAATCAAATTCAACCGATCACCAAATTCATGGATGACATCATCGCTGGAAGGCCCGTGTTTGGCGCTCCTCTCCAACCGGGAGGGTTCCGATTGCGCTACGGCAGAGCCCGCCCATCGGGCCTTGCAGCCGCTTCGACCAACACCACATCGATGTTGGCGCTTGATGATTTTATCACCATCGGGACACAGATGAAAATTGAGCGTCCAGGCAAAGCCTGCGCAATCACACCCTGCGATGAAGCCGAAGGCCCGTGGGTCATTTTGGAGAACGGGCAATTCTTGCGTATCGATGATCCTTCGGCCTACATGCCCCTCCGCCATCAGGTCAAACAAGTCTGGGACAACGGCGAGTTGGTTATCGGGTACGGTGAATTTCTAGAGAACAACAAACGCTTGGTCCCTGCGGGTTACACCTCAGATTGGTGGGCGAGTGATGTATTGGAGAGCCTGACCACCGAGAAGGATGTCGAGGATTTTTTAACCATCATCGAGGCAAAACACGCCGATTGGCCGGGGGGCGTCCCTGGTATCCAGCCCGCTGAAGCCGAGGCATCATCCACGCAATTCTGGCTCCGTTGTCAGTGGCATGAACAACTCCGTGCCCTTCCGCTGACGTGGGCTCAGGCGCAGGGGGTTGCACAACGATTTGCAACATCGTTGTCTTCGCCTCACAATCCATGGTTCAAGGATCTCCCCATCGAATGGCTTCCAGCGGTGCTGGACCTTTTGGGGAGCGCCTCAATCGAACCCTCGGGAACCTACCGTTCTCTTTCGGAGAGCGACGCCGAGACCGTTGGGGCACGCCCGTTACCAGGTCCTCGACAACTGCGGTTGAGAGGGGTGGCTCAAAACTGGTTACCCAAGCGAATGGACGAACTCGAACCCGAAACACTTCCTTCGTTGGAGGAAGTCACGCTCCCGGGGACCCATCATCGCCCTGAGGCTCCTATTCTGAATGCTGTTGACCCCGAGGGGTGGGCACTCCAACTTCACGGCATTGGTAAGGCCGCCATGATGTTGCTGGGCCTGCCGCACGTGCATGACGGTGACGACCTCGTTGTGACAGCTGGCTGGGAAGCGATGCTGGAAGGTTTTGGCTTCACGTCTGAGGGCGATTCGCCTGTTCGTGTTCGCAATGCAGCCAAGATGGCTTTCGACCGCATGAAAGCGCTTCGAGATGCCAAGGCTGTCCTAGATGAAGAACGCCAGCGAAAGCGAGAATTGGAACAGGAACGGGCCACGATTCGAATCGCCGCTGAGACGGGCGCACGTCAACGCGGGCTTGGCATTGCAGAGACCGACAAGGTAGGGCGAGATGCTGCAGCCTCAGTGATCGATGAAGGTCCACGGGATGCCACTGCCTATCTGGCAGCGCAACGTTTGGAGGATGAACACAGCATTCATGGCATCATGATCTTGGTTCGAAAACTTTCGGATTTGCGTTGGGAACACAGCGCACCCGTGCGCGTCGGTTGCCGTATGGGGCGTCCGGAGAAAGCCGCTCCGCGTGTCATGAATCCAATGACACATTCTCTGTTTCCCATCGAACTGAACGGGGGCAATCAACGCTTGCTCCATCATGCCGTGAACAAGCGTACGATTCGTGTTCAACTCGGAAAGCGAACCTGCACCGTCTGTGAGCGCACTTCTCCCTACCTGCGTTGCCATCATCGCGCTGAAGATCAGTTTGGTGAGGGCAAGACAGGTGAGGTGTGTGGTGGTCGAACCAAATCAAATCCAACCAATTCAAACGCTCGCCGGCGAGGTGAAATTCAGACAGTTCGTATGGACGAGATGGTGGAAGATGCCCGCATTCGTCTCGGAATCGACCGGCTCCCCGCTCAAGTAAAATGCATGAAGAAGCTCAACAGTCGTGACCAAACACCCGAAGCCATAGAGAAAGGCATCCTTCGCGCTCGCCATGAATTACCGGTCTTCCGTGACGGGACGGTCCGTTACGATATGAGCGACGTCCCCATTACGCATTTCCGGCCGAGGGAAATTGGTGTACCTTGGAAAACGCTTCACGGCCTCGGCTACACCCACGACTACCTCGGACAGTCACTGACAAGCGATGAACAGGTGCTCGAACTTTATCCTCAGGATTTCATTGTGGCGAAAGGTGCTTCGGATTTCCTTCTTCGAACAGCGAAGTACATCGATGAACTTCTGGTTCGATTTTACGGCATGGAGCCGTATTACAACGCTGAATCTGCCAACGACCTCGTTGGACGGTTGATTTGCGCTCTCGCACCTCACACGAGCGGCGGTGTACTCTCGCGCATCATCGGATGGGCGGACTGTTCGGGAGGGTACGCACATCCGTTGTTCCATGCAGCTAAGCGAAGAAATTGCGACGGCGACGAAGACGCCATCATGTTGCTCATGGACGGCTTGTTGAATTTCAGTCGTGAGATTCTCCCCGCGAACCGAGGAGGACAAATGGATGCTCCGTTGGTTTTGACCACGCGTCTCAATCCAACGGAGGTTGACAAAGAGGCACTGAACGTTGATTCAGGATGGTTTTATGCTCGGGATTTCTACGAGGCGACCCTGAATCAACCGCATCCCAAAGACATCCAACACCGAATGGATTTCGTGGAGCGTCGACTCGGTACAGTAGCCGCCGTCCGCGGCTATGGCTTCACCCACGATTGCGACGCTTTGGACCGAGGGCCAGCGCTTTCGGCGTACAAGACCCTCGAGACGATGATCGACAAGATGAACGGTCAATTGGCCCTTGGCCACCGGCTTCGGGGCGTCAATGTCCGTAAAGTGGCTTCCAGCGTGGTGCGCTCGCACTTCCTTCCAGATCTGCGAGGGAACCTCAATGCTTACGGGAGGCAGAAAGTCCGTTGTTTGAAGTGCGCTCACTCCTATCGGCGAATGCCACTCTCCGGCAGTTGCATCCAACCCAAGAAAGAGACTGGAAGAGGTTTAGCGAGCATGGGGGTCGCTGCTATGGAGGGTGGTTTGTGCAACGGTAACCTCGCGCTTACCGTGTCCGAGGGGGCTGTCAGGAAGTACATCAAAGTGATGCGGTTTGTCATGGACCACTACGGTGTGGATTTGTACACGCGACAGAACGCCGATTGGTTGGCCGATAGTGCGGACTCGTTGTTTAATAACGACAGAGCAAAGCAACTTTCCCTCTCGGATTTCCTGTGATTATCGCAAGGGTTCTCGCCAGGGCGATGCCCCTTCATCCCATGTTTCGTCGTATTCAGGCCCGTGTGACAGCGGTTTGAACGGCACCGTGTCGCTTGGTGCATCGGTCGGTGTGCTTTTCTTTCGCACCGCGATGGTGTTGCGAATGAACTGCTCGGCCACGGCCGTCACGACCAGCAGAACACTCAATGCGGCATGCCCGAGCACCTGGATAGGTGCAAAGGGTGCAAGACTCAAGGTTTGTTCGACATCAACACCTTGCTCCACCTCGTTCACCACGGTGTAAGTGCCCGGTTTGAGATCGCCCGACCAGCTCGGAGGTGCATCGGTGAGCAGCCCTGACCAGGATGTTATCACGGTGCTGTTGTCCAATTTCAACGCAAAACTGACGTTGGCCTGTTCAAGACTGGTGCTTGAGTAAAGGGTCGTGAGTGAGGCGGGAATGGCTTCTTCTGAACCAAACACTGGAGCGACGGTCATTTCCCGATAGGTGACGAATTTACCAACGGAATTGACTTCGTTGGGCGCTTCTTGTTGAGCCACGTTTCCCCAAAGGACGTTGATGAGGACCAAGGCGGTGACCCAAAGCAGCGGGTTCAACCACGATGGTTTGGACGTCATGTGGGATGAGCCCTGCTCTTGCTTCTTATGTGTGTGTTTTTTTCACTTTTTGTAACATCACGGACGTTTCTCAGGTTCAACGGCTCGCCAGGTGGGATGAATCGTATCCAGTACGGTGGCCATCCAACCCAATTTTTCCAATTTTCGTGCCGGGTCGGTTTGTCCGGACCAGCTGCCGACCCGGTGGGTGCTGTAGCCGACCAGGCGCATGTTCTTGACATCAACACCCAACCAATGCAGAAAACAGACCGCCCGGTCACCGTCGGTGAATCCTCCGGGATTGAACATGTCCTCGTACTTCTCGTGTGTTTGATGGGTCAAGATCAACGGAGGTGGTGTGGCTACCCATCGATTCAAGGAGGCTTTCCACGCCTGGACGTTGTCACCGTGTGCATGCATGACCAACGGGATTCCTTGCTTCACGGCCGCTTCGAGATGTTCTCCGCCGTCCAAGTCCGTGACCACACAGCAGGGTGTTACCCGTTCAAGACAAGCCCCAACAGCACCATCGGCTGCAACGAATTCGGTTCCAACAGGCCACGCTCGGTCAAGTTGATTTGGTGAAGCATCAGCGCCAACGAGAACCACGATGGTCGCTCGAAGAAGTCGTGAACGAAGGCCTTCGAGGGTTTGTTGGCGTTGACTGGCGGACCAACCCAAAGTATCGGCTTGGGAGTGGTCATTGCAGGCGGTGCGAAGCAGTTTTGCACTCTCAACATCGGCTTCGTAGGTCCAATTGAACGCGGCTCTCACCCGGTCCTGAACAGTGATGAGGTCCTCTCGAAAAGCCTCACCCATGTTAATGGCGAATCTCAAGGAGGTCATCAATCCAACCGAGGTTGAACTTCATAATCTGTGGCCGTTTTCCACCCATCATGCCTGTCCCGGCCACACAGCCTGCGGTCGCGGATGAGGTTGCGTTGGCTCGCTATCCCTTCTTGCCCCAAGCCACGGCATGGATACGCGGATTGGCAGTCCAGCACAGCATTGATTTGAACGAATTGTTGGAAGGTACGTGGATGGAAAAAGCCAGACAGCGTGCGCGCATCCGGCTCATTGACTCCATCCAGTCCAAAGAAGGGGTCCAAGTCATCGGTGGTGACATCCACACCGAAGAGGGACGACTCATTGAGGCGTTCTCGTTTTATTATGCTCGCTTGGTCATGTGTGCCAGCGAAGATGAACGTCTGATTGCTAGATGGGCACAAGCCGAAGCAGCGCGCGCCGAGCAGTTGTTGATTCAAGACTCTGCCAACCTCGAGGTGATTGCGAAGACCTACTTGGCTGAGGTTGAAACCCTCACCGTGGCCAACGCCTCGGCCTCGGTGACGGTTGGAACCAGCATGCATCAACTTCGTCAACAACCTTCTTCGGTATGGCGAGTGGGTCTTTCCGATTTCATTGAAATCTGTCCGAAAATCACCGGTCATCGATGGCGACTTCCGAACGTTGATATCGAGGCAGGTTGGGTAAAATTGCACAACGAACGGCAATACGCCTCCTCTGCGAAACTTGCAAGATTGTTGCGTGAACGGATCAAAACAGGCATCGAGGCTGAGGCGCTTGAGAAAATGGCCGAGGTCACCACCGATCTCGCTGTCCGGCTGGCCGAGCCCGTGGGTATGGTCCGAAATCTAATGGCCAACAAGGCGAGCGAAGCCATTGCGCTTGTTGGGGCTGAAGAAAGCGATTGGCCACCGTGCATGCAGAAAATCATCGGAGACCTCGCAGGAGGGGTGAACGTCAACCACTTCGGGCGCCTGTTTTTGGCATCCATGTCGGCGACGTTGGCGCTTCCTCAAGAGTCCTGTGTCAACTTCTTCAGAGGAGCTCCCGACTTCAGCGAGGCCACCACCACCTATCAGGTTCAGCACGTCTATCAGCACGAATACACGCCGGCTGGGTGCGGGAAATTGAAGGTCAACCACAACTGTCCGGTTTTGCCGGGTGACAATCGCACCTGCGACCAATCCTGGATGGATCATCCACTCAAATACATTCGAGCCACGCAACGTTGGCGACGTCTCACAACGCCTGAATCGCCCAAAGAGACGCCGACAAGTGATGAGGACCCATCTCCTTCTACCCCATGACGGGGATGTGAATAAAAATCAGTATCGCCTCCATCCATCATGGAGGGGGCATCAGACAAACGTTCAGCCCCTTTGGTGTATCGTGTCTTTCGGGCATTTTTCCGCTTTCTAACAAGCATTTGGTTTCGAGAAGTGAATTTGGTTGACGACGAGCACATCGCCGACGAAGCCGGTGCCTTGTTCATCACATGGCATCCTAACGGACTGATTGACCCCATGCTCATGACGGCACAATTGCCCGGAAAAGTGTCGACACTTGTCCAACATCAATTGTTCAAAATTCCCTTTGTTGGTTGGTTGTTTCGACAGGCAGGTGTCATCCCGATTGGTGCTACCTCCCAACAAGGCCTGAACCTTGGTCGTGGCCCTTCAACCGCCGTTGTTTTCACCGAGATGGCAAAGGAATTGGTGAACGGCGGGCGAGTGCTGATGTTTCCCGAAGAAACCACCCACGGTGAAGCGACGGTCCAACGCGTGCGGTCCGGGCCCGCTCGGTTGTTGCTCGAGGCCTTCCGACTCGCCGACAGCACGGGCCAACCCCGTCCCCGTTTGGTGCCTGTGGGGCTCCACTATTCTGCATCTCAACGCTTCCGAGAACGCGCCGCCATCGTTTTGGAACGAGCGATGGCGGTTCCTGAACCTCCCGAGAGGGTCGACGTCGCTTCGGTAGAGGGCGAGAGGGCATGGATTGCCGAAGTCACCAGAGCGATTGAAGTGGAGCTCAAGCGCGCCAATCTCTCTCGTACATCGTGGCGGGAACGCACACTGATTTGGAAAGGACGCGGACTTGTCCAAGCCGAGAAACAGCGTCAAGCAGGTCAATCGATCTCGAAAGTCTCCTACGCAGAAGCGATTCTTGGTGCTCGGCGTCTTCGTGCAGGATGGGAATTCATGCTGGAACACGAGCCTGAAGTGGCCGACGATCTAACGAAGGCCTGTGAGGCTCATTTCACGGACTTGGACGAGCGTTCGCTCAAACCTCGCGATGTGGATGCTCGCCCTCCTGATGTGACACTTGGGGGCTATGTGAAGGCCGTTGCCTCTTGGCTCTGGGCCTTGGTGTGGATGTTTGGCCTCGTGACGTGGGGCGCCATGGTTGGCAATTACATCCCTTTCAAATTTCAAAGCCTCTTGGAGCGATTGACAAAACGCTCCAACGTCGATGACTCACTGCAAGGGAGCATCAAAGTGCTGTCGTCCTTGATAATGTTCCCGTTGTGGTGGCTCCTGCTCTCTGGTTTGATGGCGTGGTTTTTGCTTGACTCCACCAGCCCGGTGTTCGTCCTGCTCGCATCGCATCAGCTGTTGAAGTACATCACGATGCTTCCTGCGGCGGGGGTGTTCTTGTTTTTCCTGGTTTTCTGGCCCTTAACGGCTCGTGCTCACCTGCAGTTGTATGCGCGACTTGTTCGCACGACCCGTGTTCTCCAGCAGTGGCGTGCTTGGAAGGATGACGACACGGATTGGGAGACCCTGGTGACCACACAACAAGCGCTTGCAGGGCGTTTGGTCAATCTTGGAGCAGCGTTGGTGCTTCCGGGCGACCCCGATTGGGTCGACCCGCCGGCAGGAAAGGACGACGTTACCGTTGTTCGTCGGCGAGCAGAGGGCGCGCCGCAATGATGACGACAACAGGGCAAACCTCACAAGGGTTTGAATGAAAGAAGGTTGGTGGCTTGACAAGGAGGGATGCAATGACGCGAACACTCGTGCTCACGGTTGACCGAGACAACGATCTCGGCATCAAGACCTCCATACGCGGACCCGTGGTAGGGCGAAGAAATGTGCTAACCGCAGCCCTCAAACTCGGTATTGCAGACCCAGAGGAAAGCGACACCAATGCCATCTTGGGGGCCCTAGCACAAAACGACCACCTCGTTGAGGCCAAAGGCGAAGAGGACGAAGTGGAAATCGCCATCCTGACCGGTGATGAGAAGGTTGGTGTTCGCTCGGACCGAGCCATTGCTGCCCAACTTGAAGAAGTGGTGTCGGCGTTCCAACCGGACCAAGCCATTCTGGTAACGGACGGGGCTGAGGACGAAAGCGTGCTTCCTATCATCACCTCTCAAGTCCGTATTGACTATGTTGAGAAGGTCATCGTTCGTCAGTCGAAAGGCATTGAAGGGACCTACTACTACATCGTGAAAGCCCTTGAAGACCCCAAATGGCGCTCAAAAATCATGATTCCCTTTGGCGCAGTCATGGCGATTTTGGGCTTGGGCATCATGCTGCCAAACGAAATTGGCGGTGTCGTTATCGGTGCTCTTCCGCTCGTGCTCGGCCTCTACATCTTCAGCAAAGGAGCGGGCATTGAGTCCACCGTGAACCGGGTGATTCAGGAAATGCGAGAAAACGCCGATGCAGCCATGTTTTCATCGTTGCTTTGGACCGCTACGCTGTTCAGTGCCATCTTTGCCGTGGCTGAAGGATGGCGTGCGTTTGGCTTGCTTGAGGCAACGGCGAACACGCAATCTGTCTTGTGGTTGAGTGTGATTCACTCATCGTTGGCATGGACGGTGATTGCGTTCCTTACCTCAACGGCAGGTTTCATGCTGTTGCGCCTCAAGCGCGGTTCGTTTTCTGGCAGTCTCATCGTGTTGAGTGTGTTTGGTATGGTGGTCTATTCCTTCCTCAATGCGGCGCTTGACATCGCCATTCGAGTTCTCAACGGAACCTCCTACGAATTTAGTGTGGAGATGATCCTCAACGACTTGACCACCCCTCTGATCTGGGTGGTGGTGTTGTGGATGGTCACCACCGTCGTGCGAACACTTCAGGCCAAGCAAGCTCAAGCCGACCGATATTGGGGCATCTGATCACAGCACGAAACGTGGTAGAACCCGGGCCATTGTGTTGTGGCCCACGACACCTACGAGTGTACCATCATCGTCAACCACGCCAAGTTGGTTGAGGTCATGGGTCAACATCAGTGCACCGGCCTTGAGCAGAGGTGTTGAGGTTCTCACGGTCAGCGGGGGGTTGCTGAGCACCTGTTGGGCAGGAATGGAATGCATCCAAGCAATGTCTCTGTTCACGGCTTTTCTGCTGACCATTTTCAACAAATCCACCGCGTGGATTCGGCCGAGTGGTGCGCTGTCCTCATCGACGATGAAGAGGTGGTCCCAGTTGTTCCTCGTCATGGTATCCACGACATCGGCCATCGAGTCGGTGGCAAACATGGCGTGAGGTGTTTGCATCACTTGGCCGCACAGGACGTTTCGCGCTGCACGCGAGGACTCTGTCATCTTCGCAGTTTTTCTTGTAAAGGGTCGGCTCACCATGGTGTCTCAGCGGTGGCCGTCTGCCGACCTCTTTTGAACCCTTCCGAAATCAAGTCATGAGTTTCCGGAATTCGGAAAAGAAGCGGAGCAACCTAGCACGCATCCCCTCAAGAAATAAAATGAACAACGGTATGGTTGAGCCATGAGCCCGATTCCACAAGCCGAATTGACGGCGTTGAACTCCATGGACGGGTACGAACAAATGCTCGAAATTGACCGTCTTTGCCGGGCTTACAACACCGATGAGGCGACGGTTCGTGCTGCGATGGCACAAGTTGGCAACGCTCCCACAGCTGTTGAGCAACCAACCCAGCCGACATGGGACACGTCCCACAAGGCGTTGCCGTCCATTGAATCCGCTAGCGCCCCGTCATCGCCTACCGTGGTTGACAAGGGGCAATTTCGCTTTGAATACGATCCAACCCGTGAGGCAGCCAATCGTCGGGAACAGGTGAATCAAGCGATTCTTTGTTCTGCGTGCGGTGTCGCACTCGGTATACCAGACATCCGGCCGATCAAGGTAACATGCCCCGCCTGTCTGTTTGAGACAACCTACACCCAATGAGGGCGAGGTTGATGAACACCCGTTGACGACGACCTGTCATGGAGGGCACTTCCCCACGGCTTTGGCCCTATTCAGCCAACAACTCCCCGCTTCCTTTTCCATCGCAGGCCGTTCTCTACACCCCGAGGGCTGTCATCGACCTTCAGTTTCAAGGCGACGCCATGGTGGATGCCGACGGAGAGCTCGACCTTGATGGTCTTCGAGCATATGCTCGCCGATATGCTTCAGCCTCGGCAGATTTGGACACATTGTTGCAAGCCGACGGAAGCGAACCCCTCAGCGAACGTCGCCCACTGCTGCTTCAGGGTGAGTTGGCCAACCCGTACCGCCTTCAGGACATCGGCATGTCCACGATGCCTCTGTTACCCGTTCGCCTGGAAGGAGTTTGCAGGACATGGGCTGACGGTCTCGACCCTCGGGATGCATACCCCGGTGTCCACCATGTTACCTTGGCACGCACACCAGGTTGGTGGGAGTCATCCGTGATTGGGCTGGCAACCAAGGAGCAACTGAAGCAACTCCGGGAATGGCTGGACAACGGACAGCGGAACGCTTGGCGCCCCGTCAAACTGGGAGAGGGGGGGCTGCGAATGGAGCATGCAGACGTTGCCCCGCCGCTGAAAGACGACGTTGAATGGGACGGCGAGCACGAACGGGTTACTGTACCACCTCCACCGCCAACGGGTCCCTCAGTTTCGCTCGACATCCTTCTCGTTGTTGTCCATACACGACACGGTTGCTACAACCACCGTGGGAGACTCGCACGATGCGTCCACATCCAACAACGAGCGTTTCATGAGCAGTTGTTCAGAAAAGGCTCTTCATACCGTTGGGATGAAATCCTCACCCTACGGTAGGGTCACCGACGAAACACGTCCACGCGTTCTTCGCCCCAGACAATTTCCTGCACTTTCTGTAATCCAGCTCGCTCAAGGAGGTGGTCGCTGATGTTGGAAGGGACGGGTTCGGCGTGCTCAATTGCAGCATGGACAAGGAACACCTCGTCGACCAAGCCTTCATCCAAAAACCGGTGGATGGTGGTTGGTCCACCCTCGACCAGCACGCGTTGAATGTCTTGGTCACCCAACTGATTGAGGAGCGATCGGAGGCCCGAGAAGTCGCCTTGAACCAATCGGGTTTCGCCTTCATCGTTGAGCAGGGCAGCGTTGATGTTCACTCTTGCATTCGGGTCAATCACCACGCGGAGCGGTTGACGGGTGGTGGGCACAAAGCGAACGGTCAGGTGGGGGTCGTCCCGGTTGACCGTTTCAACACCTACCAGGACTGCATCGCAGTCTCTTCGTAGTTCATGCACCTTTTCCAAGCAACCGTGGGAGGTAAACCGCCCTGCATCAAGCGAACGGTCGTCCACCGAGCCGTTAGCGTCTACAGCGATTTTGACGGTAATGAGTGGGCGCCTGTGTTCGCACCAATGCATGAATGCGTGCATTTGCTCTCGAGCTTCCGTTCTCATCAATCCGGTTCGCGTGGGGATACCAGCGTCGTTGAGCACACGGCATCCATTCCCCCTGACCGTGGGGTTGGGGTCGTCATGGGCGACCACGACTTCTTTGACGCCCGCCCACATCAAGGCCTCCGTGCAGGGGGGCGTGCGGCCGAAGTGGTTGCAGGGCTCCAAGGTCACATAGGCCGTTGAACCGTTCGGCGAGTGTCCTTTCTCCTCAGCGTCATGGATGGCCATCTGTTCGGCATGAAGGCCACCGAGGTGGTCGTGCCAGCCTTCAGCGATGACTTCGCCGTTTTTGACGAGCACACAACCGACGAGTGGATTCGGACTGACCTTCCCGCGACCACGCTCGGCCACCAACAGTGCTCGCTCCATGTAGGCGCGATCGTCATCACTCCATGCCTCGCCCACGAGCCTTCGAAACCACTTGGGTTCAAGACTGCTTGCATTGAATTATCTACCGTTTTGGGTCGAAAAGCCCAAAATATGCACAATGAATGATAATTTATGCAAATTAGTTATTTGCACGAGTTTGGGCTGAGGAGAAGGTTTCAAGCACCAATCAACCGTGTCATGACCATGCCAACACCGACCGACGGTGGCTTCTCCTCACCTCTTGTCTTTGAAGAAGACATGAGCACTCGACGGAAAAAGCGGGTTCACCGCCCGGTCTATGCCCCCGTTTTCACGCATCCGCCTTCAGATGCAGGTCAACCCGACAAAGTGTACTTGCTCGTCAACCCGCATTCGGGCAAACGCCGAGGGCGAACCATTGCACAAGCGGTAAAAATCAAACTTGAAGCCGCTGGCGTTGAAGTGGACGTATCGTATTCTGCATACAGCGGACATTTGGTGACTCTCTCCTCCTCACTCGTGTTAAACGAAGGCGAACTGATCGTTGCTGTGGGAGGTGATGGTACGCTGTGCGAGGTGATTTCCGGACGCATGCTGCTCAATCCAACCCGCCGTGAACGGTTTGCTATTGTCCCTGCAGGAACAGGAAATTCGCAAGCCCATGATCTCCGACTTTCTTCCCCCGACGAGGCTGTTGAAGCCATTCTCGGGGGTCATCATCAAGCATTGGACCTCGCAAAGGTCGAACTTACTGAGGGCTTGCCCGGTTCGGAAGGAGACCGCATTGTACGCTTCAGTCACAACCTTGTGACATGGGGACTCGGGGTTGATTCCAACATCCAAGCCGAGAAAATGCGCTGGATGGGTCCGTTGCGTTACGACGTCGGGATTCTCATGGCCATTTTGGCCAATCGAAAGCGGAGTGCGACCCTGACGATTGACGAAGAAACCCATACCGAAGATTTCACTCTTTTTCTCGTCCAAAACAGTCAAACAGGCGGCTCGTTGCTTCCACTGGCACCAGGGGCCTCGTTGGACGATGGCTTGATGGACATCGGGATATTGAAGCGCATGTCACGTCGCTCGGTGCTCAAAGCCTTTGGCATGCTCAAAAGCGAGGGACGCCATGTCTTCCATCCGAGCGTTGACTACCATCGCTTCTCAACCCTCTGTATTGAAACCGAACAGCCCACGGCCATCAATGTCGATGGCGAAAACCTCGGCTCAACGCCGTTGAAGATGGAAGTGCTCAAGCACGCCGTTGACATCGTTGTCCCCGCTCAGAACGAAAAGTCCGAGAAATCCTCTTCCTCCTCATCGTAGGACTGGGGTGCAGGAGCCTGTTCGACAGGTTCCGCTTTCTTGACTGCCTTGCGCCGGCGAACCGGAGGTTTTCTCGTTGGTTCTTCTTGTTGCTTTGGAGGTCCACCGACGTTGCTTGATTGTCTTGAAGGAGGAGATGATTCGCGTTGTTGGGAAATGGAGGGGGGCAGTGATGATGTGGGGGTTTTCTCCTCCTGCATCCTGTCCATGTTTTCGGCTGCTTCGGTGACCACGACCGAGCTCTTTCTGCCGACAGGGGCGGCTCCACCGGGTCCCTGTGAGGTGGAGGTGGATGCCAACACCGAATCCAGGTCAAATCCTCCCATTGGGCTTTCGTCTTTCGCCGGAGAGGAAGGTGATCTTTCCTTCTTTGTTTCCTTCGAACGCTCTTTGTCCATTCGTGCTTTGCGTTCAGTGGGTGATTCCATACCTGCCTTCTTGGCGGCTTTTGCGTCCGATTTCACACTGGCGGCTTTCTTCATACCGTCCGCTCCAATCAGTGTTTGCATCGACTTGCTGGCTGACTTCATGACCATGCCTCTCGAGACGACGAACAGTCCAACGGCACCGCCGAGGCCGCCTGCGAGGAAGAACATGATGAACGCTCCTCTGCCGAGGAGGGGAACGTCTCCGTGAACCCATTCATCGTCGGCTTCTCCGGATGCAGAGACCGATGCTCCGTCAAGCGTAATACCCGTCACGAGGACATACAGGTCTTCGCGATTGTTGACCGATTTCACCATCAATGAGCAATCGTTGGTGGCCGTGTGCCAATCTTTCAGATAGCCGATAGGATTGTTTCCGTCGCCCTCTTGAGACACCATGTAACCGTGAATGGTAACGGGTTGGTGCCATTCATTCAGCGATGTCATCCCGTCAAGTACGTTCTCGGAGGTCGGGATCAATCCGAGGACAAACCACTTGGTCTCGCTGTCTGAATCCACCTTTTCCAAATTCACAGAGCCTGCACCGGTCTTTGGATACAGCGGCTCAAACCAATTTTTCACATCGATTCGAGCACCTTCTCCTTCGTTGACTGCGGCAGCATCGCTGAACGACATGGCATGGATGGCGACAGCCGTGGTGACGCCGAAGTCGAGGTTTCGAGCCATGTCACTGTGGTCGTCATAGAATTGGCTGGCTGCCAAATAGCCAGTGAATGATACGGGAGAACCTGTGCTCTCGTCAAGCTCACCACCTTCTGAGCCAGGTGTGCAACCCACGGGAATGACGTTGGTGGTGGTGGATTGGCCGGAGAGACCACTCTTCACGGCGGTGTTCTCCATCGAAAAGTCCACGCTCACGGCATCGGAACCGCTGCCCCAATTGGCGGTGGAAGGTCCGGTACAACCAGCGAGAAGCATGCTGGCAACGAGACAGAGGGCGAGCAGACCTCGGCGCATGGAAGGATTAGGGAGGGCCGAGTTTGTCAAGTCTTCCCTGTTGATGAACGAAGGGTTTGGTGGCGCAGTCGGAGAGATTTGAACTCCCGAGTCACGGGGACACCGGATTTCAAATCCGGCGCAATACCAGGCTATGCGACGACTGCTTCATGCCGACCGAAGGGCTCCCGTTTTTTCTGCTTTCGCTCAGGGAATCTTCCTTCGTTGACGCCACGCCATCGTCGCAACAGCGAACATCGTAGTCAAAACCGCCATGAAGACCGGCGCGGCTGGGATGGTCTCGGTTTGATAGCCGCCGAGCTGTTCTCGCTCGAGAAGTTCTCGAATGTCTGCGGCCATGTCTTCAGGGCGCCAATCATCGCCGGTCCATGCGACGACAGGTTCACGATTTGAATTCACGATGTAGGTAATGGTTGAGTGACCGACGTTGTATTCTTCCGAGGTTTCAGCAACGCAGGTAAGTTGGTCACCTTCGTCCCATGTGTATCCAGCATCGCACATGCAGTGCTTTCCCTCACCGCTTCCCATGTGCCAACCGTGGCCGTTGCAGATCTCTTCGTTGGTTTCACTTTGAACAGGTGATGGGAGGGTGCTGACATTCACCGATGAAGGAGCCCATGCAACATGGTGGGGGCTGGTGACGTCATCCATGCCGACGGGAGAGGAGTCCCAAACGGCTTGTGATTCGTTCCAGACGTACAGGTTCCACCACCAGGAAAAATCCTCTGGTGCTGAGACATCATCGATGGAAGTAAGGTAGTGGCCGTAGGTACTGTCTTCGATGGTGACGTTGACATCGTTTGCTCCAAGGGCAGCCTTCGTGAGGTGATAGGCCGTCAATTCCTGAACTTCAACCACCACAGGCGTTGTCTGATTTGGCCATTGAACGGTCATGCTCATCGCCACGGCTTGATTGGGTTCGGGAAGCGATGAACGGTTTCCAGTCGATGGCAACCACGCCAAGTGAGGTTGTTCCAAGACATCGACATCGTCCATGCCGACCTCACTCGCTTGCCAAGCACTTGCTGATTCATTCCAAAGGTTCAGTTCCCAATACCAAGACCCGTCATTTGGTGAATCCGTGCCGTTGATGCCGATCAGCATGCGGCCGAATTCGCTGGTTGACACGTTCACACTCCAATTTGCCTGTTCGGCCATGAGCGTTGTCGCTGTACCACCATTGAGGGCAAACATGTGCTGCTGGCTTGAATTGTTCAAGTCCACCACCGTTAGCGAGGCTTCTCCAGGTTGATAGGCCATCACGTGTGCATCAATGACGGCTTTCTGAACCACGAGACCAAAGGTCGCCCATACAGGTTCAAGTTCTTCAACCGTTCCTGTGAGATGCTGCCACTCCACGTCGTGAAGTTCCGTGTATGCCTTCAGCACCTCGGGTGTGTCATGTTCAGGGTCAACGCTGATGGAGACGAACGTCACGTCTTCCCGTTCCCGGTCTGATAACTCCAATTCGGTAGATTTCAGCGATTGGGTGATGACAGGGCAGACATCAGGGCATCGTGTAAACATGAACGAGACGACCACGATGTCGTCGTTATCCGCATCAAAGACGAACACGTCACCGTGTTGGTTGGTGAGTTGAAAATTCTCAACGGGTCCCCGAGCCAGTTGGCTGCCTTTGTAGGCTTGAACGGGTGCGAGAAGAAACAGTGCCAACACGATGAGTGTGAACCATTTGCGTGCTTTCATGAATCTCTGTCCTTAAGGCTTGGTTGCGTAGGCATCCGAGAACGGCGTGCACCATGCGGGAAGGTCTCCTACCGCTCCAGGGTTGGATAAACCGATGCCCCAAAGCATGAGCAGGACGAACAATACAGGGAAAAGAGCAGTTCGAGTGTAGATTCGTGGGTCTCCTTTCAAGTGCATGAAATAAGCAGCAATACCGTATCCTTTGATGATACCAACACCGATCAAGATCGCCCAAACGGCATACAAGGTGATTTCGATGTCTGTTCCGGGAATGGTTTCGAAGAAAACGGCGGCCACTTCAAACAACGTGAAGAACATCAAAATGACGAAGTTCCAAAAGTAGATGTCGTAGTTACCGGGTAGTTTCTCAACAATTGATTCAAAGATTCCAGATGTTTCATGTTCTCCCATAGTCTCACCTCAATACAGATAGAAGGCTGGGAAGATGACCACCCAAGCCAAGTCGACAAAGTGCCAGTACAGGCCGAAGTATTCAATGCCCTGCCCGTTCTTTTCGTCGTAGCCAACGGTATCGGCTTTGAAAATCAAGTAGAGCATCACCAGCAAACCGATGAACACGTGCAGGCCGTGAGCGCCGGTGGAGATGTAGAAGATGGAACCGGCTTGCGTACCGATGGTGAAGCCTTCTGCAACCAAGTGACTCCACTCAATGAGCTTCAACACGATGAACATTGAACCGAGCAGGAAGGTGGCGATGAGGTAGTTGCGTACTGCGGTCTTTTGGTCGGGCAGGAGTTTGCCCATGAAGCCCGTTGGTGCTTCCCAATCCTTCGCCTTGGCGGTCTTAAGGGCCAACACGATGGTGTAGGAGGAGATGATGAGCGCAAAGGTGTTGATGGCGCCCGGCAGGAGGGTCATGAAATCTCCGTGTCCACCGAGGCCGTCCAGCGTTCCACCGTTGGGCCGCAGGAAGTCAGATGCGGTGAGCATGTTGATTTGGTATTCGAACACCTCTGGCGATACTTCCACCAAACAGTTTTCGTTTTCGTTCGCAACTTGCCAACCCGTACACCATTCTGTCCGCATACGAAGGTAGGAGGAGAAGAACGTGGCGAACACCATGACTTCCGACATGATGAACACCCAAAGACCCGCTTTGCGGATGTGCTGGCCCTCAAACGGGTCGGAGGTTGCAATCTGCTCGTGGTTGCCAATAAACGGAAGATCTTCTCTCCACCAGTTGGCGACACCGGCAGTCACGATGACAAGTCCGAGCATACTCAATCCCAGGTCGGCGATGTTGGCCTCCGTGCCGTCAAGCATGTTCCCTAGTGCGTTTTGGAAGGCAGGGAATCCCATTAGGAAGAGCATGATACCCAGCGAGAAAACGATGGGTGAACCTGAGCCGTGATGCTCGTGGTCGTCTCCGCCGTAGCCGTGGTCGTCATGCCCGGCGTCATCCGGGTAGATTGAATTGAGGAATCCACCGAGACCGATGAAAGCCGCATAAGTCAGGCACATCAACAAGATTGTGATGCCCGCCGTACGCCATGTAAGGTACGACAAGTGCGTATCGACCTTGTGCTCATAGGCTTCTTCCTTGGCCGTTTTCAAATCTTTCAATTCTTCAGAAGTGGTGCTGTTATCGGCCTCGGCGATGTTGTAGGCCTCCTTCTTTTTCTCGTAATCGTACTTTGCATCTTCCCATTCGTGATGCTTCATGTTGGCCACGCCGACGCCCATGCTGGCAAAGGCGAGGATGCCAACCGTCAGGAAGAGGCCGCCCATCAGGACAGCTCGCATCCAGATGCTGTTTTCCACATGTGCTTCGCCGCCGCTCATTCTTCCGCCCCCTTTGCTTCCGCTTTCCACAACTTATCGCTGAGGGAAGTCCCCTCCTCTTTGTGGTGCCCGTAGAGTTCGTTCATGTCATGCTGCGTTGGAATGTCGTGGAAAGATGGAGTAGGTGGTGGCGAGGTGGTTGACCATTCAAGGGACCATCCGCCCCATGGGTCCTTACCAACGGGTTCACCACGTCGTGCTGAGTAGAGGATGTTCCAGACCAGCAACAACTGGCTGATACCGAAGATGAAGGCGAAGGTTGACACTGCCATGTTGTACTCGGCAAATCCAGACTCAACCGTGTAGGTGTGTGTTCGTCGAGGCATGCCGTTGATACCGAGGGCGTGCATGGGCCAAAACGCTGCGTTGTAGGAGGCAAAGCCGATGAGGAAATGCCAGAGGCCAAGTGTTTCGTTGAGTTTGCGCCCAGTGGCCTTTGGGTACCAATAGTAGATTGCGGAGAAGAGCGCAAAGACCGTACCGCCAATAAACACGTAGTGGAAGTGAGCGACCACGAAGTAAGAATCGTGGAAGTGAATGTCAAGTCCAGCCACGGGGAAGAACATGCCTGAGATGCCACCGAGGGTGAAGGTCACGAGGAAACCAAGCGACCACAGTGTGTGGGTTTTCATGACCAGGGAACCTCCCCATAGCGTTGCAAGCCAGTTGAAGATTTTCGCACCCGTCGGGATAGCCACGAGCATGGTCGTGATCATGAAGGCGGCTCGCCAGAAGGGGTCCATGCCCGAGGTGAGCATGTGGTGGCCCCAGACGATGAAGCCGACAACACCGATACCGGCCATGGCCAACACCATCGACTTGTAGCCGAAAATGGAGCGGCGAGCCGAGGTTGCCAACACTTCGGAGACGATACCGAAGGCGGGGACAATCACCACGTACACTTCGGGGTGGCCGAAGAACCAGAACAGATGCTGGAAGAGCAGCGGATCGCCGCCTGCCACGAAGAATTGCGTACCAATGGTGTGGTCAAACAGAAGGAAGGCGACACCGATAATTAGAGCAGGCAAGGACATGAAGAGCATGAACACGCTGATGAAGACCGACCAGGTAAACAAGGGCATCTTCATCCACGTCACGCCGGGTGCACGCATGGTGAACACCGTGGTGATGAAGTTCACACCACCCAAGGTTGAGGAAGCACCGAGCATGAGCATACCTGAAATGAACGCTGTTGTTCCTGGGTTCGAACCGTAATCCGCCATCGTGGATCCGAGGTTGGACTCGGTCAGCGAGGAGTATGGAGGATACATCACCCATGTGATGTCCGCACCTTCACCGGACCAAATGCCAGTGAAGATGAGCGGGGCAGAGAACACGAGCAGCCACAAGCCCATGGCGTTGATGCGTGGGAACGCCAAATCCTTGGCTCCGATTTGGAGCGGCAAAACATAGTTCATGAATCCCGCAATCATGGGCATGGCGGCCAAGAAAATCATGGTCGTACCGTGCAGGGTGAAGAAGGAGTTGTATTCGTCATAGGTGAGGAAATCGTTCTCAGGCAGGGCCAGTTGCACTCGGAACAGCAAGGCGAGGAGACCGCCAACCAAGAAAAAGAAGAATCCGAACAGGAAGTATGATGCCGACTTCTTTGTGGTCCGTCGTGGTCAACCAAGGCTTGAGGAAGCCCCAGAAACGCTCCATGGTGAAGGTCTCGGGGGAGCGTCGGT
>Ga0181566_10000287_pt1 | contig 37696 bp, 33 predicted proteins | sample 101ome_15_FD_133762 | JGI IMG/M metagenome (GOLD analysis project Ga0181566, IMG submission 133762) | Coastal salt marsh microbial communities from the Groves Creek Marsh, Skidaway Island, Georgia - 101402AT metaG (megahit assembly) | ecosystem: Environmental > Aquatic > Marine > Intertidal...
AAAATATAAATGAATAATATTGAAAAAATTACTATTAATGAATATTTTGAATCAATACATTATGACTGGGAATATGATTTAGAGCAGATTAAAAATATTGCATTACTAACAAAAACCAGAGTAAATGAATCTTTGGACTCAGCTTTACCTTATGGAATAGAGCAAACATTTTTAGTAAAATCTATTGCAAAAAATATTAAAGCAAAAAATTTTTTTGAAATCGGTAGCGGTAGAGGAACAGCATCTTTTGCAGTTTCATTAGAGCCTTCAATTCAAAATATTTATTCTTTTGATAAATTTCCAAGATTTTTGAAACAAGATACCGCAATAAACTATAAGCCAGTAAAAATTTCTTTAAATAAAATCAAAAAACTAGTTCCGTATAATGAAAAATCAAAAATTAAATTTAGACATATCTTATTAATAAAAATTTATAGATTAATTTTAAAAGATAGAATAGATTTATGTTTTATTGACGGCAATCATGATGATTACAAAATTATAATGAATGACTTTTTAAATTGTCTAAAAGTAATCAACAAAAAAGCAGGTATAATTTTATTTGATGATTACTCACCTGATTTATACGTTGTGAAAAAAGTAGTTGATGATATTTTAAAAAAATATAAATTTAAGGCCCAGCTTATCCAATTCAGAGGGCATATTTTTAAAAACGGAGAAAAAGAATTTGACTCAGGTATTATTATGATCCAAGTAAGTTCTAATTTTTAGGAAGCCAAACACTTAAAAACATACTTAATCTCTGGCTAATTCTATTTTTAAACAAAAGAACAATATATGTAAAATTAAATTTAGGATCGGGTAAATAATTTATACAACGAAGGTTTAATTTGTTTAGTAAATAAGACAACGTTTGTATATTTTTTATCTGTTTACTTGTGAAGTTAAAATTGTAATATTTTGCTAAGTTGTATGCCGATGATACATAACAGCCCAAGAGAGTAAATTTATTTGAATTTACTGTAATTGAATCCTCACTTCTATAAAGGTTTACAAGAAAATTATTAACTTTAATAACTTTATAACCGTTAATAAAACAACCAATATAATTTATAACAAAATCAAGACCCATCGCTTTTTCGTTACATTTAATAAGGTCAGAGTTAATCTCGAAAGCTTTTAAAATTAAATCTTTTTTAACAACACTGCAAGAGGGTGTTAGCGGTAATCTTTTACCCAATTCAGTGATAGAATTTACCACATTTGATGAAGTTAAATTTTTTTCATTTGTTTTATAAGCTTTATATTTAATTTTATTACTTAATAAATAAGCAGCAGAAATGACAACATCTGCATTATTTTCAAACAGTGTTGTCAGATATACCTGTAAAGCATTAGGTTCCAACCAGTCATCATCCCAAAGAATTTTTATGTTTTCACTCGATGATCTTTCAATTGCTCTTTTCCAATTTAAAATAGGAGTCAATACTTCATTATTTTTTTCATAAAATAGTTTAAATGTATATTTATGTGAGTTTTCCTCTAGCAGTTTTTTGGTTAATTCATTTGAGCTATTGTCTTGAACTATTACTTCATAACTATAGTTAGTTTCTTGAGCTTCAATTGAGTCTAAAGCTTTGGTAATTAGTTGAGGCCTATTGTAAGTAGGAATTACAATTGAAACATCAAATTCTGACATAAAGTTAACTCCTGCTTAACCAATCAAAATATTTTATTAACCCGTCCTCTTTATTTACCGATGGTTTCCAATTTATATCTTTTTTAATTTTTTCTATATTTGAACAATAAAACTTTTGATCAGCTGTTCTCCAATCTTTATGTGTAATTTCCAGTGGTGGGTTTAAGTTTTTAAAGTCACTTATGTATTTTACTAACTCTAAAATTGACATTGAATTTTTGTATCCACCACCTATGTTGTAAACATTGCCACTTATAGCTTCAAAATTTACAAGTGATGATTGTATTAAATTAATAAAATCATCAACATACAAAATATCTCTGACTTGCTTACCACTTCCGTGAACAGGTAAATTATAATCATTACTTTGATTATTTATCATTTCATTTATAAACCAACCTATCCAGCCTTGATCATAAGTAGAGTATTGGTTGACGCCATATATTGTTGATAGACGAAAACTGACAGTTTTTAGATTATAAATTTTTGAGTAATTTAAAACATACTGCTCTGCAGATCCCTTTGAACATCCATATGGTCCCGAAAAGTCTAAAGGTACAGTCTCGTCATAACCATTTTTAAACTTTATTGATTCATATCTATACTTTTTTTCAATTAATCTATCCCACTCCATATCACCGTAGACCTTATTTGAAGAAATATTAAAAAACATTGTTTCTTTGCTAAATTTTCTTATAGCCTCCAGCAAATTAATTGTTCCTACGACATTTGTTTTAAAATCGTTAATCGGATTTTCTACTGATTTAGTCATTGCAACTTGAGCAGCTAAATTAATAACGGCTTTAAATTTAATACTTTTAAAAAGATCTTCAATTTTTTTTGTATTTGTTATAGAAAACTTGTAAAACTGATAACACTCACTTTTAAAACGCTTAAAATTTTCTTTACTATCTTTTTTGTAAAAATTATCAATTATATAAACATTGTATTTTTTCTTAAGATCTAATAACAAGTTTGTACCCACAAAGCCAAAACCACCCGTTAATAAAATATTGTTTTTTGGCATATTTCTTATACTAATCTTTTTCTGAAAACAAAACTAATTAACGCCTCAGTAAAGTACATAAATGCAATTAAAAATAGAAAGTATTGAAAGTTTAAATATTCAATCAAAAGTAATGATAAAATTCCATAAATTAAAATAGATGAGAGCCTTCTGATTGCTTCAAAGCTAAAATATGAATTAAATTCAAAAATCATTCCTGTTGTTTCAGATGCCCAATAACAGATTACAATTAAAAGCAATGTTAAAAATGTTGAGAAATTGTTTATTTCATCAATATCAAAAAGAGGTGTATTTGTCAGAATAAAGAAACTGGTAACAACAAATACAACTGTAAGAAAACAAAATACTAAGCCAAATCGCAAGATTTTTTTCTGACCATCAATTTTAAGATTATTCATCATTACTATAAATACAGGTCTTGATGGTGTTAAGTAAATTTCTAGTATGTTTCTAAAGCTTTCATATATACCAACTAACCCCAACCCAAACGGCAATAAAGCCCAAAGGGGTAGGCGAGATCTTACCATCGTTAAAGTTGATGATATTAACATGCTAAGATTATCACCTTCTTGATTATTCTTAATACTGAATAACTTCTTTCTATTAAAAAATACAAACAGCGCTCTTGGTAAAGCGATAATAGCAAATACTTGGTTTAGATTTATTTCTAAACTTTGAATAAAAAGATAAGATAAAACAAAGATGACTATTAAAAATATTATAAGTGACCTTATGAAACTAGTTTTAATTTTTTTATTTACATAATCAAAAACTCTAATGTTTTGTATTCCGAGATAGCTCAGACAGAAAATTAAAGACATAGTTAAAAAACCAGATAAGATAAAACGATCAATAAACAATAGTGGTATAAAGCATATGATAATTAAATGGTAAAAATTCAAACTTTTACCATTTAATCCGTTTTTATAACCTAGATATGCAGGCTTTTCATATAGACCCATTTGTATAGTTTCCGCAAAAGCAGAGATTGATAAAACTAATCCATAATAGCCAGTTATGTCAAAACCAAGATTTAATTTAATAAAGACAAAAGCTATAAAAGTAGTTAAAGAATTAAACAATATGTCCAGTCCGCTTATTAATGTTTGAGTTCTTTTACGAATTTTCTTTCCCTTCTATAAATAACACCATCCAAAAAGGTATTGAAGCTATTGGACCATCAAGAAATGGATCAATAAATGAAACTAAACTAACAAAGAGAATTATTGACATATAATTACTTTTTAAAATTTTTTTTAGTTCACTTTTAAATGTGGTGATTAAGATAATCAAAGAAATTAAACCAAATCTATACAATAAAGTTAGGAGTGAATTGTGTAGGTTTCTTAGAGGTTTTTCAGAACCAATTACCTCTTTGTAACATTCACCTATTAAATTATTTTCATAAAGATATTTAGGTATTTCGAAACCAATTCCTTTTCCAAAAAAAATTTTAGTTTTATCCTGAATTAGATCACTTATACCTGCAGACCATAAATTTTTTCTAAAATCAATATTGTCAGGACATGAGAGATCTTCAATCTGTAATATGGCTTCATTTATTTTTTCATCATTGGTAAATATTTTTTCATCATTGGTAAATATTTGCAAGTAAGAGTAGGTAGTTGTTAGCAAGTCATGTTTTCGAAATCTTTTGTAACCAACTTCGTCAGGATATAAATCTTTAGTTTGATTTTCATAAATTAAATTAAGAATTTCTTTATCGTCAATAAAAGATATTTGAAAAGAACAAACTATACCTATGAATAAACCAAGGAGAATAATAAAAAATTTCGAGGTCTCTTTAGCTGCATAGAATAAGATGAATAATAAAAATCCTAAACCAAATGCCCTAGACTCAGTAATTAAAAAAGCAATAATTAAGCCTGGAATAATAAAGTGGAAATATTTAATTTTTATATTATTTTTTAAATATAGAAAAATTATTAAAAGGATTCCTAACCCAACTTCATTTGGTTTTAGAACAGATAAATTTGTTAAATTTAATTTAAATTCAATATTTAAGAATGATTCTATGAATAAAGTTCTATCATTTAAGTAGTCGATTAATATAAAAGAACTATAAAGATTCAAAAACAGCCCTGAGCTAATGAATTTTGGAAGTGTGGGATTTTTTATATTTTTTAACACATAGAAAAGAATTACAGGGTACAAAACTAAAATTAAATCCTGCCCTTTGTTATTAATGTAGGTTTCTTCCGAAGAAAAAAAGATATATGTTAAATAAAAAAATAAAACTATGTCAACTTTTTTAAATTTTGTAAATCTATTTAATCCCAAAAAGACTAAAACACTTAATAATAAATCACTTACATATCCCGGTAATGAAAGAAAGTTAATATATGCAAATTTTTTTCCAAAAATGAGCAATCCTAAAAAAAGAATCGTCAATAAGTAAAGTTGAAGATTTTCAGTTATTCTGTTGCTATTTTTTATCAAAATTATGCCCCATAGAAAACAATAATAATAATTTATTAAAATTGATGTCAATTTAAACTTTTAATATTAGTGAATATAGTAAAAATTAAATCTTTATTTAGAGACATTGCTTATGTTTCAAAAAAGACGAATGTGTCTGGCAAAAAACTTACAATATTATTTACTGTAATATTTTCAAACCTAACGGTAATGTTCGATTTGTTGATAATAATTATTTTTGCTTCTATTTTTTCTGAAGTAAATACATCCTTTAAATTTGTTCAATTTTTCACTAATAATTTATATTTACTGCCTTTAGTAGTTGTTTTTAGATTTGTTGTAATCTATTTAGAAAAATCTCTGATTTACAGACTCCAGTTAAGCATTAATGAAAATTTAAGAAGTTTTTTACTAGATGAAGTTTATCAAAAAGGAAATTATTCAATTGCAGATGCCTCTTTTTATGTTACAAAGCTAACAGAGCACGTATCTTATTTTTATTCAGCCCTTACAGCTGTAATTAGTGCATCAATTCAATTACTAGTTTATTTAGCCTACTTAATAATTAGTGATGCTGAATCAGTTTTATTTTTTACAATTTTTGCTATATTTTTAGCCTACCCTACATATAAATTGTTGAAACTTGGAAGATCATATATGCATGAAGCATATGTTTTTAGTCAGAATCTAGTTCAAGACATTCAGAGGGTAATTGATAATCTATTTTTAATTAAAATTTTAAATACTAAAAAAATTGAGTTTAAAGTGTTTCAAAATAATATTGAAAATTTTTCTAAATCACAATTTAATAACTTTAAATATGGAACTATAAATTTTCTTATACCAAATTTTGTTATGCTGTTTTCTATATCTGTTCTTATATCATTTACATCATTAATTAAAATGATAACCCTAGAATTTATTGGAGTATTACTTAGACTTGTACAAACTTTAGGAGTAATAAATAATAATTTAAATATGTTAATTAATTCTCATGTACATCTTGAAAAATTTCATGAGATTGAAAAAAATAAATTTGATAAAGATATGAGCGTTCTTAAATTAAATGAAGCAATGTATGAAGCTATATCATTAGATTCAGTCTCATTTAAATACTTTGGGTCTAATAATTACTTATATGAAAATCTAACAATATCTATTCCTAAAAATAAACACACTGTAATTTTAGGTTCAAATGGATCAGGAAAGAGCACGTTACTAGGTTTGCTATCTGGAGTATTTGTTCCAAATTCAGGAACAGCCATTATTTCATCAAATAAATTGAGCTACATTGGAGCAACACCTTTAATTATTTCAGGTACATTGAGAGATAATCTTTTATATGGCAATGACCTTAAAATAGGAGATGAAAAATTATTAAAAATGTTAGAGCTGTACAAAGTTTTTAATGAGGAATCAGTTAAGCTTGATGCAAATATTAACAATAAAAGTTTATCTTCAGGCCAAATGCAAAAAATTTCATTTATAAGGGCTATGTTGTCTAATACAGAAATTTTATTTTTAGATGAATCAACTTCTAATCTGGATGATGAGTCAAAGAAACTGATTTCTGCAATTTTAGACGACCTAGATATAACAATAGTGAACTGTACGCACAATCCTGAAGATTTTAAATTTGATCAAGTCTTTAAAGTTACAAACATTAATCAAACTTCAATTGTTAGTACTTAAAATTAAATCAAAATCTTGACTTGTTAATTTATATAAAATGTCAAGATTGTGATACTTTTCTATATAAATTTGAGCATTTGAAGAAAATTGATTAAATGTTTCATCTGAATTTAAAAATTTTTCAACTATGCTAATAAATTCTCTACTTTTAATAGTATTAAAATCTAATAGAAATCCTCTATCTTCTTTAATTAATTCTTGATTATTGGGGATATCATTTGCAAACACTATACAGCCAGCCCCCATGGCTTCAAGTATAGATTTCGAGTTACCTTCATAAAGCGATGTCGAAAGATAGATTTTATATTGTTTATAAATATTAATTAGCTCTTCGTTATCAAACATTCCTAATAATGTAATGCTTACATTATTATCAGATGCATACTTTGTAATCTCAGATTTTAACTGTCCTTCTCCAATAATATCTAATTCGATATTTGAATTCTTTAATAAATCTATTGCAGCAAAATAATTTTTCTGGCTTACCAGTCTCCCAACCATTAATATTTTGTTTTCTCTTGTTTCATGTTGGTTGATTTTTGATTTATTCACCCAATTAGATCTGACAACAATTTTTGCATTAAATTTTTTAAACTTTTTATTTAAAAAATCAAAATCCGCTTTGCTGCTAACTGAGTAAATATCTGCAAACCTAAACGTATATTTAGTTAGCAAATAGTATAAAAACTGCTTAAAGTAACTTTTATTTTCATATTTTGCAAATCTATACATATCGTATCCGGTTCTTATGTATAAAGGCTTCTTGCTAATTAGTTTTAAAATTATAGGTATCCATGAACCTAGAAGTTGATTTTGTTTAATTACATCAAAATTTCCTAACCTTTTATATAAGTAAAATGGCACAATAAATGATTTAATATAATTGATTAATTTAAAATTACTCTTTTTAATTAATGAATATATAGGTATTAAATTAAATTTATCTTCGCTATTAAGTTGGTTAAAATCTTTATCATTTCCGTATGTAATAAAAGTAACTTTATGACCACTATTTATAAAACGTTTGTATAGCGCAGTTTCTCTATTATATACACCAGCATCACGCCAGCTTTTTAAAGAATATTCATATGTAAAAAAGTAAACAATATGCATTAAACTCATATTAATGATATCAATGTGTTCACAAATAAGTTATTTAATTCTTTTTGTTAAATGAAAAAAGTTCTTGTAATTCATAATAAATACCAAAATATTGGAGGCGAAGACACTTCAGTAGAAAATGAAATTAAAATTTTAAAAAATTTTTTTGAAGTTGAGGTTCTATATTTCAATAATAAATTAGAAAATGTACCTATTCAGTTTTTTAATTTTTTATTTAATAAAAATTTTAAAAGTTTAAGAAAAATAAAGAAAAAAATTTCAAGTTTTAATCCAGATATTGTTTATATTCACAATACTTGGTATAAAGCTTCGTTAAGTCTCTTTGATTACTTAAAAAAATATGATTTAAAAGTCATAATTAAAATTCATAATTTTAGATATGATTGCACAAGACATTTCTTCACAGTCAATCACCTTTTAGGAAAAAATTTTTGTGAAAAGTGTGGTCAATCAAAATCTTCCTTGGGTATTTTAAATAAGTATTTTTCAGACTCTTTTTTGAAGTCATTCTTTATCAAAATTTATGGTAAAAAATATTATAAAATTTTAAAGAACTATGGTTATTATTTATTTGTCTTGACGGAGTTTCATAAAAACCATTTATTAAATCTAGGATTTGATGATAAAAAAATAGAGTTAGTTCCAAATATAATTGAAATTGATTCAACTAAACAAAATGATATTAATGAGGATTATATTGTATATGCAGGAAGAATATCTGATGAAAAAGGCGTAAAAGAACTTATTGAGACCTATTTAAAATCAAATTCAAAAATTAGTAAGTTAAAAATTATTGGAAAGGGACCACTTTTACATGAACTTATTCAAGAATATAAATCTTCAAAAATTGAGTTTCTTGGAGAAGTCAAAAATAATGAAACCTTGAATATTATTAAAAAATCTAAAGGTGTTGTAACTGCAACAAAGCTCCTTGAGGGTCAACCAACATTACTTTGCGAAGCTTCTTCTTATGGAATAGTGTCTGTATTTCCCAAAACAGGAGGCATAGAAGAATTTTTTCCACTTGATTATGACTATTCATTTCAACAAGGTAATTACGAAGATTTAATGTTAAAAATTGAAATGCTTAATAACTATACTGATGTAATTAGGCAGGGCAATTTAAATAAAAAATTCCTTGAAGACTTCCTCAAAAAAAATAATATAGTTAAGGAATTGGAAAAAATAATTAGTGAATCTTAATCCTGAAATTTCTTGCTTAATGAGTGTTTTTAACTCTGAAGATACTCTTAAAGAATCAATAGAAAGTATTCAAAATCAAACATTTGATAATTTTGAATTTTTAATAATTGATGATGCATCTTCTGACAACTCTTTTGAAGTAATTAAAGGTTTTGAAAATATAGATAAAAGAATAAAAGTATATAGAAATGAAGAAAACATTGGTTTAACAAAATCTTTAAATAAATTAATTTCTTTAACCAGCAGCAAATTCATAGCCCGTCAAGATGGAGATGACATAAGTTTAAAATCAAGATTTGAAAAACAAATATCTTTTATAAGAGAAAAAAATATTGATGCATGTACAACACTTGCTAGAGGCAAACAGTCAAAAAAAACTTTACACCTAAAATCAAGATTTATACCAAAAAAGTTATTGCTAAAGTTTAAAAACCCATTTATTCATGGTTCATTAATGATTAAGACAAGCATACTTAAACAAATTGGGGGTTATGATGAAAGTTTTATATACGCACAAGACTACAATCTGTTTACACAATTACTTGATTTAAATTATGATATTGAAATAATCAATGAAGTTTTATATATTTTAAATCAAGAAAGCAATATTTCAACTAACTTCAAATCTGAACAAGAAAAATTTGCAAATTATGTCAAAAAAGGGATATCTCCAAAAAATGAAAGTTAGTATTGGCGCAAAAATAATTGACGGACCTTGGGGGGGAGGGAATTTATTTGCAAAGAATTTATCTAATTTTTTGATTTCAAAAGGCCACAGTGTAGTTTTTGATTTAAATGATATTGATATTGATATTATATTATTAACTGATCCGAGGAAATCCTCTGAATCATCTACGTATACTCATGAAGAGATAATTGATTACTTGCAAAATATAAATTCGAATACTGTTGTAATACACAGAATTAATGAATGTGATGAAAGAAAAAACACTAAGGGTTTAAATAAATTTATAATTAATGCAAACAAAGTTGCGGACTCAACCGTTTTTGTTAGCTCCTGGTTGATGAACTTATATCAGAGCCAAGGGCAATTGATAAAAGAAAACTTAGTAATTTTGTCTGGTTCAGATAAAAAAATTTTTAATAGAGAAAAAATTTCCAAATGGGATAGAAGCAAAAAGTTAAAAATAGTGACTCATCATTGGGGCACTGACAAAAATAAAGGCTTCGAAATTTATAAGAAGATAGATGAACTCATCGATAGTCCTGAATTTAAAAATCTAATAGAGTTTACATATATAGGTAATCTACCAAAAAATCTTAAATTTAAAAATACAACAATAATTGATCCCCTTGAAGGCTTGAAACTAGCAGAGGCATTGAAACAAAATAATCTATACATAACGGCCTCTTTAAATGAGCCGTCAGGAAATCATCATATTGAAGCAGCTCAATGTGGTTTACCACTTATGTATATTGAAAGCGGAGGAGTAACTGAATATTGTAAAGGCTATGGTATTCCATTTACAAATTATGATTTACCAGAAAAAATTAAAATGGCTATGTCTAAATATGATTTTTACTTTGAAAAAATGAAAACATATCCTTATTCTTCTGACTTAATGGTCGAACAGTACTTGACTCTTATGATAGAGTTGGAGGGAAAAAGACAGGATGTAACCAAAAATAGAAATATCGATGAGGTAAAAAAGTTATATCTTAATAGAATTATTAGAAAAATAACTAAGTCATGAAAGAAAACTTAAATAAATTTAAAGCAAAAGAATTCATAATTCTTTTTTTTGAAATATTCTTAATATTTGTTATTTTGTTTGGACGTTCTTTTACAGGACTATATTTATTTGGATTTAGGCTAGGAGAGCTAATGATAGGCTTATCATTAGTCTTGTTTTTGTGCATTCTTTACCTGTACATTAACAAAAAATTTGACTATTTACCAAAGAAAGTAGTTCAAACTCAATTATTTTTAGTCGCTTTATTTTTAATTATAAATTTAATCAATCAAACTAACTTTACGGATTTATATATTTTTAAATCTAGCTCTTTTATCTGGACTTCATTTTATTTTTATATTGGAATAATATATGCAAAAGTTAAAAACGAAAACGTTAGGTACTTAAACCTACTCTCATTAAGCACTTATATTGTTTATATTCTTAGTTCAGTACATTTTCCTGATTTTCTTTGGAATATTTTTTTAAATTATTCTGATAAAGTAGATTTTCTTAAAGGTTCTGATCTGCTATTAATTTTTGTCCTTACAAATTATCTCAATAAAAAATATCAAAAAAATAGAATCATTTACTTATATAATTTTTTTATTTCTTCAGCTCTCCTACTTCCTATTTTGCTATTTAAAAGTAAAGGTGCATTTTTACCTGCATCAATATATGTATTGGTAGAGCTAATCTTAATTTATAAGTTTCTTTGGAAAAATAAATTAAATTCATTAATAGCAATAGTACTTTCTATGTTTGTGTTTTCTTTATCTACTCTTTATATATGGGGAAACTTTTCATTTGACAAAAATCCAGATTCTCCAAATATAATTATTTCAAATTTAACCAATACTGGTAATGCTATTCAAGAAATATCTGAAGAAAAAAACACTATAGATGCGATATTTTCATTGTATTACAATCCACTTAACAACAGACTAATGTCGACAGAAAACATGGCAAATTGGAGATTACTAATTTGGCAAGATGTTTATTGGGATTTAATTGAAAATAATAAATTGCTATTTGGATATGGTTTTGAAAATAAAATTCCGGCGATGGAACAGCGAGACAGACAGGGCTGGGATGGTGAAAATGAACATGTACATAATTTTGCTATAAATATTCTTGCTAGAACCGGCCTAATTGGCTTATCTATGATGTTGATTTTTTATTACTTGCTATTTAGGGAGTTTTTAAGCGAAAAGAAAAATTTTAAAGATATTCTATTATTTATTATTCCTGTTTTAATTACAGCTTCTTTTGATCCAGCACTAGAAAGTGTCAGATTTCCATTTATATATTATTTCTTTCTTGGTTTGTTTTATCACGACCGAAATGTAAATATCTTAGATAAGCATTAATTGTATCTATAATCTTAATTGATGAGTAAAAAAGCTTTTATAACAGGTATAACTGGCCAAGACGGTTACTATTTGACCAAGCTTCTTTTAGATAAAGATTATGTTGTTCATGGAACTGTAAGAAGAACTTCCAGTATAAATACTGTCAGGATAGACGAGCTTATATCTGAATATTCAAAAACAAAACAGCTTGTTTTGCATTACTCAGATTTGACAGATTCATCATCTTTAACAAATCTTATAAATTTAATTCAACCTGACGAAATATATAATTTAGGTGCACAATCACACGTATCGGTTTCATTTAATAATCCAAGGTATACCTCAGATGTTGGTACAGTTGGCCCTTTAACACTTTTGGAATCAATTAGAAATTCTGAAAATAAAATTAAATTTTATCAAGCGTCTTCTTCTGAGATGTATGGAGGTAAAGAAGAAATCTTATTGAATGAAAACTCAATCTTGGATCCAAAAAGCCCTTATGCTGTGAGTAAAGTTTTTGCCCATCAAATGAATAAAGTTTATAGAGAGTCTTATGATATATTTGGAGTTAATGGAATTTTATTTAATCATGAGTCTCCCTTAAGAGGTGAAACATTTGTAACTAGAAAAATTACTAGAGCTGTAGGAAGAATAAAGCTTGGGTTGCAAAAGACTCTAACCTTAGGAAATCTAGATGCATCAAGAGATTGGGGTTTTGCAGGAGATTATGTTGAAGGAATGTGGTTAATGATGCAACATTCCAAACCTGATGATTGGGTTCTTGCAACTGGTGAGACACACACGGTAAAAGAATTTTTAGAAATTGCTTTTCAGCACTTAGATCTTGATTGGAGTCAGTATGTTAAGCAATCCGAAAAATATTTAAGGCCGAATGAAGTCAACTACCTCTTGGGAGATTCAACAAAGGCAAAAACAGAATTAGGTTGGAAACTTAAAACAAGTTTTGAAGATTTAGTAAAAATGATGGTAGAAAGTGATTTGGAATTAGCAAATAGAGAAAAACTTTTAATAAAAGATGGATTAATTAAGCCTACTTGGGAAAACCCAACTTAGTAATTCTCTAAAAACCATTTGTAAGTATAAATTAAACCATTCTCAAGTGAAGTTTTTGATTTCCAACCTAAAGAATTTATTAGTTGTGAATCTAAAAGTTTTCTTGGGTTTCCATCTGGTTTTGATGAGTCAAAAACTAAATCTCCTTCATAACCTACCGTAGACTTAATTAATTGAGATAGGTTATAAATTGATATCTCTTCACCGCTTCCAATATTAATGAGTTCTTCTTCAATATTATTTTCGATTATAAATTCAATTGAGCTTGCAAGATCTTCACTATATAAAAACTCCCTAAGAGGTTTGCCTGTACCCCAAATGTCAAAAGAAGTAGAACTATTAATTTTTGCATCATGCATTCTAACAATTAATCCAGGAATAACATGAGAATCATTTATTGAAAAATTATCATTTGGTCCATAGAGATTAGTCGGCATTAAATTAATTACTTTATGACCATATTCAAATTTCATGGCATTTCCCAATTCAATAGACGTTAACTTAGCCATAGCATAAGGTGAATTAGTCGGTTCTAACTTTCCATTCATAAATTCTTTTTCAGATATTGGATTTTCTGCATCTAGGGGATATATACAGCTACTACCTAAATTAATAATTTTGATACCAGGGTAAGCAATACAACTTTCCAAGATGTTTAAATTAATTTTTATATTTTCTATTAAGAAATCAGTTCGATAAGTATTATTTGCTAATATCCCTCCAACTTTTGCAGCAGAATTAATTATTATATCTGGAGAAAAATCGGTGATTAATTTTTTTGTTGCTTCAAAATTGAATAAATCAGCATCTTTTCTAGTTGCACCAAAGACAGTAAAACTTTTATTTAGACTAAGAATTCTGTTTAATGCGGACCCAACTAGTCCATTGCTTCCAAATATTAATATTTTCATTTGCTTATAACTAGTCTAGTATAAGTTTGTGTGTGGATTTCTAGGAACAATTTCTAAATTAAATTTTGAATTAGACACATTCATCAATGCAAATGAGCTACAAACTTGCAGAGGTCCTGATGAAACTATTTGTATTAAAAGTTCTGACTTTGAGTTTTTAAATAATTTAAATTTTAATTCAGCATTTATTTTCAATAGGCTATCAATTATTGACCTTTCCAAAGAAGCTTCTCAACCTATGGTTAATAAAAAGTTTAAAACTTTAGTTATGTTTAATGGTGAAATTTTTAACCATAGAACTTTAAGACAAGAATTAATAAATGAAGGAGTAGATTTTTATACATCTCACTCTGATACAGAGGTAGTTTTAAACGGCTTGAGTCATTTTGGAATTGATTTTATTAATAAATTAATAGGACAGTTCTCAATTTTTTTTATTGATAGCATTAGTAAAAAAGTGTTCTTGATAAGAGACAGGTTAGGCCAAAAACCTTTATTTTTTTCACTAAATCAAAATGAACTTTCATTTTCTACAAATTTAAAATCATTAGTTAAAGCAATTAAAAACAAAGAAGTTGATATTGAACAATTAACAAATTACTTAAATTTAGGAGTAGTACCGTCACCAAATACAATTATTAAAAATTGTTTCAAGGTTAAACCCGGCGAAATTATTGAAATTGATTTAAACAATTTCAATTCTAAAAAAACAATCTATTGGGATCCAAAAAATTATTTGGACGAAAGACAATTTAATAATGAAGAGTTTATTAATTTATTTGAAAATGCTGTAAACATTCGCTTAGAAGCTGATGTACCATTAGCAACTTTTGTATCAGGAGGTCTTGATTCAACCGCAATTGTCAAAGCTATAAATAAAAATAGTCCTATTAACTCATTTTCTATGAATTTTGAAAATGAGTTTTATAATGAAAAAAAATGGTCTTCAATTGTATCAGAAAAATATAAAACAATTCATACTGAAAAAACACTTAGCAGTAACTTATTTGATTATGATTTGGATGAGATTATAAATTCACTCGATGAACCGTATGCAGATATTTCTTATATACCTACTTATTTATTATCTAAAGAAATATCTAAAAGTTTTAAAGTTGCACTATCTGGAGATGGGGGAGACGAATTATTTTTTGGGTACACAAGATCTCAAAAAGAATTAAATAAGAGATCTAATTATATTTTTGGATCACTAAATAATTTTCTATATAATATATATCCCGGAATTCTTGGTACCGGAACTTTATTTTCTTCAAACTTTTACGATATTAAAAAATCATACTCAGCTTATTTTTTGGATAATAAGTTAATAAAATTACTAAATATAAAGGATTATACAAATTTTGAGAAAAATTATTTTTATAATCATCAAAATAAAGTTAAAGAGATTTCTTTATTAGAGTATAAGTTTTACCTTTCTGAGATGATGATGCTTAAAATAGACCGAGCTTCAATGGCAAACTCTTTAGAGGTAAGAAGTCCTTTTGTTGATCACAGATTAGTTGAATTAATTATGTCAAGCGAAAATTCTTATCTAGATTCAAGAAATTCAAAACAGTTAATCAAAAAATATTTAAAGGAAGATTTTAGTGAAAATTTTTTAAACAGACCAAAAATGGGATTTTCTTTTGATATTGAGAATTGGGTGTTTGATAATTTAGGTCATATTAATGAAACTCTTTTATCAGGAAATGTAATATTAGGTATGAATAAAAATATTCTTAATAATCTATCTATTAGAAAATCAAGGATTAATGCTCACAGGATATGGAAGCTTTATCTGCTTGAAAGTTATTTAAATTCAATTAAATGAATAATACATTAGAGAAAAAAATTTTATTTATTTTTAACGAAGGTAGAGAACAAAAGCTTCAAAATATTGAATTTTATGCAAAAGATTTTTTTTATCATTATCTAGATTTAAAAAATGAAAATTATGATGTTGATTACATTCAGATAAGCGAATTAAATCATGACTTTAATAATTGGGCAATAAAGTTTATTGAAAAATTAGTTAGAAAAATTACAAATATTCCCTTCTATCATACAAAACTACTTTCAAAGAAAAATATCACAAAAATAAATGATGCGGAGATTATCGTCTTCACTAATGAAACTACTATTTTTTCTTTATTTTTTTATTTATTTTTTAATAAATTAAAAAATAAAGAAAAAATCGCATTCTTAATGGGAATTACTCAACTTGATGGTAATAAATTTAGGAATTTTATAAAAGATGCTTTAATAAGAACCATATTTTCAAGGCTAGATAAAATAATTTTTCTTAGTAAAGGGGAGCTCAAAAAGGCAAAAACAATATATTTTGAAAACATTAATAAGTTCAAGCACCTTCCGTTTGCTATAGATAGCGATTTCTGGACTTCCGAAGATTTTAAATTAAATAAAAATAATGAAATATTGTTTATTGGAAATGATAAAAATAGAGATTTTGAAATTGTAAAAAATTTGATAAAAATATTGCCCAACTATAAATTTACTGTAGTTTCAAAAAATAATATATTTTCGAAATTAAAAGCAAACAACATAAAACATATTTCAGGGGAGTGGAGATTAGATAAAGTAACCGATTTAGAAATTTTAAAAATTTATTTTAAAGCAAAAATATGTATTTTACCAATAAAACCTACATCCCAACCATCTGGCCAGAGTGTTGCCTCACAAGCGATGTCAATTGGGGTCCCTGTAATAATTACGAAGACCGAGGGGTTTTGGGAACCAGACCTTTTTATTGACAAAGAAAATATTTTTTTTGTTGAATCTAATTCATTAGAATCCTGGAAAGATATTATCGAGAATGTTTACCAAGAAGAAGCACTATTGAATTTTGTTTCCCAAAATGCAAAAAAAATAATTATAAACAAATACAGTCAAAACATAGTTTTTGAAGAATTTAAAAGTTTGCTACTTATGTGAATTGGCTAACTTTTCAAAAATTTCGAAGTATTGTTTCATCCCCTCAGGAATTTTGTATTTTAAAACATTTTTAAAAGCAGTCTCAACATCTGGTTTTGCTAAAAAATAGTTTGGCATTTCGTATATGGATTCTTCAGACAAAATATCTTTGGCAATGCCAACATTTGTAGAAATAATCGGAGTTTTTGTTAAGCTACATTCCATAATTGAAAATGGACCACCCTCTATTCTTGATGAAACTATATAGAGATCTAGAACATTGTAGAGCTTATTGAGATCTTTTTGATCTAAATCTTCTAAATATATATACCTTATATTTTTTTCTTTGAGTTTTGAAATAATATACTGTCTTCTCTTTCCAGCTAATACGACACACAAGTTATCTTTTTTTGAGTTTAAATCGTAAATAATTTCAAATAGTCTGTCGGGTCCTTTTATATATTTTGGAGATACTAGATCCTTTCCTTCAGTATCTCTTTGAAACGAGCCTACAAGAAATTTATCAGAATCTATATTAAAATAATTTTTCAACTCTTGTTTATTTTTAATTTCAAACCATTTATCTCCATCAATCCAAAACGGTAAGACATGAATAGGTTTATCTGTTATTTCTTCAAGTTGATTTTTTGTCTTTTCGTTCAAAACATGATAAACATCTACGACCTCATCACGAGATTTAAATAATTCAATATTATTTTTAGAAAAATCAGATTGTTCGAGATGATGTATGGTTAGAACAATTTTTTTGTTTGAGTATATTTTTTTATTATGATTCCATACCCATGGTGCAATTATCCAAATAATGTTTGCTCTTGTTTTGAATCTTGTAAAATTACTTTTATTATTTATTTTCCATTCATTTTTGAATCTATCTACAATCCAAGACTCTCTTGCAGAATTGATATAAATTTTCATATATTATGAATTATATTATCCCACAAAGAAAGCAAACAAATAGACAATTACAATTTTAAAAAACTTTATTTTTTTAAAAAATTTTTGTATATTGATAAGTTTTTAACGCTTTCAGAGAAAACAACATTAAGAATTAGAACTATTTGTAAAAAAATATATAATGTATTAAAAATTGGTATTGCAACATTGTTTTTTCCAAATTTTTTTAATTTATACCCGGCATTAAATTTGTCTATACAGTCATTGATAGACGTATATTTATAAAGCTTGTCTTCCTTTTCAAATACATGCGAACTATTTTCAGTTAAAATTGACTCTATTTCTTCGCAAATCTGTTCGTAAGTTTGTTTTTCACAATTTATACCATCATCCTCTAACAACATTCCTTTTAAAAAAATACTATTCAAATGACACAATGATGTCTGAGAGTTTGTTGTTGATACAGAGTAATCTAAGTAAGTATTATTAGCTTTTGGAAAACCAGTAATAAAAAAGAAAATTAGAGAAAGGAATATTATTTTTAAAAATGCATAACTTGAATTATTTTTAAAGTATTTGGTTAATAAGTACGATAATGATATAGCCAACAGAAAACCGTAATAAAAGGTTTTAACAGTATCTCCTACACTTGGGTCAAAATTATTTTCTGGAATACCAAATGAAGATAGCAATAGTACAAAAATACCAATAACAGGACCAAGTAAAAGCTTGTTTTTCTTTCTATATTTAAAATAATACCTAAATAAAAAAACATACAAACTTAGAGTTAACATTAAAGCTATATATTTTCTTAAATAATCGAGATTAAATTTAATAGCATTTGGAACATAAAATACATCATTATAGGAGTCAAAATAAAATCCACTATCACTTGTTTGAATAAACTTTTTTCTGTCAATTTTCATAAGCATGTAGTCCTTATTCCAATACAAATTAAAATAATCATCAAAAGTGTCTAAAAGAGTAATTCCAATAAATGAGTCGGCATGGGTGTCTCTTATTGGATCATTGATTAAATTACTAAAATTAACATTATATAAAAACCCTAAGGAAGCCTTATTGTCATAATCTAATTGTCCATATTCTAAATTTATATCAGCTCTTGTTAACAGGTTTAGGCCAGTAATTTTATAGTTTTCATACATCAAGACAGAAGAAAATAAGACAGATGCTAGAAATATAAATACTATTTTTGATTTAGATAGCGAAAAAATTGTTTTGTAATAATTTATGAATAAAAATAAAAAACTCATTAAAGCTATGGAACCTTTTGTAGAAATTAAGATAGAGAAAAATAAAATTGAAGAAAATAGAGAAAGTAAATCTTTATTTTTACTAAATTTTTCAAGAAAATACAGAGTCCATGAAACAATTGCAAAGGCAAAGATTTCTGGTTTTAACGTAAGCCTCATTTCAAACATTACTGGCAAACAATTAATTAATGTAAATGCGTAAAGAATATTTTTATTTTTAAAATTTAATTGTTTCAAAAAATAATATAAGCCAATTAATCCAAAAATATAAATGATAAAATTTCCTTCTTGAATTCCTAAATTATATGAGTTTTCAAATCTTGAAAGATTAAAATAAGAAAAATTAGTTTGTTCACCTATATTATTAATTTCATTTTCGTAAACTGTTCCATAATTTTTAAGCCTATTTTTGACAAATAAACTAATTATTAAAAAATATGCAAAGCCTTGTTCTAATGCCAATTCTTTTTGACCTAAAATCAAATAATCTATGTAATTTCTGTATCTAACAAAGTCAGGGCTTTGTGTACTTAGAAAATAAATATTTCCAAAAGAAAATGTAGAAATTAAGGTAGACAAAAAAATAATTGTTGGAATTTTATTATCTATTTTTAGCATTACAAATTCTTATTTTTGAAGTACAGATCTGCAAGAAAGATTTCATTTTCAATATGTTTTAAGTTAGGTATTCCAATAATTTCAAAATCATTTTCGTTCATATAATTTAATATCTTTACAAATAAAGAGTTGTTTCTAAACTTAGGATCTTTAAAAAGACACTCTATTTTAATCATATTTATATGTACATAGTCATTAAATTTTTCTAGAGAACCTAAAGCTTCAAAGTCATGTCCCTCTGTATCAATTTTTAAAAAATCTATTTTTTCTATTTGATTATTAATAATATAGTTTTTTAAGGTTTCTGTATTTGTTTCATATTGTGCTTCAATATTTTCCAGTGGAGTGTCAATATTTTGGCTAAAAGATGATTGTGAACTAATTTTTCTTTCATAAAACATTTCCACCCCTTTTTTATCAGATATAGCTAAATTATTTACTTTTATATTCGGGTATTTATCTTTTAATAAATTTGCTAGACTTTCTATCGGTTCAAATGCATGAACTTCTAAATCTCTACTTTTGAAAACTTTAAATATTTTAGAAATATCATTTCCAACATTTGCCCCAATATCGAAATAAACAATTTTAAAATCTTTTATATATTTAGTTAATAGTTTTTTTTCATTTAGGGAATTACCAAACAAAAAACTAATGGAAAAGTTAAACAGTTGGAACAATTTAATTACCGCATTCATTAAGTCAATGTTAATAAAAAATATTAATTATTTTTTTATATATGTTTAATGAAATATCCAACATAATATGAGGGTTATGAAAAAATATATGTTGTGTATTGCTTCATATAACGACTATCGGCAAGAGTTTTATGAAAAGTTTGTAAAGCCAAACAATCAAAAATACTGCCTTAAATACAACATTGAATATATTGATTTTACAGAAAATGTAAGACCAATTAGAGAAAACTTTATTTGGGTTAAAACTTTTAAACTTTCTGAATTACAAAATCAACTTAACGAAGATGACTTGATTATTTCATTAGATGCTGATATAGCAATCTTTGACCATAGCATTGAATTTAAACTAGAAAGTAGCAAGTCGTTTGGATATTCTATAGATTCAGCAAACACGCACAATATGGGTTTTCATATTTTAAGAAACAATGCTTTTTCTCAAGATCTAATTAATGAGTTGATCAGTGAAGATAGGTATACAAAATATATAAGCAATTATACAAAACTAAATAATAATGAAAGCTATTCTACATTTTGGAAAAATTTTGCAGACCAAGCCTCCTGGTATTCCCTTGCTGGCATAATAAGGCATTCTCAAACTCCATTTTGGAATATGGAAGACTATGGATGGAACTCAAAAATAGATGGGGAAACTTTTTATAGTAAAGATCAACTTTATAAAAATGTTCAAATTCTGCCTTCAAAATTTAATGTAACCGAGCTAAGGGGTGAAACTGAGGGAAATTATAACATTAATAAAGTGCCATATTTTCATGTTATAAATCGACATTTTGCAGGCGGACAAAAATTTAAAAAAATTTGGTATAAAAACTCCAAATTTTTACTACACCTATATTATTGGAATCCTTTTAGATTAATTTCGTTATTTTTTAATAATAATCTTTATAGAATTATCGGAAAATTTAAATCACTTATTAAAAATGGATAGTTTAATTTCTGGTGAAAGGTTTGCTGAAATCGCTGATTTTAAATTTTCTGAAGAAATCAATTCAAATTTACTAGATATAGACTTTAATGACAATCATATTATTCATTTTCAAAATGAAAATCATATATGCTATATCAACAAAAATATAATACTTAAAGATAATGATGTTATATTTTGCAAAACAGACTTTGTAGAACTATTGTTCTTTGCTTTAAAAAACTTAGATACTGTAAAAAACTTAATACTCATTACTCATCAGTCTGACAGAAAGGTCGGCAGATATCTTAACCTATTAAAACCAAAATGTATAAATAAATGGTTTACAGTAAATCCGATAATTAATTCAGAAAATTTGACACCTATTCCTTTGGGTATAGCTAACAGCACTTCTGTATCAAATATAAAAATTGAAAGTTTTTTGAACTTACAAAAAACAGAGGTATCAAATAAAAAAATATACGCAAACTTTAATTTAAATACAAATTATTACCATCGGTTTAAAGTACTTAAAAATTTAAAAAAATTTAAAGATATTGAATTTGATATAAATGATAAATTACATTTAGAAGAATATGTTCAAAAAATAAAAGATAATAAATATATCATTTGCCCCGAAGGTAATGGTCCAGATACTCACAGATTTTGGGAAGCTATGTATTTAGGTTCTACACCAATAGTTTTTAAAAATTTCCACAATAAAAATTTAAGAGATTTACCAGCAATATTTATTGATAAGATCCAAGATATTAATTATCTGAAAGAGAATTTAGGTGAAACTAGTTATGAAAAGTTATATTTTGATTATTGGAAAAATTTAATCTTTGAAGGAAAAACAACAGGCTTTAATGAAGCTACCATTATATATAATCTAAAAATATTTAATTTTATATATAAACTACTAATTTTTAAACAAAAAATATATAGTTATATAAAGAAAATTAAATTTTTGTTTATAAAAATACATAAGAAAGTTTCAAAAATTGTCTAGTAAAATTGTTAGTAAATTAAAGCATCTCAAAAACAATGAGTTTATTCTTTACCACCACCTTGGATTGGGTGATTCCATAGTTTGTAATGGAATGATTAATTATTTATCAAAAGAAAAAGGAAAGAAAATACACCTTCCTTGCTCTACTTCAACATATTCAAATTTAAAATTTTTATATTCAAAAAATAAAAATGTAAAAGTATTTGAAATAAATTCTCAAATAGAGATAAACGATGTCATTAAATACGGAGATATTGAGGGGCTTGATATTCTTAAAGTAGGTTTTGAAAACAGAACTAAAGGGCCATTTAATAAAAACTTTTATAAACAAATTAAAATACCATATAGATTTTCATTTAAATATTTTTATATACCTGAAATTGAAAAAGAGAATCTTAAAGAACTGGAGCTTCACTTAAAAAAATATTATTCTGTGAGTTTAGATTATAATTTAATTCACAAAGAATCAAAAGAAGTAGACTACACCATTTCAATTAAAAATAATTATCCAAGCATTTATGTAGAAAAAGATACAGATATTTTTAAAAATATTTTTTATTATAAAAATCTTATAAAAAATGCAAGAGAAGTCCACTGTGTTAACAGTAGTTTTTTTCATCTTGTAGAGAGGGTCGACACAGACGCTAAATTATATTTTCATAACAACAGAGGTGGAGAATTGCACTTTACAAAGAAATGGAAGATAATAAACTATGATAATTAATATCCCAGCTTCGGTTGGTGAGGTGATAGATAAATTAACAATTTTAGAGATTAAAAAACAGAAAATATCTGACAAAGAAAAATTAAAAATCATAGATTATGAGTATTTGCAATTAGAAAAAATTCTTAACGAATCTAATATCTTAGGTCTTGATCAAACAAAAAAATTTTTTAAAGAACTTTACATTATCAATTTAGAGCTGTGGGAAATTGAAGATAAGATAAGAATATGCGAAAAGAATAAAAACTTTGAAGAAGAATTTTTAGAGCTTGCTAGAAATGTTTACATCACAAATGATAAAAGATTTTCTGTAAAGAATGAGATAAATTTGTATTTTGGTTCTGACATAAAAGAAGTAAAAGATTATGAAGAATACTAGTACATGAGAAGTGTAATTTTTGGTTTGATAAAAGGATATCCTGAAAATTTAGAATGTTATGAAAAATTAATTAATAGAAATATTTCAATCTATGAAAAAATTAATAAACATAGAGAAATAAAAGCTGATTTAATTCTTTTTCATGAAGGAAATATTTCAAATTTCGATCAGAATTATATTCAAACTAATTCACCAGAAATAATTAAATTCATTGACGTCGGACAAATATTAAATAATATCAGAAAAAACAAAGTAGATATTTCTAAAACTGAACCTGAAAGATTCAACTTAGGTTATAGGTTCATGTGTCAGTTTAATTTTTTTCATATTTGGAGATTTATTGAAGAATATTCATACGGATTAAGAATTGATGAAGATATTATAATAAACGATATAGATCCTTTTATTTTTGAGGAAATGCAAAAAACAGGTAAGATTTTTTCTACAGGAGCTTTGGTGCCTGAGACTCATGAACTTACTAATCAAACCCTGCCTCAATATTTAGAAAATTTATTTGGTATTGAAAGCAAAGAATTTTACAATCATAAATTTCCCTATACTAATGTTTATGTTACAAATATATCCTTTTGGTTAGATAATGACTTGCAAAAGAAATTGGAAGAGATTTCAAAGAATCCAAAGCAGATAGAATATAGATGGGGGGACTTACCTATATTAGGTTCTATTTTAAATATTTATGATATACAAATAAATATTTTAAAAACCATAAATTATGAACACCTTTCTCATAAAAATGTTGTTAAAAGTAAAAGGTTAAGTATTAAAAATTTTTTTAGGAATTTTAATAAATCTTAAAAATGGATATTTTAAATTTTTTATACTGTTTTGATAATAATTACAATATACAGGCTTTCACATCAATAAGTTCTCTATTGAACAATATAAATGAAAAAATTAATTTACACGTTATTCACCCAAATGAAAATATAGAAAGCTTGTTTCCAGATTTAATATTAAAAAACAACAATATAAATGAAATTAATTTTTATAAATTTGATAATACAAATCTTCAATTTCCAAACGTTGAAAATTCGCATGTATCAGAGGCAACTTACTATAGGTTTTACATCGAGAAATATATTCCGCAACGATATAAATTTTTAATCTATTTAGATGCTGACATTCTTACAATTAATAATCCTCTAAATGAAATTAAAAAAACTATTTTATTAATGAAAGAAAATGATGAAAGAATATCAGTAAAAACAGAATTTAATATAAATAATCATAAAATTGATGAAGTTTTTTCAAGGCTACCTTTAAGTAGCAAGTATTTTAATGCTGGGGTTATGATCATAAATTACGATAAATGGATTAATGAAAATACTCTAGTTTACCTACTGAGAACAATGAATTATCTGGGAGGGAAAATAAAATATTGGGATCAAGATATTTTAAATGTTGTCTTTGACGGTAAATATTTAGAGATGAATCAGTACTTAAACTTCAGCTTATCAACTGATAAGTACAATCTACCTCCATTAGAAAAATTAACTGAGAAAATTTTATTTCTTCACTTTTCTGGAAATTTAAAACCCTGGTCAATAAAAGGTGTTTTTAATAAATTTTCAAATTTTTATCAAGATAACTTTAGGAAGTTAAATTCTGGAGATTTTCATCTAATTACTAACTGGAGACGAGGATCTTTTTTTGATTTAGTCAAAGGAATTTTTACTTTAAAAATTATTTATGTGAAAAAGCCTTTTAAATTTATTTATTATTCAATTAAATTAATTTTAACAAAGCAGTAAATATGTCTAATCAAAAAGTTTTTAAAATAATTTCCATTACTTTGGCTTTTACAATTTTATTAGTTTTCAAGGAAAAAACTCTGAATAGCTTAAGTTTATCTTTTGGATGGTGGTCTTATTCTGAAATTTTAATTAATTATCCAGATCAATTTGTTAGGAGAGGTTTACTAGGAGAGATTATTTATTTATTATCACAAAATTCTGGCTCTATAAAAATCGTAAATAATTTTATTTTTTTCAACTTTACGTTATTTGTTACTCTATTAATGTATACATTTAGAAGATACGATCTAAGTTATAAATTTATTTTTTTATATTTTGTCTTTCCACTTGGAATCTTACACATGGTTGTGTTTGATAATTTTTATCACAGGAAGGATTTAATTTACTTAAATTTATTTTTAATTATGTTAAATTTACTTATTACCCACCCTGAAAAAAACAAAGAATTAAAATTTATAATCCTTTTATTTACCACTGTATTTTTAGGGCTTATACATGAAGGACTATTACTACTTTTCATTCCAATATATATTTTTTTTATTGAGAAATATTTTTTTAAAAAAAAGTTATTTTACATTTCATATAAAAATATTTTTTTAATACTTAACTTAGTTTTATTTACGATTTCAACTATTTTCAAAGGCAACAAGCAATTAGCAGAAAATATATGGAATAGCTTACATATTTCTGACAAAAGATTAATTTCTGAAAATATCAATGATTTTGAGTTTAATGGTATTGGAGCAATTGGGTGGAGTTTTCTAGAGCCATTAAATTTGTTTTACCAAGTATTGAATTCTGGAGCAATTTTTTATTGGGTATTTTCTTTCTTATTAATAATATATTTTTACAATGCTGTCTTTTTTGGCAATGACTTTAAATTATTTCAATTTAAAGTAACTAATAGTAATTTAATAAACAAGTTTTACTTACTTTATGTTCCAATTTTAGTTGTGGGTTGGGATTGGGGTAGATGGATTATGATTTTCTTTTACAGCTTTACATTTATCTTGCTTGAATCTTTAAACAAGGAAGATATTAAAAACTTATACCTTTCTAGAAAACATTTTTATTTTATTCTCTTACTAAGTTTTTTAACCGTTATTCCTGAATACAATATATCTGAAATAAATTACAACATTTTTGAACAATACTATAAGTTTTTAGTAGATTTTAAAAACATATTTCTATAGTTAAATATTAAAAAAGTTTAATTTATTTATGTTATTTAGATACTGCTTTGAAGTTTTTTTAAGTTTTTCTACGAATAATTTATTATCAATAAATTTAAATTGATGTTTATTTTGATTATCCCAAGTAATATTTATTTTATTTGAAATATGATTTTCGACAATTGTATTAAGTGTATAAATCAAATCACCAACATAGCATTCATAAAACATGTTGTTTTTAATTACTTTTTTTTCAAAACAAAAATCTTTTAGCACTTTGCTAAAGTCTTCAGAATACATGAATTTTCTGCGATCCATACCATCAGAGAAAAAATTAATCTCATTTTTAGTTTTAATTTTGAAAAAATAATATGGAATTATTCTTGAAGCATTTAAATCTGGATATCCAAAGATATTCCAAAGATTTATAATTTCTAAATTGAGTTGATTAGCTAAATTTTTGTAAATATTTTCTTGATAAATTTTATTTTTGACATATTCACTATTCTTATATTTTTCGTTATTTTTTAAATTCGTTGAAATTAAAAATAAGTTGTCTGAATAATTATATTTTTTTAATAATTCAGCTAAGTTTATTTGAGGTGAAAAATATTCAGAAGTTTGCAAACTTTTATTACTTGATCTACTGTTTACATTTGGAAATTTAAAATCAATTATTATGTTAGGTAGATCATTCAAAAATCTTTCTTCAAATACTTCAAAACTATACCCAGTTTCTTTTGAATTAAATACTGTAAAGTTTACATTTTCACTTTCTAATAATTTTGAGAAGGATTTTGCTAAAAAACTTTGAGATCCAAGTATCCAAATATTCTGAGTTTTATTTTCTTTATTCAACTTTGATTTTTAACAAGGTAGTTTTCTAGTATCTCTTTTTCTCTTTGAGTGTCAACACATTGCCAAAATCCGTGGTGTTTGAAAGCATTTAGCTCACCTATTTTAGCTAAGTTTGACAAGGGCTCATTTTCAAGAATAGTTGAATCATTTTTTAAGTATTTTTTAATATTGTAATCAAAAACCATAAACCCCCCATTTATCCAGCTCCCAGTAGCTTGAACTTTTTCACCAAAACTTTGCACATTATTATATTTAAGATCTAAAACTCCAAATTTTGAAGGAGGCATCACTGCAGTTATAGTTCCAATCTTTTGGTTTTTTTTATGAAATTGATTTAATTTATTTATGTTAACATTTGCAAGCCCGTCACCATATGTAACATTGATTGTTTTTTTTTCAGAAATGAAATCTAACCCTCTTAATATTCTACCTCCAGTCATTGTATCTAGACCTGTATTGATTATATTGACAAAAGCATTATGAGAAAGGTTATAAGAATTTTTGTATAATTTATTTTTTGTAAAATTTTTACTAAAAAAGTCTGTCATTACCTCATGTTTATAGCCTGCCAAAACATGAAAATTAGAGAAGTTATATTTTAAGTAATGATTAATAATATGTATGATCATTGGCTCATTTAAAATATTGATCATTGGCTTTGGTTTGAATTTAGTTTCTTCATGAAACCTAGTACCCTTACCACCTGCCAGAATTAAAAGAGTGTTGCTGTACATAAACTTTAAACATAAATGAGTTTACAATAAATTTATGGAAAATGATACCCAAGACTTATACAAACAACTTGATGATATTGTAAATAGTATTTACACAATAAAACACAAAAAAATAAATTTCGTACCTGGCGTTTCTAATATTCCAGTTAATGGAAGAGTATTTGATGAGAAAGAAGTGCTTAATGCTGTAAATGCAAGTCTAGATTTTTGGCTGACTGACGGTCCTTATGCTGAAGAGTTTAATAATAAATTATCTAATTTTTTAGGGGTCAAGTTTTCAAGATTAGTTAATAGTGGTTCTTCAGCAAATCTTGTTGCGCTTTCAAGCTTAACAAGCTCAAAATTGAAAAATAACTTAAAACCTGGTGATGAAGTTGTAACTGCAGCAGTTGGTTTCCCTACTACTGTAAACCCAATTTTTCAAAATAACTTAACTCCTGTGTTTGTAGATTGTGAACTTGGTACTTACAATCCAAATATTGAAGATATAATTAGTGCCTGTTCTGATAAGACTAAGGCTATTTTTTTAGCCCATACACTTGGAAATCCTTTTGAAGTTTTAGAATTAAGTAAGTTTTGCAAAGAAAATAATATTTGGTTGATAGAAGACAATTGTGATGCTTTAGGAAGTACATATAATAATAAATTAACTGGTACTTTTGGAGATATTTCTACTTTGAGCTTTTATCCAGCGCATCACATAACTATGGGTGAAGGTGGGGCCGTGTTAACTTCAAGTACAAAACTAAAGTTACAAATTGACTCATTTAGGGACTGGGGAAGAGATTGTTGGTGTCAAAGCGGTCATGACAATACATGTAATAAAAGATATGACTGGCAACTTGGAGATCTTCCTTATGGGTATGATCACAAGTTTACCTACTCAAATATTGGATACAATCTTAAAGCTACTGATCTTCAAGCATCGATAGGATTAGCACAGCTAGATAAGCTGGATGGTTTTATTGAAAAAAGAAAATCTAACTGGAAGAAAGTTAATAACTATATATCTTCAAAAAAAGAATATTTTATCCCTCATCAAGCAACTCCAGGATCTGAGCCTAGTTGGTTTGGATATGCAATTACTGTAAGAACAGATAAATTTTCCAGAAATGATCTTATACAACACCTTAATGAACATAGAATCGCAACAAGGTTAATGTTCGGCGGCAATTTAATTAGACAGCCGGCTTATTCAAATAGAAAATTTAAAGTTCACAACAATCTTACAAACGCAGATACTGTCATGAATCATTCATTTTGGATTGGTGTATATCCTGGAATTACTGATGAAATGTATGATTATATATTTGAAGTTTTTGAAAATTTTTTAAATTAGATCTCTATTTTTCCAGTATAGACTGTTATCTAGTTCACCTTTTTCTATTTTTCTAAGTATGGATTTTATTCTTCTCCCATTTGTCAGGGAGTTTCCTTTTCTATATTCCTCAGCTAATTCATTTATTCCTTTTTCAATATCAAACTCAAATTGATAATTTGGAAAAAAAGACTTTAGTTTTTCAAAATTAACACGATAAGATCTTTGATCCGGGCTTGTATTTCCTATATTAACTTCATCAATTTTTAGTATTTTGGCAACAGTATAAGCTAGCTCCTTTATAGTATAATTTGAACCAATCTCTCCAATATTAAATATGTTTTTGTCTAAAGACATTTCAGCATTGATCACCAAATCAATTAAATTACAAATATCTGATATATGTACAAGCGGTCTTATTGGAGATCCGTCAGACAAGAGAGTGATACTATTTTTAGTTACTGCTTCATAAACTAAGTCATTAAGTACAATATCAAGTCTAATATTTTTTGATACACCATATGCTGTGGCATTACGAAATATAACAGTTTCAAATTTATTGCTCATATTTATCATATTTTTTTCATTTTTAATTTTTGCATCTGCATAAGCTGTTAATCCATGAACATTAGATTTTTCGTCAACATAGCTTTCATCACTAAAACCGTAAACACTACAGGAACTCATATATATAAATTTTTTAACCTCTGAATTGTTACAGAGATTTAAAAATTTTTTAGTTGCATCAACATTAATTTCTTGAGTTAAGCTTGGATTAAATTCTGAAAGAGGATCATTACACAATTCTGCCATATGAACTACATAATCTATATTGTCTAATAATTGTGAATCGAAGCTTCGGATATCGCCTTTTATTGTATTAAAAACAATACTTTCAAGATTTTTGTTTGAACCATAATATGAAGTATCAAAACAGGTGATGTTATATTTGTTGTTAAACTTTTCAATAAATTTTGAGCCTATATATCCGTTACCACCTGTTAAAAGCAAATTTTCCATTTAATAAAAATATTAGTCTAATAATATTTTATAATTTTTATCAAAGGAATTAATTTGAAAATTTGCATATGCATACCTTGCTACGAAGAAGGCGAAAATTTAAAGGATTTATTACCTGCAATCAATAAATTTATTGATGAAAAGGTAAAAGTTTACATTATAGATCGAGTCGAACATGATAAAAAAATTCAATCAATATGTAGAGATAATGAGGCAAAATATTTAAACCGAAAAAATGACAATAGTTTTGGAAGTGCAATTCGTCGAGCTTTAGAAGTTTCTAATGAAGGAAATTTCGACTGGCTTATAACAATGGATGCTGATTTCTCACATAGTCCGAGCGATTTAAACAAAATATTAAATCAAATTTATATAAATGAACACGACATAATTATTGGTTCAAGATATATAGATGGTGGTGGAACTGAAAATAATTTTATACTTAAAATGATGAGTAGAACATTAAATATTGTTTATGCAAAATATTTAAAATTAAATATAAAAGATGTTTCAAATAATTTTAAGGCTTATAGGTCAAGTAAAATTTCAAGCATTGAATTAGTTGAAAATAATTTTGAAGTTGTTGAAGAGCTCTTAGCCAAATGTTTGTTTACAAACAATAACTTAAAAGTTATTGAAATACCAACATACTTCAATAATCGACTTAAAGGAAAAAGTAAAAGAAAATTGCTTAATTTTATTTTTACTTTATTTATCACATTAATAAGATTAAAAAAATTAAAAAATGAAACTCTTAAAACTTGATTTAAAAAAAATTTATTCCAATTCTTTCACAAGAACATTTTACTTTTTAAGCGATAAAACATATTATTTGTTTGGTCTTACTTGTGTTTTAGGAATCTATATCTCTTATTTTAATTATTTAGATTGGAGTGGAGATTATGCATTGTACATTTTACAAGGTAAATATTTCTCTATAGGTGAAGTTAACAGTTTAATTAAAAATATGAGATTATCTCTGAGTTTATCTCAAAATATCAACCCATATTCACCTGATTATTACCCCTGGGGCTTGCCATTATTTATTTACTTGACAAGCTTTTTACATAATTGGAATATTGTTTTTATAAAATTTTTAAATCCAGTCTCCATTTTTTTTATTTTTATTATTTTAAATTTTTCCTCTAAAGAAAAAACTTTGCAAAAGTATCTTTTATCAGTTTTAGCTATTGTATATTCAAATAATTTACTTTTTTATTCAAATATTCAACCTTCCATATTTGCGAGTTTATTTTTATTGTTGAGTTATTTTTGTTTTGATAAAAATAAAAAGAATTATTCCGTGTTGTTTTTTTTGATAGCATGTCTTGTAAGAACTAACTTTATTTTCTTTTCTATATATTTTCTATTTAATCAAAAATTTATTGAAAATTTAAAATATTTTTCAAAAGTGTTTCTCTGCTTTGTCGGTACATATTTTACTTTTTTTTCATATTATAAACTAAATATATTTGGTAATTATGAATTTATACCTATATTCGAAATTAAAAATGATGTCTTTAGGTTTCAAAGCTTGTATAATTCCATGGTCGATTTTCTTATTAAGTTAAGCGAATTGTTGTTTTTTAACAGATTGCCAGCTTCAACTTATATAGGCTTACTAATAGTCTTAATATTTATATACTTAAGTTTTAAAAATCTTAACTTTTCGGTAATTTTATTTTTTTTACTTTTTACTTTCTTGATTAATCATTTCTTTTATTTGATTGATGTTAAAAGAATATTAACTCCAATAATATTTATAATTTTGTATTTTGCGTCTAAAGAAAAGTTAGATAAAAAGATAGTAATATTTCTTATATTTTTTACTTTTTATAACATTTTAAATACATTTTTGATTATTCAAAATATTGATAAATCTCAAAATGTACTAAATGAACAATTTAATGATGTAGTAGTTGTTATTAATAATGAGTATAAAAGTGAATTAATAGGCTTCCATAAACCAAGAATATTAATGCTTTACTCTACAGTGGTATCCTATAAGCTAACTCAGGAAAATTTTGATGACTACATAAAAAATAGTTTAGTTTTATGTGACAAAAGTTTTTTTAATTGTCCAGAATTTTCATATGAGACTTTATATGAAAATGAAGGTTTCAAGATTATAAAAGAATTTAAAAAATAGATTAAATCATAGCTCTAAGCTTAAATAATTTGTTTAAACTAAAGTGGGCGCTACAGGATTTGAACCTGTGACTTCTTCCTTGTAAGGGAAGCGCTCTGCCGGACTGAGCTAAGCGCCCCAAAGAATAATTATATTCACTATTAAATTTTTAAGTAATTTAAATTAACCTTTTTGTATCGGTGCTGATCTTCCTGAACTAATTTCTTCATGGTAATCTTCTTCAACATTTACTTTCCAAATATTATTTTTCTCACCCAAAATTATATTTCTGACGCTTAGAACAGCAGTCATCATTGAATGATCTTGATTATTGTATCTATGCATTCCATTTCTACCTATTGGGTATATATTTTTATGCTCATTAGATAACCACTTCTCAATTTCATATATATTTTTTGAATAATCTAAGTCATAAACTGGATAAGCTTTTGGCATTCTAACAACATAGCCTTCAAGTGTTGAATTTGTTTTGATTAAAGATAATTGCTCAAGTTCTTTTATTGCTAGTTTTATTAATTTTTCATCTTCCATGCTCCATAACTCGTCTCCAATATTAACAAAATACTCGAGCCCTAAACATGTTTTGCCTTCCTTAACAAGATAAGGTGACCAGCTGCCATAATTCTGCACCCTTCCAACTTTGACTCCTGGATCATGAATATAAATCCAATTATCTGGAAATGCATCTTTTTCATCAATAACCAATGCAACTGAAAGAAAGTCTCTAAATTTTAAATTTTGTCCTGATTTGAGTACATTATTATCTGGAATAGGCTTAATTGTTTTGGGTAAATGCGCTAATGGCATACTGCTCAATATATTTTTAGCTTCAAACTCTTCTCCAGAATCTATTTTCACTTTGTATATATCATTTTCTTTACAAATTTCAACAACTTTAGAATTGAGTAGTATTTTGTGGTTTTTTTCTTCAAGTTTTTTATATGCAGTTTCCCACATCATTCCTGGACCATATTTAGGGTATTTGAATTTATCGATAAGTGTAGTTATTATTTCTCCAGATTTATTTATTTGAAAGGCATTCAATATAGCTTTCATTAGTGATAAATTTTTAATTCTCTGACTTGCCCAGTCTGAGCCAATTGTTCTAGCATCTACACCCCAAACTTTTTCAGTGTAAGTTTTGAAAAATATATTATATAATCTCCAACCAAATCTTGCTGCTACCCAGTCTTCAAAATTATCCTGATTTTTTGGAGGAAATACTCGGACATAAAAATATGAAAGAACGCACCTAACAGCTTCGATAACTCCTAAATTAAATAATGCGTTAGAAGCTTTTAATGGATAATCATAGAATTTATTTTTATAGTAAATTCTGCTCATCCTTGGTCTCAAGAGGAAGTCTTCTTTATCTAATATCTCATCCCATATCTGATAAACTTCATCTACTTTTGTGAAAAATCTATGACCACCAATATCAAATCTCCAACCATTTCTTTCAACAGTTCTACTGATTCCACCGATTTCTTTATCGCTCTCTAAGATTAAAGTTTTGATTCCATGCTTTTCAGATTCCCATGCAGCGGTAAGTCCTGCAGGTCCAGCACCAATTATTAAAATTTCGTACATATTTAGCTAAGTATAGCTTTAAATAGCTGCTTAATTTTTATTTTAACTACATCCTAAAGAATTACCACAGTTCAAACATTTGTAGCAGGAACCATTTCTGATGGTTATATGACCACAGTCTGGACAAGCGGGCGCATCTCCCATCATATCACCAAGAACCTCTTGTACAGTAGCAACTGAATTTTCACTTTGATTTACAGCTACGGGTTCTATTTGTTTTACAGGTGGTGTTGGCTGTGGTTTCTCTTCTACAGCTACGGGTTCTATTTGTTTTACAGGTGGTGTTGGCTGTGGTTTCTCTTCTACAGCTACGGGTTCTATTTGTTGTTTCTCTTTTGGTGGAACCTGAACAATATCAGTTCTGTTTAGGTATTCAAGACCAAGTGCTCTAAAGACATAGTCAATAATTGAGTTACTCATCTTTATGTTTTCATGCCCTTCAACCATTCCTCTTGGCTCAAAAGTTTGGAATGTAAAGGTGTCGACAAACTCTTCTAATGGTACACCATACTGTAGACCCTTAGAGACAGCAATAGCGAAACAACCCAATACGCCTTTTAGAGTTGCACCCTCTTTAGCAATATCTATGAATACTTCACCAAGCGTTCCATCAGGATATTCTCCAGTTCTTAAGTACACTTTGTGACCTGCAACTCGTGCTTCTTGAGTCCAGCCTTGTCTTCTTTCTGGAAGTAAGAATCGTGGTCGATTCACTCCTGCATATGCTCTTGTAGGACTTGTTCCAGGAGCAAAATTTCCTTGGATTAGCATTGCTTCTTCTTCAAGAATTTTGTTAACTTCTGGATCGCTTTCTTCAGAATCACCATCATCTGATGAGGCAGAGAGTGGTTGAGAAGCTTTGGAGCCATCTCTATAGATAGCAATAGCTTTTACGCCAATTTTTGCAGATTCAAAATAGCAATCTTCAATATCTTGTACTGTTGCTTCGTTAGGCATGTTTACTGTTTTTGAAATTGCACCAGAAATGAAAGGTTGAGCAGCTGCCATCATTCTTACATGACCCATATAGTGAATAAATCTCTCACCATCTTTTCCACATTTGTTAGCACAATCAAACACTTCTAAGTGTTCTTCTTTGAGATGCGGAGCTCCTTCAATTTTTTGTGTTCCACAGATGTATTGATTAGCTTGTGCAATTTCACTTCTAGAAAATCCAAGACTTTCTAGAAAGTTGAAATCAAAAGAAGTGTATTCCTCTTCAGCTATACCAAGATTTTTAAGTGTTTCTTCTCCTAGAACAAACACATTGAAGGCATGTTGTATTTCAAAAGCTCCTGGTAGAGCAGCTTCTATATTTGCAACATCGCTTTCTGTTAATCCTTTTTCAATCAACGATGTTTTGTTGATATAAGGTGAGTTTTCTAGAGACATAGAACCAATAACGTAGTTGATAATTTCCTGAACTTGATCATTGTCATAGCCTAACGCATCTAATGCCGGTCCAATAGATTGGTTCGCAATCTTCATATAACCACCACCAGCAAGTTTTTTAAACTTCATAAGGGCAAAGTCTGGCTCAACACCTGTTGTGTCACAGTCCATAAGAAGACCAATGGTTCCAGTAGGAGCTAAAACAGTTGCTTGTGCATTACGATATCCATTTTTTGTACCTAACTCAACAGCTTCATCCCAGGATTGTTGAGCAGCTTTTAATAGATCTTGTGGACAGAGCTCTTGATCAATTGCTAAAAGATCATGGCTAAGACCCTCGTAATCACCTGAATCATAAGCAGCTTTTCTATGGTTGTTCATAACTCTGAGCATGTGTTGCTCATTTTCTTTGAATTTAGGAAATGGTCCGACGATTCCTGCCATTTCAGCTGATGCTCTGTAAGCTTCACCAGTAAGAATTGCAGTTAACGCTCCAGCTATTGCTCTTCCTTGATCAGAATCATATGCAATACCTTTTCTCATAAGTAATGACCCTAAGTTTGCATAACCAAGTCCTAAAGTTCTGTAGTTATAGGAACCTTCAGCGATCTCTTTTGAAGGAAATTGTGCCATTTCAACTGAGATTTCAAGAACAATTGTCCAGATTCTTAGTGCATGCTTATAAGAGTCAATATCAAAGACTTGAGTCTCATCATTGTAAAACTTAACAAGGTTTAAGCTGGCAAGGTTGCAAGCTGTGTTGTCTAAGAAAAGATACTCAGAACATGGATTTGATGCTCTAATTCTTCCACCCTCTGGTGAAGTATGCCATTCATTAATTGTTGTGTCATACTGAACACCTGGGTCAGCACATCTCCATGCTGCATCGGCAATCTTGTTCCACAAATCTCTTGCTTTAATAGTTTTCATAACATCTCCATTGGTTCTACCAATGAGATCCCAGTCGCCATCTTCTTCAACAGCTTTAATGAAGTCAGTAGGGACTCGGACAGAGTTGTTAGAGTTTTGTCCTGAAACTGTCGCATAGGCTTCTCCATTGAAGTCTGATGGGTAACCAGCAGCAATAAGAGCCCTGGCTTTGTCTTCTTCCACAGCTTTCCATTCTACGAAATCTTCAATATCTGGATGATCAAGATCTAAAATGACCATTTTTGCTGCTCTTCTTGTTGTACCACCTGATTTAATTGCTCCTGCTGCACTGTCGCCAATCTTTAAGAAAGACATAACTCCAGAAGAAACGCCACCACCCGAAAGTTTCTCACCCTCACCTCGTAAGTTTGAGAAGTTGGTGCCTGTTCCAGATCCAAACTTAAATAAACGAGCTTCTTTTACCCAGAGATCCATAATGCCACCTTCATTGACAAGATCATCATCAATGGACTGAATAAAACATGCGTGGGGTTGTGGTCTTGAGTAGGAATCTTCACCCTCTGTGAGTTTCTCTGTTTTAGGATCTACATACCAAAAACCTTGTGCTGGTCCAGTTAAACCATAGTTATGGTTGAGGCCAGTATTGAACCATTGAGGGCTGTTTGGTGCAGCCATTTGAGTAGCAAGCATATACTTGAGCTCATCTTCAAAAGCTTGTGCATCATCTTTTGACGCAAAATAGCCTGTGGTCTCACCCCAGTGTCTCCATGTCTCAGCTAAGCGGTTAAAAACTTGTTTGGATGAGCTTTCAGCACCAAGGACAACATCACCATTGTCATCTTTTAGAATATTCCCAGCTTCATCTGTTTGAGGTACGCCGGCTTTCCTAAAATATTTTGAGACCATAATGTCTGTAGCAACTTGTGACCATGTAGATGGGATTTCAACATCAGTCATTTCAAATACGATGGATCCATCCGGATTTGTAATTTTGGAACTTCTTTTTTCCCAGACGATGTCTTTATATGGATCTCCTGGTGAGGTATATTTTCTTGTAATTTTTAGCCCTGAATTCTTTGCCACTTTTTCTCCTTTTATAACTAAATATTGTATGGGGTAAATACAAACACACTAAATATAGTGTTACAAC
>Ga0181566_10000301_pt1 | contig 37136 bp, 37 predicted proteins | sample 101ome_15_FD_133762 | JGI IMG/M metagenome (GOLD analysis project Ga0181566, IMG submission 133762) | Coastal salt marsh microbial communities from the Groves Creek Marsh, Skidaway Island, Georgia - 101402AT metaG (megahit assembly) | ecosystem: Environmental > Aquatic > Marine > Intertidal...
CAAGCCTCGTCTGTGCGCCACAGTAAACGTCCTTCGCTACCAGCAAATTCAACCCGATAAGCGCGGGAGTCAACCGATGAGAAGCGCTGCTGTAGGTGCACTCCCTGAACGCCACTAGCAAATTCAATCCCAGCCGTTATGTCTTCGCCAACGACGTAGCCCATCCCTCCCGCGGCGACCAACACGTCGTCCGGCTGCACGGGTCTTCCGTCAACCTGTGCTATCGCCGTTACAGCCCGGACCGAACCAACTACGCCGAGCATTGCGTTCAGGACGTGCGTTCCGATGTTCATGAGTCCGTATCCGGCATAATAGCCCTTGCCGCTCCCTGCGACAGACCGCAGCTGACCTATTTTCCCCTCCGCAATAGCCGCTTTAACGGCTTTCATAGCGGCTCCGCTCCGCCCCTGATGATGCACGGCGATGCGCACCCCCTTTTTTCTGGCAAGCGCAAGGAGTTGGTCGGCCTCGGAAAGATCGGTGCATATGGGCTTCTCGACGTCAATGTGAACACCGTATTCCAAAACGGCCATCGAAAGCTCGTAGTGCAATTCCGTCGCTGTCGGTATTACGACAATATCGGGTGCTTCCGTGCGAATCATTTGGTGAAAATCCCCGTAGCGCGCTGCAATGCCCAACTCGTCTCCAAGGGCGTGCATGCGCTCAGGTAAAAGATCGCAAAGCGCGACGACCTCCGTGCGCGCATGGACCGCATACGCACGGGCCGCAGCCCCGCCGCGGCCTCGACACCCCAGTATGGCGACTCTATACGTTTTCATCATCTACCTCCTGAGCAGAAGAGCTATCTTTCCAAAGGTCAATCATTGGAACGCCCCCGCGCACATACTCCTCAGTGTTGACTTCTTCCATCGTGCGCAAACGCTCCGTGACGTCGGCAATACGGCGCACCTGCTCCTCGATGCGTTCCAGCTTTACCCGCGCCCTGTCGTCGCTGTATTCCCCGTGCATGCGCAGCATCTGTGCATTGGTCGATATAATGCTCAGTGGATTATTAATCTCGTGCTTTACGGTAACAGCTAGCTGGCCGAGAGTAGCGAGTTTCTCCGCGTTTACCAACTGGTTTTCAAGCTGTACCTTCTCCGTTACGTCTTCGACGATCAGCACAATACCTGCTGCAGATTCCCGCTCGTTGACCAGAGGCGTTGCCAAGACTGATAGAACGCAGGGCACATCGTCGGACGCATCATAAGCCCGCCGCGTCAATTCCTCGCGCAGGCCACTGCACTGGGCGCTCTGACACAGAGCGTGCCAATGGGCACCGCCCGGTGCAGGAATCACTCGCTCTAGCGTCTCTCCAATTGCATCGACCGGATTTAAATCACCTCCCAAGCGATGGATCAACGCTCGACTGTGAGGATTCATGGAAGAGATGCGTAGTTGGCCTGTAAGCACGACAACCCCTAGCGGGATATGGCTTATTACCCGCTCCAAGTAGCTTCGCGCATTGAGTAAAATTTCCTCGGAGATTGCATAGTCTGTAACGTCTTCAAAGAGAACCCAGAAAAGATCGTCAGGCCGCGCGCTGACCTTCACCTCAAACGTTCGCTTTCCGCGAACCCATGTCCACTGATCCTCCTCCCCCGCACGGACGAGGCGAGCCGTAGCTAACGCCAGTTCGTCAGCCAGATCTCCATGGGTCTGTATCTCACGCCCCAAAGCTAGACAGGCCTGATCGATATCCTTTAACGGGCGCAGGCCTAAAACGGTGAAGGTCTTCGCGCTGAAACCCAACACGCAGAGCCCTCCGTCGACAACCAACAGTGGACTGGGAAATTCCAGCAGTGACTCCTGCATATCAAACTCGCCTGATATCGCGCATTTCCTCACTCATACGCTCCATAACGCCGAGCACATCGTCTATCGCCATACCGAGGATCTCTAATGCCGCCGGATTTAAACGAGGTATTTTGCGGTCGCCCCCGCGGCCCAACGCCTCTGCTCGACACAGTATATCGGCCAAATGCACGACGGCTGTACTGCGCGCAAAGGGCTGGTCCTCGTGAAAGCTGTGATGGTCGGCAATCGGGCGCACCAGCCGATCTGGCAGGCCCCATTTCTCTAATAACCAGCCCGCAAAATGTCCGTGATGTGCGCCCAGCACGTGCTCTTCAGCTTCGACAAACAGCCAGTCACGCTCTTGAACAAGGCCAACAACCGTGCGAAATGCGTCCTCCATGCTTTGGCGGAGAACAACTTTACCCAGATCGTGCAAAAGACCGGCCGTACAAACTTCTTGTACGTCGTCTAATAGCGCGTGTTCAGCAATGAGAGCACTCGTGCGCGCGCAGGCCATAGAGTGCTCCCACAGACCGGGTAACGCATCTCTCATCATGTCTAATACCGTCGAGCCTAGCACGAGGGTCTTCACCGTTTCAAACCCCAAAAGCGTAACCGCATGAGGGACCGTTGCAATAGGCTGCGAGAATCCGTAGAAGCCCGAATTTACAAGTCGGAGAACCTTAGCTGAGATCACTTGATCTTTGGCAATTTCCAACCCAAGCTGCCGCCCCGTTGTTTCGGCGCGATCGGCCATCTCTGCAATGCGTATGACTACGTCAGGAAGCGTTGGCAGGTTACCCGCTTCTTCAATGCGCGCTCTAACCTGGTCCCGATCCATCGCTAGTGGTGCCGGGTGAGATGACTGCGCGCGGCATCCTTTATGCGCATCATGAGCGGATCTTCTTCATGTCCGATAAATCGGTGATCTAAGGCCTCCAAGAGAATCCGCGTTTGCTCGTCAGAGGGCATCTCTTCGCCATCGACAGCGATCCGATCAACGCCCCAACCACTCAACCTTGATAGCACTGCTTCCGAGAGGCGAGCGCCAACTGGCAGCAACACGCGACCATTTTCACTGTAGATCGCTTCAGCTATGCGATCGCCGACTTGCGCTTCACCAACCGGTATATGCCGCATCTATTCTCTAGCCTGCATCGGCGAGCTCTGAGCTCTTCCAATAGGATTTAAACTGAGCGCGTAGCCACTCCAGGGGTGCAAAACGCACGGCGTTATATCCGCCCCAGCTCCACCGAGTAGGCCAGCTGCGCCGTCCGCTGATTCGCTGGAATAATGTGCGCCTTTCGCCGCCGGCAATATCGACCTGTAAGCTGAGTCGCGTCAGTTCGCGCTCGTACGTTCCATCTGCTGTCCGCTGCGCATGGAGCCTCACTTTTTCTGGTTCGAGCACCGCAACGCGCGGGCATACCATTGCTCCCTCGCGTCGCGAGAAGTCGCGTATCCATCGATCGGGTAGCTGGCCAACCATATGCACTGATTCGCGCTGAATAGAACGCGGATTCATCGCTCCATACGTCCGACATATCAGCGGGCGCACCGAGTAAATAGTGCAGCCCTGATCAGCACCGAGAAAAGGACAGCGGCGGGGACGCTCTTCCGTGTGGGCTAGCAGCGCATCGCGGCGCTCTGCAGGCATCTCTCGTTCCACGTGCTCTACGATGTTCAGGTATTCTACGCGATACAGTGGAAACATGGTTGCGTAGTGATTATCAAACTCTTCCGGCGTCAGCTGACAGCACTCTCCTGAACCGGCACAGCGCGTTGCAGGCACACCGTCATACAGGGCCTGCAGATCTCGTTTAATTGATTTATTCATAGCATTATAGAGGGATAAAATTGTACCAAATGTGTGCAATGCCTCGCATGGACGCAACCATTGCTTGACAGCCCTTAAACGGCAATTCTATATTGGGCAAAAGGTGCGAAATGACAGAAAGACGAAAATTCCTAGGCGTGCATTTCACGTGCTGCAACGTGTACTCGCGCGTCTATATAAATCGAGATAAAACGGCTTACCAGGGAGCCTGTCCACGCTGTGGGAAACGCGTGTCTTTGCGCATCGGATCTGGAGGTACAGACGCTCGCTTTTTTACGGCGAGTTAGCGGATTTGTCCCTCAAGCAACTCAGTATGTCCTCTGCAGCAGCGCGAATAATGTCTTCGCTTTCTGGACCTACACCGCGCGTGCCTGGATAGACCTTGTACGCCTCGTCAATCTCATACCCTCCACGCTCATATTCATCTGCTGTAGGCACATAGCCGATACAACCGTTGGCCAACCCACACACTACGACTTCCGGATCTATTGCCTCCATATCGCGCTGGTAGCGCGCAAATAGTTCACCTTCAAATCCCATAAAAACCAGCGGTCCAACGGCAATACCTTGGATCGAAAAAGCCTGCGAATCATTCGCCTGTGCGGACCGAGCATCAAGCGCCCAATCCAGGCGCGCACGCGCTGCGTTCAACGCACCTCTATCGCGCCTTTTTAGCATCGCTCGCCCAATTAGCTTCAATGCCAATATAAGAGACTGCTTCCGCAGCGATTCCAGCCGCCGTAGAGGCAATTCTACCGTGCGCAGGTGCCAATTTATCTGCTCGTTGGACAGCTCCTGCGCGCCCGAACGCGCTGCCAACACCGCAGACGCGAGCTCTCCACCCACGGTTCGAACAGCCGATTCGTCTGCGTTTGTCTGGAACGGATTAATATCACCACACGCACCGTTAAAAAAATGGGCCGTGCCCCCCGCATCTCGCTCAATTAGCCGAGCCGCTTCTCCAGCAAAATCACCGCTTATCTTGAGATTCTCTGCGCCGAGCACAACAGGGTGGCAGGCATATTGAAAGAGCGTCGCTACGCGCCCGCCTTCCCCTTCACACCATAGGGCATGGGCATGTCTGATTACAGGACCGCGAGACGAGCGGCGATTCTGCCCAATCTCCGCTCGGGGACGGGCATAATACAGCCGAACCTCTTTACGCATCGCAAAAGCATTTTCGACGCTCTCTGCAGCCGCGGAAATAACGTCAGCTAAATAGCCTTCGTCTACGACTCCCATACCGCGGTAGACAAGCGTCAAAGGACCTGAATGCGTATGTGATGCGCATATCATAACAGCGTCCGGCGATATATCCACACGCGCCGCTATCTGTCCGCGTATATGAGCTACGGTTTCTGCACTGACCGATATTAGATCTAGGCTGACCAGCGCACAGCGCCGCGCACCTGCCTGAAATACAACCGCCCTCGCATAGAGAGAGTCCCCGATTTCAGTAGCACACCCACTCCGCCCCCAGTAGCCGCCCATAGGCATTCCAAGTCGAGGCGTTATGTCGATTCGAGCGCTTCCGACCTCCATGCATTACTCTCTCTGCCAGTCGGCGGGCAAATAGACGAGCACTGTACCCTCGGGACACGCGCCGTATAGCGCGCGAAAATCGAGCGTATCGACCAACGCGCTCATTCCTTTTTCCGATTCCCAGCCCCGATCAGCCGTAAGCATCATTCCGCTAGAAAAGTAGAGAGCCCCATCGTCAGGCGCTTCGTGCACAAGGCGATCTTCCCAGTCAAAAGGCCCCGATTCTATCGGCGCCAAGGGAACAAGCGTGCGGTAGCGGCGCACGCGCGCAACCAGCGTATCCCGCACGGCGGGAAAATCGGGCAACGCTACATCGCGCAAAGGACAGGTACGCAATAGCGCACCTCCCTGCATGAGTCGCACGGTGTTTGCCGCTCGGTCAACCAGCAGATAGGGCGTTTCGACGGCACTCCTTTCGACCCAAGCGCGCAGGGCCTCGTTCCCATAGGCCAACAAGTCTTCAGCCCGCACCGCCTCGGTGCTCATAGAGCCTAGCGCGAGCGCAAAGAGCGCAGATACAATACGCACGCCTTACTCCTCGGACACATCGAGTAAAACCTTCATCACTCCGCGCTCTGCAGCGCGTGCAAAAGCCTCTAACCCCCGATCTAGAGCAAACCGATCTTGTATCAGAGGACGAACCTCCACTTCTCCACTGGCGAGGAGATCTAACGCCGGCGCAAAAGGTCCGCAGCGCGATCCAACAAGCGTTATCTCATCGACGACAAGCGCTGAAGCATCAACCTCTAGCGCGCCGGCATAGGTGCTTTTCATCACCAGCGTACCGCCAGAGCGCAGTGCGCTACGCGCTAGACTAAAACCGCCAGCATGACCCGTACATTCCACGACTAAGTCAAAGGATCCTAGCTCAACTTCACGCTCAAAATAGGTGGAGATCCCCCGCTCCTTTAGCAGCGCTAGCTTGTGCGCATGGCGGCCAATTACGCCGAGTTTACAGCCCGTTAATGCCAACGTCTGCGCAACGAGCTGTCCTAGTTTCCCATCCCCCACAACGAGAACGCGCTGATCGCCATCCACGCACACCTGTTCTCTTATTTGCAACGCTGCGGCCAGCGGTTCAACAAACGTGGCTACATCCGTCGATAGGTCGTCGGGCACTCGATGCAGATTCGCCTGCGGCAGCACTACATATTCGGCAAAGGCGCCGTTGCGTCCTACGATGCCGAGCACGGTGCGCTCTGGACAGTGGAGGCGACGGCCGGCCTCGCAGATGGAACACGCACCACAAGGTGCGTTAATTTCTCCCACGACGCGCTGGCCTACCCACTCTTGAGAGCCGGCGGCAACGATACCCACAAACTCGTGCCCCAACACGCCTTCAAACGGATAGTAGCCGTTACACAGTTCTAAATCGGTATTGCATATTCCAGCACGCAGTACGCGAATTAAAACTTCTCCTTCCAGTGCATGTGGAACGGGTAAATCTGAGCGAAACTGCAGGACGCCGTTATCGAGGAGCAATCCCTTCATGGACCTTTTCTCCATCACAGTTAATAGATATATACCGGACAGCCCACGTCGACGCGCTCGTATAGATAGCGTAAATCATCCGCCCCTAAACGCACGCAGCCATGCGTTATGCTCTTACCCAAATTAACTTCGAAAAGCGTTCCGTGAATCATGTAGTCGGGAGCGAAATACAGCGCGTATTCGCCGAGCACACCGCGCTGGAAACGGCGTCTATCTTCCGCAAATATGGGAATCTCTTCCCCGTTTTCTATAAAATCCCAAACGGGGCGAATCCACAGCGGATCCTCCTCTTTGCGCAGAATGGAAAAACGGCCTTGCGGCGTGTAAAAACGCCATTGATGCCAGCGTTTCTTACCCTTGAGTATTCGACCACTGCCCGTGGCACATACCGCTTCAAGTAGCACATCCTCTCCCCTGCGAAGCTGCAGGCGATTGGTCTGTGTATCAATTACTATGTAGAGACCCGAATGCCCCTGAGAGCGCACTTCGGCCAACAACCTTTGGCGCTCGGCTCTTTGATCGAGGACCGAGGCTTGGCCACTGGCAACGAGGGCCAGAGACTGGATAAGGATCAATAGCGCGACGAGCATTTGCGGTATAGATACGAAAAAGCGGCCGAGAGGAAAAACCTCTCGACCGCTTAACAGAATAAATTTCGGCGTTTAGATGCGATCGTACCAGGGACGCATCTTCTCGACCAGTTCCTCATACTTCTGAGTCGCCGCCTGCACGCCGCTCTGCACCTGAGCCGCCTTGCTTTGGGCGCTCTGTGCACTCGACTGAGCCTGGTCAAAGTTCTCACTCGCCACGGCAGAGCGCGCAGCATTAAGATCTGCATCGGCTCCGTTTAAATCGGAGCGCAGCTGCTCGATATCGCTCTCTGTTCCCTTGCCTGCAGGTGCACCATCAACGCTGGCACGAGCCTCTTGAACCGTGCTTGCAGCGGCAGATATTGCGCCTTCTGCTGCACTGCGCTGACGGCCCTTCTCCGCTTCAGCAGCCGCTTTCGCGCGGTCTGCTTTGGCTTTGGCATCCGCGATCATCTGCTTGGACTGATCGAAATTCTTGAAGAGCTTCTCGGACTCCGTATTGACTGCCTGCTCAGCGCCGCTGTATGCGCCCTGGGCAGCGGAGTAATCCGAAGCGGCAAACTTCTCAGCGCCAGCGGCGCGCGCTGCATCCAGCGCTCCCTTTGCCGCAGCTAAATCAGATGCAGGAGGCTCACCGCCACAGCCAGCTATGAGTGCCGAGCTAGCCAAGGCTAAAAAGAGCGAAAAGAACCGGATTTTCATGGTCACCTTCCCATTTGTAATGTAGGTGTTTTTAATTCACTTGTACAGTCATTCAGAGCAGCACAGAATCTAAAAATAAGAACGCCGCCTTGTCAAGCCAAAACATGGGAGACGCGTCGCTCAATCGGCTTCTTCACCGTCGACCAGCGGCGAGCGGCGACGCGTTTTCGCTCGTTCACCGCGGATCTGTTCTTGCAACTCTACGTACTCGCGCTCGAGCGAATCGAGTTCATCCTTGGTTGGCGCCAGTTCGCTCTGAGCCTTCTCGAGGCCTTTTCGCGCCTCTTCAATCTTCTTCTCTAAGCCCGCACGGGCCGATTCAAGTCGCTGGATCCGAGGTTCTACGACCGCCTTGTGCTTGACGTAATCCATGACTATTTGGAATGCAAAGAAAAAGCATCCTATAGCCAGTATAGCGATCACCCACTCCATCAGGAGACCAGCTTCCCGTCGTCTCCAACGTAATCGTCGTCTTCATCAGCTCCCTCGTATATCCAACCACACTCTGAACACAGCGGCGCTTCCACGTCCTCGCGCCGGACATTACACGATGGACAACGCGCGGCGAATGGCTTCAAGTACTTGAGCGCCGCTACGGCCAATAGGAGGCAAGCAAATGCAGTTTCGAACACCGTTTAACTGATCTTCAAGGAGAGGAAAGCGATGAAACAAGCGCGTTTGAATCTCGTAGGCGACTGGCCAGCACGCGCGCGATATTCCGCAGTATTGCCGCTTCCGATCCGGTAAAAACGGCGAAGAAATCGCTGAGAATGCTCAGAGACAGACCGAGCAAAACCGACTGGCCACCCGAGCGAACAGTCGCCGATCGAGGACCGGGATCAACCAGCGCAATTTCACCAAAAAAAGCGCCGCTCTGATCCAATTTGGCCAACTCGACAGAGCGACCTTGTGCATCCTCTGTCGTTACCAACAGCACGCCGTCCACAAGCAGAAATATGGTGTCCCCCTGCGAACCTTCTTCGACGACCGTCTCTCCATCCTCGAATTGATGAATTTTCGCGCGCTCTAACAATCCGTTAATCTCTTCATCACTCAGCCCATTGAAAAGCGGTGAACGACTCAAGAAGCTGGCGCCAAATTCTACTTTATCAAACACGTAAGAGAACTCCCATGCGATCTCAAGATCGCAGAAGCGCGCCAGACACACAGTAGTGAGAAAGCGCGCACTGCATATACAAAAACATGCGTATCTATCAAAAAAGATTAATACATAGAGTATTATGTAAAAATATAGATTTGCCCACGCAGACTGGTCAAGCGCTTTTTAATAAGCGCGTCGAGCTGTCTACCAAACCGCATTTCAATATTGGACTTAAAAACGAGCGACAAACGGAGAGATGCGTGCTAATCGCGCTGGCGGGTCGCCTGCATTTTACGCAGCTGTCTGCGGCGAGCCCAACGCCCTCTGTTTTGCAGCCGACGGCGTCCCAGAGGAGGCTGTGCTTGACCACTCTCCATGAGATCATCGAGCACGTTGTTGAGAACGTTCGGGTAATTGGTGACCAGCCCCTGTACGCCCATCATCGCCAAATCGCGCATGGTGATCTCCTCATCGACGGTCCAAGCCCAAACGGCAATACCGCGTTTGCGCATTTCCTCAATCAGCGAAGGCGTCAAGGTCGCATGCCAGATCGAAAGCGTATTTGCTCCGACCTCAAGCACTTGGGATACCAGACGCCGCGCCCGCACGCGCGAAGGCGTGGTCGGTAATTCTCCAATGAGCAAAGAAGACGGTAAATGCGGAGCCAGTCGTTTAACGCGCTCTACGGTCTGCGGATTAAACGACTGCACGACAACCTGCTCCTCTATCTGCGCGTCTGCAATAGCTTGCACAACGCGCTCCGCAATAAAATCCGACTTTATTTCCAGCAGTATCGGCGCCCGATTGCGAGCTAAGTCAAACACTTCGCCCAGTATTGGCACGCGCTCTCCATCGCCCGCATCCGCCTGTCGGATCTCATCGAGTCCCATCTCCCGCACAATCCCCTCGCAGTCGGTCGTCCGGTCCAAGCTGGGATCGTGTAACACGATTAGTTGGCCATCGCCGGTCACACGCACGTCGATCTCCAACATATCGACGCCTATATCAAGCGCTTTCTCAAAGGCCGCTAACGTATTTTCTGGGGCCAAACCGCGTCCCGAAGCCCCCCTGTGGGCAATGCGAAGAGGAGGTATCACGGCCTACGCTCCAAATTTGTCTAAGCGCTGCGCGTGCGCTAGAGCATACGACATAAGTGCCGAGGAAGGCATGACCCCAAGACTGCCCAACTGACAGCCTCGCTCTGAAAAATGCTGGGCGCCATCTGCCAGGCTGAATGCGCTGTGAATAAGCGTCGGGACGGGATGCCAACTGTGACTGCGCATAATAGAGGGCGTGGAGTGATCACCAGTAACGACGACGACGTCGGGCTTCTGAGCCAATAGGCGAGGCACGTAGGAATCGACCTCTTCCAGGAGCGTGACTTTACGGTCAAAGTCACCATCTTCACCTGCACTATCCGTCTTTTTAACGTGCATGTAGACAAAGTCGTAATCGGCGAAACGCTCCTCGTACAGCGCGCACTCCGAATCCATGTCCCAGTTGACTTCAACCGTGTCCATCCCGACGGCTCCAGCAACGCCTCTATACATAGGATACCCTGCAATACCTAGCGCACGCAGGCCATATACGTCGTCAAACTGCGCCAACTCCGGATAGCGGCCAAACCCGCGCATCAGAACCATATTCGCGGGACTCTGATCTGCTAATATTTCTCGCGTCTGTGCGAGAAACTCGTTGGCCACTTCAACCATCCGCTGAGATTCTGGACCGTGAGCGACGAGCGGTCTAGGCGGAATGCCCGTTCCCTGCGGGTCAGAGTCTCCCACGCCATCGCTGAGCCCTTCTCCCCGAAATACCACGCCGGCGCGATACTCCATTTCCGCAGCGACCGAAACCTCAACGCCTGGAATGTCGACCGCACTCAGCAGGTCACACAGCGCACGTCCTTTTTCCGTTGGTATTCGTCCTGCGCGACGGTCCGTAACGTTACCCGCGCTATCAACCGTGCAAAAATTAAGTCTAGAAGCCACATCGCCGGGACGAAAATCGACGCCCAGACCCAGCGCAGACAGCGCACCGCGACCGATTTCGCTCTTCCAGGGATCGTAGCCAAAGAGGGCCAGATGCGCAGGTCCACTGCCGGGCGTGAAACCACCGCCCAGCGGAGATATCAGACCGCAGCTGCCGGCCGCTGCCAGTCGATCCAGATTGGGCAGGTTCGCCGTCTCCAACTCGGATCTTCCCGAATCGGGATGAGGCAGTCCACCCAATCCATCAATCACCAGCATGAGAATCTTGGTCTGTGCGTCGCGCGCGCACAGTTCGCGCGTGTACTCGCTGCTAATCATTGCTCAAATCACCTTTCTAAATACATGTCTTTGATCACCATTTGCACCGCACCGCCGCCAGCATAGGTATCTTCCTCAAGAACAAAAGCCGCACTTACGCGCTGGCCGGGATGGATCTTGTCGGCCACGTCGCCCTGGTTCCACCAGAGGCCATTACAATGCCGGCCCTCCGCTTCGAGTTCGACCTTTAAATGCGTGCCACCCTTACCAATCTGACGACGGGAAAGCACCTTGCATCCGCGCATCGCAAAAAGCGGCGCCTCGTTGCCGTTACCAAAAGGCTCCAACGCAGCGAGACGTTCAATGGTCGCTATGTCCAAATCTCCCGGAGAAAGCTCTATATCGATGTCGAGTTCAGCCTGCATATCCTCCTCTTTGATATGGTCGTTGGCGTGCTCGATCAGCTGCATGCGAAAGGCCTCAAAAGAGGCTGCATTCAGAGAAAAACCCGCGGCTGCAGGATGCCCACCATAGGCGACCAGATGATCCGCACAGGCACCGATACCTCGGCTAATATCGTATCCAGGGATGCTGCGCGCGGATCCAACGTAGAGACCACCGCCCGCATCGTCGCTGCACACTACAGCCGGACGCATATGTTTTTCGCAGAGCTTGCCTGCTAAGAGACCAACAATGCCCAACTTCCACTCGCCCAGCACTACGACGATCCGATCGCGCGCTAAATCCTCTCGGCTAACGAGCGCCTCTGCCTCGTCCATTCCCTCGCGCTGCAGAGCCTGACGACGAGCGTTGAGACGGTTGAGTTCATCTGCAAGCTGTGCGGCCTGTCCATCGCTCTTTGCCCGTATTAATTCGAGCGCAATGTCAGGTTTTTCCAGGCGGCCGGCTACGTTTATTCTCGGACCAATGTGGAAGCCGACGCCCGTTGTCTTAACGGGCTTTTCCGCATAGCCAGACACTGCCTTTAGTTGCCGCAAACCGGGACGTGGCGTGTTGTTTAGGATCTGCAATCCTCGCTGCACGAATACGCGATTTTCTCCCAGCACAGGCATCACGTCGGCCACCGTGCCCAAGACTACGAGATCGAGTAAACTGTTGAGATAGCGGCGACGCTCCTCGGGCGAAAAAAACTCTGCGCTCAGCACCTGCACCAGTTTGAACGTAACGCCCACGCCGGCGAGTTCCTTAAACGGATAGGTGCAGTCGCGCCGATTCGGGTTGACAATTGCCAATGCGTCGGGCAGGTGATCCAACTGCTGGTGGTGGTCAACTACGACGACATCCACCCCTCGCTGACGAGCCACCTCCAATGCCTCAAAGGCCGAAATACCGTTATCCACGGTAATGATCAACGATGCACCCAGACCAATAGCTCGCTCTACGCCAGGGGGCTTTAACCCGTAGCCATCGACGTGGCGATCGGGCAGTATATACGCCCCATCTGCTCCAACGGCGTCCAGAAAGTCGAGCATGACGGCCGTGCTAGATACGCCGTCTACGTCATAATCGCCAAACACGACGATTTTTTCGTGCTGGCGAATCGCCTGAACGATGCGTTCGACGGCGCTATCCATGTCGCACAGGCTTGCGGGATCGTGCATTACCTCTGGGCCGACATCCAAATCGGCCTGATCGAGCGAGCGCACCGCTAGCAAGGCGTCGACAAGAGAATCACACCATTGGCTCCGATGAAAATTCCAAGCGGGATAGAGGCGCATCAATCACCCTATCGCTGTGGGAAAAGGGGCGGGAATACGTCAGAGCAATATAGGCCGCCCTGCAAAATCTCGTCAAGAGGAATGCATGCGTTTGCTCCCCTCTGACCTATGCTTAGATTTGACGCAGTGTCACAATCGTCTCCGAGGAGTTTTCCGTGTATTTATTGGCCTTGCTACTTGCATTATGGTGCACACCTACAGCGGCATCAGCACAAGCCGGCGCAAATGCAAACGTAGAGATCGGCCTCACCCAACTTTCTCCCTCCTGTGGCCTGCAGGCGGGACAACGGGTCGAGTTCCTCATCCAAGCTCAAAAGATGGAAGGCGTTAGGCAGATCAAGTTTGATTTTGACTGGCAGCCAGAAGGGGCCATCGTATCGGCCGTCGGCGGCACCGGCACAGAAACAGAATCCAACGGATTCATTGTGCCGGGACCTCCGCAAATCTACGATGAAGTCGCCTCCTTTGGCATGGCAGTATTTGGCGGTGCAGGATTGAGCGGCGCAGGTGAACTGGCGCTTGTAGGCTTCGAGCTCTCGCCTGAAATCACCCCGACCACCCCCCTCGCAGTCTATCTCAGATCGGTATCGTTGGGGCCCTCTTCCACCGAACGAGACAGCGTATATCCATCAGAGGCCATGGTGCTCGCCAACTATTGCGACGATTCTGGACAGTCGATTCCCCGCGCCCTCCTGCTTCAGATACCCGACAGAGACCGTGTCTATTCAACCGCGGGGCGTGCGGGACAGGACGATGCGAGCCAAGGCGAAGCCGACGTGGTAGCTCTTCCCCTATCTACCGGTGCTTTCCGCTCTACAATTGAGGTCAGATGGCAAATAGAAAATCCTGGACCGGGCACGCTATACCTCTTTGCCCAACGTCAAACCTACTCCGTCTCTCCAGGAGAAACCATCAGCATACAAACGGAGAGTGATCTACGGGGAAACGCCCCTTTGCGGCTTGATGCATCAGGCAGCGAGGGCGACACGACGGCTCGCCTGTCCGCCTGTGCAGAAATAGACGGCCAAACGCTGTGCGCAGAAGGGGAACTCGTCTGGCATTCTCCCATAACCGCGGTGCTAGGCGAAGAGGGTGCCGCGCTCCCCGAAGCGAGCCGCCTAGCGCAGAACTATCCCAATCCGTTTAACGCTGGCACGCAGTTCACCTTTGAAATTGCGGCACAGGATGGCGGCCAGCAGACTCATCTGACGATTTACAACATGCTTGGACAACCCGTCGCCACCCCTTTTGCGGGCCTCCCAACAGCGGGGCTTCACCGCGCACACTGGGACGGATACTATGCCGATGGCAAAGAAGCTGCCACGGGCATGTATCTGGGCCGCCTGTTAACCGCGAACGGTACGCACATTCGTCGCATGATGCTCCTGCGCTAATATGAAAAGACGCGACGACCTAGCCCGCACCGCCGCACTCCAGCTGCTAGACAGCTGGGAGGGGAGCAACGCTCCTATCGACGATCTGCTGTCCGACCTAGATGGATCTCTAAGCGATGATCGCGACCGACGTTTCGCCCGGCAACTCGTGCTGGGAACGCTGCGCTGGCGCCTGCGCCTCGACTGGATCATTGGCCATTTTAGTCGGCGTCCCGTAGACGAGTTAGATACACGCGTGCTGAATATCTTACGCATGGGTATTTTGCAGATCAGCGTCCTCGATCGCGTGCCGGAACGCGCGGCCATTCACACCAGCGTAGAGCTTGCAAAACGCCAGGGGGTACGCTCTGCAAGCGGCTTGATTAACGCCGTGCTACGGTCCTTCCAACGCGAACCGCACCGCGTTCAGTATCCCGATCCAGAGGCCGAAAGCGCTCGCCATCTATCGCTGTATTACTCACATCCAATCTGGCTGGTCGAACGCTGGATGAAGCGATGGGGCTTGGAAAAGACGCGGGACATGTTAATCAGAAACAACGAGTATGCCCCCCTCTGGCTTCGTCTCAACCCGCTGCGCAGCACGTCCGCTGCCCTGTGCGCTGAGCTGCGATTAGAGCCTGGACCAGAGAACTACTTCCGCGCATTGGATCCGCGGCAAGCTCTCAATTCCGCAGCCTTCAACAAGGGCCATTTCCAAGTTCAAGATCCCAGTGCAGGCCTAGCCGTGGCCCTCTTAGATCCACAGCCGGGAGAGCGCGTACTAGATGCGTGTAGCGCTCCCGGGGGAAAAACCGCGCAGATAGCCGAGCGGATGCTCGACAAAGGCCTCATTCTTGCAGCCGACCTTTCTCATGCCCGCTTACGCCTCCTGCGCGAAAATACGCAGCGCCTAGCGCTCCACTCCATCCATCCAGTCACTTGGGACGGCTCGGTTACCAGCGGCAACCTGTTTGACCGCGTCTTGGTAGACGCCCCCTGCAGCGGTACGGGCACATTGGGACGCCACCCCGATGCGCGCTGGAACAGAGCTCCTGAACAGTTCCCTCTGCTCATCGAGCGCCAGCAGTCCATATTAGCCGCCGCATTTGCTCAGCTCCGCCCCGGGGGCACGCTTGTCTACAGCACCTGTAGTCTGGAACACATGGAGAATGAAGCCATTGTAGAGCATTTTATCAGCCATACTCCAGATGCCCAGATAGAAGAAGCCCACCGCAGCCTACCCGACGACGCGCGGGTCGGGCGCTACGTCCAAACTGTGCCCGGCCAACACCTGGGTGATGGCGCATTTGCCGCTCGGATACACAAGGTGAAATCATGAGAACGTTTTTTGCAAACGGCGTATTGGTTGCCGCTTCTGCGCTCGTCGCGGCCCTTCTCATGCTCGGGTTAGTGGATGCTGTCATTATGCCTCATATCGTCGACGTACCCAACGTCAAGGTGCCTCGATTGCACTCCTTAAGCGCCTCGCAGGCTTCCCAACGTCTCCAGCAGTGGGGATTGAAAATAGCTACTGGCGACAGCATATACCACGAGCGCACACCGCTAGGTTCGGTAATCGACCACCTTCCCGAGGCGGGACAGCGCGTTAAAAAAGGCCGCGCCGTCACCGTTCTTCTGAGCAAGGGGCCACGCTATTATACGACCCCCAGCCTACAGGGTGTAAGCCTGCGCGAAGCGCGTTTGCAGCTCGAATCCAACCAGCTTCAAACGGGTAACATTCTCTATGTCTCTTCAAACGAAATACCCGAGACTGCTGTCATTGACCAACATCCGACAGCGGGCACCCCTCTCAAGCGTGACAGCCGCGTTGATCTGCGCATAAGCAACGGTCCTCCATCCGCTATGAAAACAGCGCCCAATCTCATTGCCCTGCCCATCGATTCAGCAGAAGACACGCTCCGCAAATACGAAATGCAGTTGGGCCGCATCGAGAGCCAAATCGACAATAGCTCACCGCCGGGCACAATTATCAGTCAAGCACCCAAGCCAGGGACCCAAACACCCCGAAATACGCGCATCCACTTGCGCGTAAGCGCTCAGCATCCCCAAAACGGAGCTCGTTGATATGTCAACTCATCCCACACGCATCGCTCCCTCCCTTCTGGCAGCTGACTTTTCCTGCCTCGCGCAGCAGATAGATCGCGTTGAGCAGGCCGGTGCCGACTGGCTGCACCTGGACGTTATGGACGGGTGCTTTGTCCCCAATATCAGCTTCGGCATACCCATCCTCGAGTCCATACGACCAAAGACACGGCTTTTTTTTGATGTCCACCTCATGATTGTCGATCCGCAACCCTACTTAGCGCCTTTTAAAGATGCCGGGGCCAATTCGCTGACCATTCACATAGAAACATGCCCCCAACCCACTTCCATACTGCGCGAGATACGGGCCATGGACCTCCAATGCGGTTTGGTCCTAAACCCTTCTACGCCCGTAGAAACGCTGTTTCCCTTTCTCGGCGAACTCGACCTAGTCCTCGTCATGTCCGTCGAACCCGGATTTGGGGGGCAGTCCTTCCAACCCCAAGCGCTGCAAAAGGTTGAAGCACTCCGCGATGAAATTGAGCGACAGGCCTTACATCTTCCCATTCAGATTGACGGCGGAGTTAACCCACAGAATGCGGCCTCGTGCCGCAGTGCCGGCGTAAGCATACTCGTGGCAGGATCGGCCGTTTTTCGCGCCGAAGATCCAAGTCGCGCGATTGCCGATTTACGGACTTGAGATCCTTGGCTATTACTATTGCTCTAATAAACTAACCACTATATATTAGTTGTTTCGTTGATTTTGTAGACCTGCATCCTATCGAGACCGTTATACAGGCGCGGAACTAGGCCTTAATCTCAGCCATGTTTGATCGACTCAGCGATCGCTTCGACGACATTTTCCGCCAACTGCGCGGTCAGGGGCGCATTACCGAGCGCAATATAGACGAATCGCTGCGCGAGATTCGCCGTTCACTGCTCGAAGCCGACGTCAACTTTAACGTGGCCCGCAGCTTTATCCAGCGCGTTAAGGAGCAGGCCCTAGGCCAGCAGGTTGCCAAAAGTCTTACGGCCGGCCAGCAGTTGGTTAAGATCGTCCACGACGAACTCATCGTGCTCTTGGGTGGCAACAGCGCGCCGATTAGACTCGCCGACCACCCGCCAACGGTCATAATGATGGTCGGACTACAGGGCGGCGGTAAAACGACTATGGCCGCCAAGCTGGCCCGCCAGTTTAAGGAACAGGGCCGACCCGCACTGCTAGTAGCCGCCGACATATATCGACCGGCCGCTATAGATCAGCTGCAAACGCTTGGCACTCAAATCGACGTGCCCGTTTTCAGTGCGCCTCCGGGAACGGACCCGGTCGACATATGCAGTCAAGGCTTGGCACAAGGTCGCGCAACCAATCGCAGCGTAGTCATTGTCGATACGGCGGGACGCCTGAGTATCGACGAACAGATGATGGAAGAGCTGGCACGCGTTAAAGAGGCAATCACGCCGCACGAAATCCTCTTTACTGCCGACAGTATGATTGGCCAAGATGCCGTCGAGACGGCAAAGCGCTTCCACGACTTACTCGCCTTTAGCGGCGTAGTGCTGACCAAAATGGACAGCGACGCGCGCGGCGGGGCAGCCCTGTCTATTCGCGAAGTGACGGGCGAACCGATCAAATTTATCGGAACCGGCGAGAAGGTAGAAGACATCGAGGCCTTCCACCCCGACCGCATGGCATCGCGCATCCTCGGGATGGGAGATGTTCTATCCCTGGTAGAGCGCGCCGAAGCGGTGATTGAACGGGACAAGGCCGCTCAAATGGAAGAGCGCCTGCGCAAGGCGAGCTTCACATTTGAAGACTTTTTGGACCAGCTGCAAGCCGTAAAAAAAATGGGGCCACTCGACCAACTCATCGGCATGATTCCCGGCGCGGGTAAAGCCATGAAGGGCATGCAAGTTGACGACAACGCCTTTGGACAGGTCGAAGCTATTATAAGCTCTATGACTCTTGAGGAGCGCCGCCGCCCACAGGTGCTCAACGGCAGTCGCCGCAAGCGCATAGCGCGCGGTAGCGGGACGACGATTCAGGATGTTAACCGACTCGTCAAACAGTTTCAGCAGATGCAGAAAATGATGAAACAGATGAGTCGGAATAAAACGGGCAAAATGGGAAAAAAATTTAGAATGCCCTTTCCGGGCTGAACACTAAAAAGGAGAAAACTCCGTTGGTTAAACTTCGCCTCACCAGATTGGGAAAGAAGAAGCAGCCCTTCTATCGCATCGTAGCTATGAATAGCACGACGGGACGTCAGGGCAAGGCACTGGGGTACATAGGCACCTACAATCCCTTGCATTCAAGCGTAGACATTAACGAAGAAAATGCACTCCTCTGGCTCAATCGCGGTGCCGAGATGACCGAAACCGTAGAAGCGCTTTTCCGCAGCCAAGGTTTGCTGGCTCGATGGAAAGGTCTTGAGGGCACCGTCAGCGAGAACGCGTTAAAAACGGACAAGCCAAAGCGTCGTCGCAAACTGGCTGCCGCTGCTGCCGCACCCGCTGTAGAGGCAGAGACAGAAACCAGCGCTGAAGCACCCGCTGAAGCAGCGGCCGAAGAAGCCAGCGGCGAAAGCGAAGAGTAGGCAGGAGCAGCGAGCGTTTTGGACGCTACGCAGCGCATCGCCGTCGCCTATATAAGTCGCAGCAAAGGTGTGCGTGGCCAGGTTAAGGCTGAACCTCTGACCACAGACCTCCGGCGCTACGACGCGCTCGAATCCGTTGTGATTCAGAAGTCCGGCCAGCCGGATCGGACTTTCGAACTCGAGCACTGGCATCGCGAAGCACCGGGCATCATTCTTAAATTTGCCGGCGTAGACGCTCCTGAAACGGCGCGCGAGTTGTTGGTAAAAGGATACGTGACAGTCGATAGAGAGCAAGTCCCGACCTTACCGACCGATTCGTACTACATCTTCGAGCTGGTCGGCTGCGCGGTCGAAGACGAATCTGGTACTCCTGTTGGAGTTGTTGAAGAAGTGTTGGAAATGCCCTCAACGGACGTATACGTGGTGCGTGGACCCCACGGAGAGATTCTGATACCGGCCGTGAAAGACTATGTAAAGACGGTGGAAACCGGCCAGCGCCGCATTGTTGTTGGCGGCATTGAAGAGCTCGTACCGTAACGTGCAAATTGACGTTGTAACGCTCTTTCCGGATTTTTTTCAAACACCGCTTCAGGCCAGTATATTGGCTAGAGCAACGCGCAGCGGACTGCTCTCGGTGAACACGCACAACCCACGCGATTTTGCGACCGACAAGCATCAAAGCGTGGATGATGAGCCCTACGGCGGCGGCGGCGGCATGGTTTTGAAGCCCGAACCCCTATTCGCCCTGTGGCAAGCACGAAGGTTGGAGAAAGCACACTGTATTTATCTGACGGCCGATGGAGAGAAGTTAGACCATCGCCTGAGCGTTGAGCTTTCCCTGCAAAAGCATTTAGTCCTGCTATGCGGGCATTACAAAGGAGTCGACGAGCGCGTTCGGACCCGTCTGATAGATCGCGAAGTATCTATCGGAGACTATGTCCTAACCGGTGGCGAACCAGCGGCGCTTGTCCTCATAGATGCTGTTGTTCGCCTCGTACCAGGAGTGTTGGGCAATTTTAGTTCGGCGCTCGAGGATTCTTTCCAAGATGCACTCCTCGACTGCCCCTGGTATACAAGACCTGCTGAATTCAACGGAGAATCCGTTCCGCAGGTGCTGCAAAGTGGCGATCATCATCGCGTGCAGCAGTGGCGTCGCAAGCAGGCTTTGCGCAAAACGTTTGAGCGTCGTCCCGATCTCTTGGACAAGGCAGATCTGGACGATAACGAAAAGAAACAACTCTCCCAATGGGACCGTGAAGGGCTGGAATAAGCCCCTTAAATTAGAAGGTATACAATGGACGCAAGCATTATGCGCGAGCTGACTTCAGATCAGCTTAAAACCGACTTACCCGACTTTTCAGCCGGCGATACGCTGCGTATTCACGTGCGCGTTATCGAGGGAGACAAAGAGCGCATTCAGGTTTTTGAAGGTACCGTTATCCAGCGCAAAGGAAGTGGCATACAAGAGACCATCACTGTGCGTAAGATAACCCAAGGCGTTGCAACTGAACGAATCTTTCCACTACATTCCCCGCGCATTGCAGAAATTGAGTGCACGCGTCGCGGTCGTGTCCGTCGCGCACGCTTATTTTACCTGCGCAGCCGCAAGGGTCGAGCCGCCCGTATTCGAGAGAAGCGCTAGGGCGGAGCCGTAACTGTGGAACCAACAGATCCTCCCTTTACGCGAAAGAACTGGCTTATATTGGCCGCGGGGCTAGTGAGTATTGCGCTTGGCTATGTACTTCTGCGCATACCACCAGCAGATGGCTTTCTATCGCTCACGCTGGCTCCCCTGCTCTTGGTCGCGGGCTATTGTGCATTATTGCCTTGGGCTATCCTACACAGAGACCGGCAAAATGAAAGAGACCCATCCGCTTGAAAACACCGTCAAGGGACATATGAGATGCGTATTCTAATCGCCGAAGATGACGCTACATCGCGTTTGTTGCTCGAAAAAACGTTGGGGCAGTGGGGATACGATGTCACGATTACCAAAGACGGTGACGAAGCGTGGGATGTGCTACAGAGCGAAGAGGCTCCAAACTTAGCAGTACTCGATTGGATGATGCCCAACACCGACGGAATTGATCTCTGCCGTCGAGCGCGCGAGTTGGAAAAACTCCAGCACTTATACATCATCATGCTCACCACGCGCGACACTAAAGAAGACCTTGCAGAAGCGCTTGAGGCAGGAGCCGACGACTACATCAACAAACCGTTTAATCGCAAAGAGCTTCAGGCGCGCATAAACGTCGGCATGCGCATGTTAAACCTGCAGATGACGCTCTCTAAACGCGTTCGAGAGCTAGAAGAATCTATTCAACGCGAGCGACAGCTGCAGGGCCTGCTGCCCATATGCTCTTACTGTAAGAAAATCCGCGACGATAATAATTACTGGTCTCAGGTTGAACGCTATATAGAGCACCATGCCGACGTCGCGTTTAGCCACAGTATCTGTCCAGAATGCTATGAATCTGTCGTCAAGCCAGAAATTGCAGCATTGAAAAGCTCCGTAGGACAGTCCAAAAGCACGGACGCTTCAAAATAACCGTCAGCACCACTCCACATGAAAAAAGTTTCTGCAGGCCCCGTCTTAGATGAGCAACCCGAGGTTGGGCACGAACGGGACCTATACGGGAATCAACTCTCGACGGAGTATACAGCCGATCTTTCATCCGTCGAAGATGACGACATAGACGCGTTTTTTGAACGCGGCTACATCGCTTTCGAACGCGCTTTTTCTCCCGCTGAAGTGCGGGATGCTCTGTCTGCAATCGACGACCTCATAGCGGGAGAGAGTGGGTCGTTTCGAGGCGTGCAATACGAAGCGTCAGACGAGGATAAAACCGAACGTCCCGTGCGCAAGCTGATGAGTTTCGTCGAGCACGACGCACGCCTTGCAGCCCTCGCAGAACACGCCGATCTGCATGCACTCATGCAGCGCCTCCTAGGCGATACACCCGAACTATTTCAAGATATGGCTCTGTTAAAAAACCCGGGAGGCCGAGAGAAACCCTGGCATCAAGACAGTGCCTATTTTAATCTCGCAATTGACACTACGGTTCTGGGCGTGTGGATTGCCCTCGATCAGGCCACGCTCGACAACGGCTGTTTGCACGTCCTACCCGGCACCCATCGCATGGGTCCGGCTGAGCATTTTAAAGTGCGCGACTGGCAACTATGCGATAGCGCAGTAGAGCGGCGACTCGATGTCGCGGTGCCCCTCCCACCGGGCGGATGTTTGATCTGGCACGGCCTGCTTCATCACGGCAGTCCAACCAATCACTCCTCTCAGTCTCGCCGCGCGCTGCAATTTCACTATCGCCCCGTCTCAAGCAGCTCCATTAGCACCGAGGAGCGCATGCAGCACTTTGGCGGTGCCGTGCGTGGCGCAGAGTGCTAATCCAGATCAGCGACGCAGCGCTAAAATATCTTCCCCTAAAAAAGTCCCTCCCACCTGCTCTGCAGCTAGGCGTGCAGCAGCGCGCAGCGCAGCGGAAATCGGCTTCTTCTCCACGATCCGCGCGCTGAGGTAAGAGGCAAAAAAGACGTCTCCTGCTCCCGTTGGATCGCAGACACGCGTAACCGGCTCGGCCTCGAAACGATGTGTCCCTCTCAGGTCTTGTACGTATCCTCCTAGCGAACCCTTTGTCACTACGACTTCTCGTAAATTATACCGCTCTATAAGCTGTCCGATATCGCACTTAGCCCAAACGGAGAGTAGGTCCAGTTCATCCTGAGAGAGTTTTATACACTCGGCTGCCTGCAGCACCCCCTCCACAGAGGCCGAAACTCTTGCCCGAACATGGCCATTTTTGACCTGACGTATATACCCTTGCAAATCGGCATATAGAGTTAAATTTTCCCTTGCCGACAGCCACGCTAAAGCATCTTCGGCTATATCATGCGGATGGAGCGGACCCAATAGTGCGTATTCTGATGCTCGAACCGCCCCTTGTAGATCTGCCCGCTCAATCGGCCGAGCAGCTAGGGGCATTTCCTGCTGCCGATCATCGCCCTCAACCCGGTTAATAAAGTGCGTAGTGACGGTATCATCTCTCAGGTATAGCTGGCCTCCCTCTTTGCGAAGAGGCATGATTACATCGCGATCGTTCGCCGCAATATTGGCACATACGGCGACTTCATGTCCGGAGCGCAGCAGAGTTAATCCGCCATATACGACCACTCCACCAGCCTTGTATACTCGCTCCTCACCCCGAATAATGCAGTCTACCGTCGCCGAACCGACAACAAGCCACCGGCTTCTAGGCAGATTAGAAGATCTCATCGGCTCCAAATTCCTGAACGGACAGGTAGACTGATACTTTCCACACTAAGAATTGCTTTTTCACCGTGTAATTTCACCTTCCTCACTAAACCAAAACACCGTTTCACCCCTCTTGACATGCTCTTATCCACTCACCATGCTTACAGACAAAATAAATAGGCCAAAGGATTTCTCATGCTACCCGCATCTATATGCGAAATAGGCATACCCGTTCGCTCCGTCAACTGGGTACATCTCCACCCTGGCACGACTGCTGATGGTACGACCTGTCTCTACGCAGTGATGGGCCAACAGGCCGCTGGGCTCTTTGTCCTCCAGATCGACCTCGAAAGCGGAGCGTGCCGACAGTTCACTGCCGATCTTGCCGAGGCGAACTACCCGACAGCAACGCATATGAGCCGCTCTGGTAAGCTCTATATCGGTTCGGCCTATGCAGGCCATCTGCTGTGTTTTGACCCCCTTCAAGATGCATTGGTCGATCTGGGTGCGATCCATCCCCAGGCGGCCACCTTTCCCTGTCGCATAGACGAAGACGAGCGCGGATGCCTCTGGATCGGCAGCTATCCCGGAGCCGACCTAACGATGTACGATCCCCAAAGCGGGGTATTCGAGCGTCATGGACGCATAGATAGAGAGGACATGTACAACTACCCTCTCGTCGATCGCGACGGCAGCATTGCCAACCTCGTGCGCATGACTAAACCCCACGTAGTGCGCTACGACCCGGCAACGGGTGATCGCACTATTGTAGGACCTGTTTCCGTTAAAGGCGAGAGCGAGTTAGATCTTATTCGCGGCAGAGATGGCGCCTTGTATATCGCCTCGACGCTGGGTAATTTTTGCATTGAGAATGGACGAGCCGTCCCGGTCGAACAATTGCCGGAGACGCAGCCTGGAGCCACTCTACCCGACGGAACTCGTTTTGCTTTTGCCGATGCCAAAGAGCAGCGCTATAAAACGCTTGTCCTTAGCGCTCCCAACGGCAGCGAATGCCATATTGAACTGTCGTATGAAGCTAGCGGGAGTCGAATCTTCTACGTGCATAGAGGGCCCGATGACTGTATCTACGGATCTAGTATTTTGCCCTTACATCTGTTTCGGCACTGTCCCCAAAGTGGAGAACTCGTCGATTTAGGCGTCTGCTCTACGTCGACAGGCGAGGCCTATTCGATGGCCAATCTAAACGGAAAAATGTATATCGCTTCCTATCCGCAGGCTCGACTCTCGGTATACGATCCATCACGGACCTACCGCTTTGGTGCAGACATCGACCACAATCCACGTGAACTAGGCCGCATGGACGAGCTTTCCTACCGCCCACGCAGCACGCTAACTGGTCCACGTGGACGAGTATGGACGGCTTCTCAACCCGATTATGGGCGTTGGGGCGGTCCTCTCTCTTGGTTTGATCCAGAAAGCGGAAAGCGTTCTTCCTATATGAACGTCTGCGGCGACGCTTCGTGCTATACGCTGGCCTGGCTCGAACGCGAAGAGCGCATCGCTGTCGGCACCACGATTCATGGCGGTTCGGGAACCCAACCGCGCGTTGAGCGTGCAGCCCTTTTCTTATGGGACTATCACGGCGAGGAAAAGACGTGGGAAGAGAGCGTGGATCATACGACCATAAACGCCTTGCTCTCAGGACCGGATGGACGCCTGTATGGAACGGTCACGGGAGGCAGCAGACCGGCTCTCTTTGTCTTTGACCCCCGCACATTAGAATTCACCCACTTTTTACAGGTGCCAGACGATACCCCCTTGGATTTAAGCTTACAAACGGGCCCGGACGGGAACCTATACGGCTTTACTCGCTCAACCATCTATCGCTTAGATCCACGGTCCCTGTCCATAGATCCCATAGTAGAGCACCAAAACGGCTTTACCGTCGCCGGTCCCATTCTCGGAGACCGCATTTTCTTTGCCCACGAACACCGCCTATGTGCGGCGACGATTTTCTAGGAAAAGCCATGGCTGAATGGAAAAATTACGAAGAGCTACGCCCCGACCAACTAGAGGCCCTGATCGACAAGTCGCCCGTCGCATTCTGGCCTCTGGGTCTACTAGAGCACCACGGTTGGCATCTCCCTATAGGCTTTGACGGCATCAAAGCACATCGCACCTGCCAGCGCATTGCAGAGCGAACGGGTGGCCTCATTATACCAACCATGTGGTGGGGCGGCGGCGGCGGCCACGACGTATTTAAATGGAGCCACTACCAGTCACCTGAAGCAATCACCGCGATACTGGACACGACTTCGCGTCAACTCCTCGACTTTGGCGTGCGCGCTCTCGTACTAATGGCGGGCCACTATCCCTGGCAATCCTTTCTCGATCAGATCGTACCAACCCTGCGCAGCGACTATCCCAACCATCTTATCCTAGCTGGAACGGAGGTGAGTATTTGCGGAGATGCCGTTGCCATTAAAGGCGATCACGCTGCGAAAGAGGAAACCTCACTGGGCCTGGCGCTCTTTCCCGAGTTTGTCGAATTAGAGGCGTTAAAAGCCGGCCACCACGAAGATGTGTGGCCTCCCGAAGGTCCTCCATCAGAAGACAAGCGCCACCCAAGCGTCAACTTTGACCCAGCGCATCCCCTCTTTGCCCAGATGGGTGAGGATGCGCGAGAAGCCAGCGCTGAGCACGGTGAGGCAGGCATCGCAGCTGTGATTGAGCACCTCGCTCAAACCATCGAAGCATTCACAAGTAGAGAGACTGATTGAAAGAGATTAGCAATGCATGACTTCCAACATATCTGCGTTGTTGGCGCGGGATTTTTAGGGACACAAATAGGCCTACAGTGCGCAGCCCACGGCTATCAAACAACGCTCGTAGACCTGTCTGCAGCGGCGCGCGAGAAATCGCAGCAGGTCGTAACCGACGAACTCAACCGCCGCATAGCCGAAGGGCTACACGACGCTTCCGAAAGCAGTGCAGTCCAAGCTCGCTTGACCTACCACGACGATTTGGAACAAGGCGTTTCCAGCGCCGACCTAGTCATTGAGGCCATTCCCGAACGACTCGATTTAAAACGCGCTCTTTTTGCAAAACTCGACGCGCTCACCGATTCGAATACCATTCTGGCCACCAATAGCTCTTCAATCAAAATATCGGCTATTGAAAGTGCCACCGAACGTCTCGACAAAGTCCTCAATATGCATTTTTACGGCATGATCTGGGACCGTCCAATGGTCGAACTCATGCGGGGAAGCGCAACCTCTGATGCAACGATTCAAGCCGTCTATCGCTGCGCTCAGCGCATCGGCGTGACTCCGTTGGTAGTCGACCTAGAAAGCACCGGTTTCATATTCAACCGCGTTTGGCGCGCAATAAAGCGTGAGACCCTCCATTTGGTCAACGATGGCGTCACGTCTCACGAGAACGTCGACCGCGCCTGGATGATTTTTACCGGCATGAAATTGGGGCCTTTTGCCCTGATGGATCGAATCGGTTTAGATGTTATCTGCGATATAGAAAACGTGTACTATCGCGAATCCAGTTTGGAACGGGACGCCCCTCCTCCCATACTAACAGACCGAGTAGCGCGCGGCGATTTGGGCTGCAAAACCGGCAAGGGCTTCTATACCTATCCCAATCCGGCTTTTGAAGATCCTCAGTGGCTCAAGGGAGAAGTATATCCCCTCATGGAATCGCCTGCGGCCGATCTGAGTTAGGACGCTGGCCGGATTAACTCATCGGACCTGCATAGGGCAAATAAGAAAATTCGAGCAATGTTCAAATTAACAATCAGAGAAGATGCGTACATGCGTATCCTAGATGCGCACGAGGCGACGGCACTCTTTGCCATAACGGACAAGAACCGCACGTACCTCAAACGCTGGCTTCCCTGGTTGGACCGCACTACAACGCCGGAAGATTCTCTGGGCTTTGTCGAGGGATGCCGCGATCGCTACGCCAACCGCGAGGCGCTTGAGGCGGGCCTATTCGCGGCTAACCGGCTCGTTGGCATGATCGGTTTTAATACGATAGACTGGACGGCACGACGGAGCGAAATAGGCTACTGGATCGATTCTGAATACCAGGGCCAAGGCCTAGTTACGCAGGGATGTCGAACGCTCATCGCCCATGGATTTAACGAGTTAGACCTGAACCGAATCGAAATACGCTGCGCCACCGGCAACGATCGCAGCCGAGCCATTCCCGAACGATTGGGCTTTACCCAAGAGGGCACAATCCGCCAAACAGAATGGCTTTACGATCATTTTGAAGATCACGCTCTCTACGCTCTGCTGCGTTCCGAATGGAATAGGGCGCTGTAACAGGGCGCAATATCTTCGCGCTTAGTCGCTAATCACTTCGTCAAAAAACTGCAGAGCGCGCCGTTCCATCCAGCTGTCTCCCCCCTTTAAGGGAAACCCTACGTGTCCTCCGCTATGAGGCACTTCCATATAAACGCGGTCCAGCGAGCGCACGGTATCATAGGGATAGCAGCGCGTCCCGAGAAAGGTGTCGTTGTTCGCATTGACAATCAGAGATGGAATGCGAATTGCAGATAGAAAGTGGATGCAGCTATTAGACGCCCAATAATCATCGGCAGAGGCATAGCCGTGCACGGGCGCGGTGTAGCGACTGTCAAACGCGCGCAAATCGCGCAGATCATCCAGCCCCTCGACGTCGATAACCCCCGGAAGAACTGCTGCTTTTCTGCGCACTTTCTTGCGCAGATGCCGTATGAACCGGCGCAGATAAAACGCATTGCGGCGCCGGTGAATGGCGTGCGCAGCGTCGGCTAAATCACACGGAACGGAGAAAGTGGCCGCGGCCCGTAGCGCAGCCGGCACGCGCGTCTCCTGCTCACCGAGATATTTTAGAATTAGATTACCCCCTAGGCTAAAACCGACCAGAGCGATACACTCGTAGGCGCGCACCTGCATAGCATGCTCTAATACAGCAACCAAATCAGCGCTTAAGCCAGCGTGATAAAAACCCGCAGTGCGATTAACTTCTCCGCTACAGGCTCGCATATTCCACGCCAGCGCATCCCACCCTGCTCGATTAAAAGCCCGCACGGTCGACCGCATATAGGGACGGCCCGCGTGGCCTTCTAAACCGTGGACGACAATGACGAGTCGATCGCGCCCTTCTGCAGACCAATCGACGTCGACAAAATCGCCGTCGTCGAGTTCCACGCGCTGCCGCTTATAGGTTACATCCCGTATGCTACGCAGATGGGGTACAACCGTCTGTAAATCGGCACCGGGCAAATACCAGGGAGAACGATAGGTGGATTCAATCAGCACAACTCAGCTCCCGCTTCGCTCGCCGTGGGAACTTCCATCACCTGCAAAGAGTCTTATTTGCCATTCGTGTGTAGAGTCAGGAAATTCAAATTGCTGCATGCGCTCCATCTCTAAGAGAATCAGTTATATCAGCTTGCCACGGTCCTCTAATTAAATATATTCGGCGGATGCAAAACCAGCAGATAAAAACGCGTTCGAGTTTTCGACGCGCAGTCGCTTACCTCTTCTCTATATTCGTTGCTCTTCTGGCTGTTTGCCTAGTGGCAGCTGAGCCCGTGCCTCCGCACCCGTATTTTTCGGACGGGAAGTTTCAAGTCATCGCCCATCGCGGTGGACTCGGACTGATGCCCGAAAATACGCTCAGCGCATTTCGCCATGCCGATTCACTTGGCGTAGACGTATTGGAGATGGACATTCACACCAGCTCAGACGGCCGACTCGTAGTCATACACGACCGCACAGTGGATCGCACAACAGACGGACGCGGACGCGTTGACTCAATGACGATCAGAGAGCTACAGGCGCTTGATGCCGGCTACCGCTGGAAAGATGCGCAGGGCCGTTACCCCCATCGAAACAGAGGCGTGCGCATTCCGCTTTTGGAGGACGTCCTGTCAGAATTCGACCACCAGCGATTGCTCATAGAGATCAAGCCCAACTCAGCGCAGGTCGCCCAGCAGCTATGCGCAACGCTAGAGCGCTTTGAGATGGACGAAAAAACGGTGGTAGCCTCATTCCATGGCGACGCGCTGTCCGCCTTCCGTCAAGCGTGTCCGCAAACGCCTGTCTCGGCGACCTCCGGGCAGGTGCTGCTCTACACCCTCCTTCATTTGGTGCGCCTAGACGCGGCCTACTTAAACCCGCCCATTGCGTTTCAAGTACCCGAGCGCGCCGGACCACTAAACTTGGTCGACGAGCGCTTCGTTAAGAGCGCACACGCACGCGATGCCTACGTGCACGTCTGGACGGTCAACCGAACGGAAGCTATGCGCCGCCTGCTGGACCTGGGCGTAGATGGAATTATGACCGACTACCCCGATCGACTCATTTCCCTTGTAAACAACTCACAAATCGAAAGTAATCCATGAGTGCAGCGAGCGCATTGGCCGCCGAAGAGCTGACAAAGAGCTACGCAAGCGGAGAGCGTATGCTAACGGTGCTGGACCGGGTCAGCTTCACCATAGAGCACGGAACTACCTGCTCAATTGTAGGTCCTTCTGGCAGCGGAAAAACGACGCTCCTCGGCCTGTGTGCCGGACTCGACCGCGCTTCGTCTGGTAGCGTCCAGCTCGACGGCGTTGCGCTGGAGACCCTTGACGAGGATCAACGAGCGCGCCTGCGCAACGAACGCGTGGGCTTTGTCTTTCAAAATTTTCAGCTCGTCCCAACGCTAAGTGCTCTGGAAAATGCCATGGTACCCTTGGAGCTTCGAGGAAGTAAAGACGCGCGAGACCGAGCCGCACACTGGCTCGAGCGCGTAGGTTTAGGTAGCCGCTTTGACCACTACCCCACCCAGCTATCAGGAGGCGAACAGCAGCGCGTCGCTCTGGCTCGGGCCTTTATCAATTCACCTCGCGTGCTCTTTGCGGATGAACCCACAGGCAACCTAGACGGCGATACGAGTGACCAAGTGCAAGAGCTCCTCTTCTCACTCAATCGCGAAGAGGGCACAACGCTCATCTTGGTAACCCACGATTTAGAACTGGCCCAGCGCACCCAGCGCATAATCCGCTTGCGCAACGGAGCCGTATTCTCCGACTCCGTTCTGACAGATCAAAACGAAGCCCGATGAGCTGGATCCTACATATGGCGTGGCGCGACAGCCGCCGCCAGCGTCGCCGCCTCGTTTTCTACACGGCTGCCATTGCCATCGGCATCGCCGCTCTCGTTTCTCTGCGCAGTCTTGCAACAAGTTTAGAAGAAGAAGTGGATTTACAGGCCAGTGCGCTGCTGGGCGCCGATATGGAGATAGAGAGCAACCGGCCCTTCTCAGAAGATCTACAATCGGCGATCGATTCCCTAGGCGGTCAACGCGCCGATCAAGTGCAGTTTACCTCTATGATATTCTTGCCGCGCGGAGACCATGCACGGCTCGCACAGATTCGTGCATTGGAGGGCCCCTTTCCCTTCTACGGCCAGCTGCAGACCGATCCTCCACAGGCCGCAGATAGCTTCCGCCAAGGCGCTGGGGCCCTCGTAGACGATAACATCATGATGCAGTTCAATGCCCAAATAGGCGATTCCATTAAAGTGGGCAACGCGCTGTTCCGCATCGAAGGGCGCCTGATAGAGATCCCCGGTGAAACCTCGCTGCGCAGCGACGTGCAGCCGCGCGTCTACCTGCCCATGCGCTATTTGGACAAAACGCACCTGATCCAGCGCGGCAGCCGCGTCGAGTATGCAACCTTTCTCAAGCTCACACCCGAAACCGACCCAGAAGAGCTCAAAGGAACGCTGCGCAAGCGCTTTAATCAGGGCCGCGATGATGTGGACATTGACACCGTAGAAGATCGCAAGCGACAAATCGGTCGTTCCCTGGGCAACTTGTATCGCTTTCTCAACTTGGGCGCATTTATCGCACTTATTCTCGGAGCCGTAGGCGTGGCCAGCGCAGTGCACGCCTATGCCGCACAAAAGCTCGATACGGTTGCCATCCTTCGCAGCCTCGGCGCGTCGTCCAATCAGACCTTTGCCATCTACCTGCTTCAGGCCGGTGCAATGGGCCTTCTCGGATCTCTCGGCGGTGCCCTGCTGGGTGCGGCGGCCCTAGAGCTCTTACCGACGCTGCTACGCGACGTGCTTCCCCTAACAGTGGAACCAACTCCAGCTCTGTGGCCCGTTATACAGGGTACGCTCGTCGGCCTGGGACTGGCCCTACTCTTTGCAGCTCGTCCCCTCCTATCTGTGCGTGAAACGCCCCCTCTGCGTGCGCTGCGCGCCGCCTACGAAAACGATATCAACGCGAGCGGTCGCCTCTTCCGGATCGCGGCAAACGTATTCCTTGTCGCCGGTGCTCTCCTCTTTGCACGCCACCTAACGGGGCGGATGGATTATGCGCTCGGATTCACCGGAGGCACCACGTTGGCCTTCGTGCTCCTGGCAGCGGTAGCCCGCCTTCTGACCTGGGGTGCACGACGCTTTTTCCCAGCGCGTTGGAGCTACGAGTGGCGCCAGGGCCTAGCCAACCTCTTTCGACCGCACAACCAGACGCTTATGCTGCTTCTGGGCTTGGGCCTAGGCACATTTCTCATGTCCACTCTCTATCTTGCACAGAGCGCACTCGTCTCACAAATAGAAGACGTCGGCGGCGGCGAACGGCCCAATGCGGTCCTGTTTGACGTTCAGTCCGATCAGGTGGAGGGCATAAAGGAAATCTTCTCGGATTTGGATCTGCCCGTCATGCAGCACGTGCCCATTGTCACCATGCGCGTGCACAGCGTCAAAGACGTGCCCGTCGACCAGCTGCGATCAGAGGGCCGGGGCCGCGGATCCTGGGCGCTCACACGCGAGTACCGCTGTACCTATCGCGACACGCTCAACCCGAGTGAAACGCTGGTCCAAGGACAGTGGTACGGCAGCGTTAGAGGGGATACTACCTACATCTCACTCGAGCGCGGCATTGCCGGTAACCTCGGCGTCACGATCGGGGATTCCATCGTATTCGACGTGCAGGGCGTGCTCATCCCCGTCATTGTCGGTAGCCTACGCGAAGTGGACTGGCAGCGCGTTATGCCCAACTTTTTTGCCGTCTTTCCGACGGACATACTGGAATCAGCACCGCAGTTTCACGTGCTCGTAACGCGTTTCGGCCAATCAGAACAGCTGGCGCAGTTACAGCGCCGCAGTATTGCACGCTACCCCAATGTATCGATTATCGACCTCGACCTGATCCTCTCAACGGTCGACGCCATCTTGGACAAGGTGTCCTTTGTCGTGCAGTTGCTGGCCCTCTTTAGCATTGCCACAGGCCTGCTCGTTCTCGTGGGCATTATCGCAGGCAGTCGCTTCCAGCGCGTGCGGGAAAGCGTTCTGCTGCGCACGCTCGGAGCAAGCCGCAGTCAGGTGGGTCGCATCATGGCATTGGAATACGTCTTCTTGGGGGGATTTGCAGCGCTGACGGGATTGACGCTGTCTATTGGTTCAGCTTGGGCTCTGTCATTCTTCGTGTTTGAAGTGCCTTTTCAACCTAGTATATGGCCGCTCTTTATCGCCCTACCCGTCATTTGTTTACTGACCGTTTTAGTGGGCCAACTCTCTGGAAGGGGCATTAACGAAAGTCCCCCCCTAGAAATCCTGCGCACGATCGGCTAGCGCGCTTCTGGTGCGTCCTGCGGTAGCGCTGCAGCCAACCCATACCGCTGAGCAACGAGTGGTCCAACAACCTGCCATACGTTTTCAGCAACGACCTTGTGACCTTCTGCCGTGGGATGGTTTCCGCGAAAAAGTCGCTCTTCATCGGCTACTAACACAACGCCTTCGAGTAAAAACGGCACGAGCGCGGCATCGTTTTTCTCGGCCAACTCGGGAAATAGAGTGCGGAATTCTTCCGTATAGTCGACGCCCATATTAGGGGGCATCTGCATTCCAACCACGACGAGTGCGACTTCTGGATATTTAGCGCGAACCTTGTCTATGATGCCCTGTAAATGGTTGCGCGTCGTCTCCAAATCGATGCCGCGCAGGGCATCGTTAGAGCCCAACTCCAGCACAAATACGTCGACCTCTCGACGCAGGACCCAGTCGATACGTCGTAGCCCACCAGCAGAAGTCTCTCCGCTCAGCCCAGCATTGACCGCTTCACAGGGCCAGCCCAGCGAATCAAAACGAGCCTGAATAAGAGCTGGAAATGCCTGGTCTCGATCGACTCCATATCCGGCGGTAAGACTGTCGCCGTAAAACATGATAACGCGCCGCTTGCTGTCTGGAGGTGCCGTTTCATTGCCTTCTGCCCCTCTCGCTGGGCCAAACATTAACGCCGTCAGCACCATGAGGTGCGCAAACAACCGTCCACGTCTGCTGTATTTGCGTCCCATCATCCCTTTAGTGCTCCCACCGTTATACCTTTTGTCAGATACTGCTGCAGAAAACCGTACACCACCAGCGTAGGCGTCATGATTAGCACCAAGCCGGCAAAAGCCATGCCCCAGTCACTCCGGTATTGACTCACGATTGTAATATTAGCTAGCCCAAGAGGAAGTGTGCGCAAATGCTGAGATCCCTCACCCGAAAGAAACATAAAGGCCATGAAAAACTCGTTCCACGTGCTTAGAAAGGAAAAAATACCCACCGTTATTAACCCAGGACGAGCCAGAGGTAGCATAATAGACCAAAAAGCGCGGAATTCACCCGCCCCGTCAATCAGCGCCGACTCGTGCAGGCCCGAGGGCAGCGATTTAAAGAAACCCGTCAGGATAAAAACGGCGAATGGCATACCAAATGCAACGTAGACTATGAGTATGCCCCACCTAGAGTTGAGTAAGCCAAAGTCTTTCATTTGAAAAAACAGGGGCACGATGGCCAGCTGTAGCGGAACCATCAATCCAGCTAAAAAGTAGAAGAAAAGAGGGCGCACTCCGGGGAAGGTAAAGCGAGCCAACGCATAGGCGGCCATAGCCGAAAGTAACAGTGAGCCTAGCACAGTGGCGACCGTAAGCAACACGCTGTTGAAAAAGTAGTCGCCAAAAAACCCTTTGGTCCAAGCATTCGTAAAGTTTACCCACTGCAAGTCGTCCAGTGCCGGTAAGCTAAACGGATCGAGAAAGATCTCTCGGTCCGTCTTTAACGACGTGTAGAGCAGCCACAGCATGGGAAAGAGCACGATGACCAGATAGCTACACAAGGCGCAGTAAACAAGCGACTTAAGGACTATTGCCATCGGCTTATCGCGGGACATTTCGCTCATAATAATCTCAGAATTCTACCGTTTCGCGCTTCATCGCGCGCAGCGTTGCTGTTGTACCAAAAAAGACCATGAGAAATAGAAGTACGGCAATCGCCGTGGCCTCTCCCACTTTAAACTCGCCGAACATGGCCTGCACCATACGGGTGCCGATCACATGATTATCCGTCGTCGGCGCCTGATTAGTTAGTAGCCAAATCACTTCAAATGCCTTCATCCCTCCAATAATCATAAAAACGACGGATATGGACAGGACTTCCCAAATGAGGGGCATAGTGATAGACCAAAACTGACGCCACGCCGACGCCCCATCAATATCGGCGGCTTCGTAGAGGCTCTGAGGAATACTCTCCATAGCAGCCAAAAACAGAATCATGTTAAAGCCAGCAGCTCCCCAAATAGCCATCGGGACGAGCGCCCAGTAGAGATTGTCTTGGGCCAGCCAAGCATACCCTTCAAACCCATCAAGTCCAAGCGAGACCAGCACCGTGTTAATTGGCCCTCCCTGAGGATTATACAGATGCATCCACAGCAGCGTAGCCGCCACGCCCCCCAATATGTTGGGAAAAAAGAACGCTATGCGGAACAGCTGCGCTCCGCGCACTTGGCGACTGATACACACGGCGAGAAAGAGCGCCAAGGGCAAGACGCAAGCGGGTATGACAAACATGATGAACAGGTTGTTACTCAGTGCGATCCAGAACTCGTCGCTCTCGAGCAGGAGTCGCTCAAAGTGCAGCAGACCAACAAATACCATATCCGTTAGCCCATCCCAGCGCACCGTGCTCCAAGCAAACGACTTCACGCTTGGCACGATAACAAAGAGCGTATAAAACACCGCTGCCGGTCCCACAAAAAAGACGACCCATCCCCACGACAAGCGCACTCGACCGCTCGGATGGGTTACGGCCCCTTCACGCCGCTGCTGCCACTGCCGAACGGTCGTAAATAGCCAATAGCCGATGGCCAATGCCAGCAGCCCCAGAAGCAGCATGGGCTTCCACACGTGACGCACGGTTATCTGATCCGGATCCGCCGCGCGATTGCGCACCATCGCCGCAGCCGATTCAAGTTCGACAGCGCCCTCTTTGGGCGTACTCTGTCCGTTAATAATCTTAAAACGCACGTCGTTGAGGAACTGTTCCATCTCGGGGAATCCTTCCCCCGGAGCCGAACCGTAGGTTGTTGTAGCACGCTGAGCGAGAGAGACCAGATCGCTTAAATCTTCGCTCAGACGACCTTCCATAGAACCGTCTACGGCCACCAGCACGTCGCGCATCTGGGCAAACGTGCCCGCCATCTCCCGCGAAGTCATAAAGCGCATAAAATCGACGCCAACTTCCGGATGCGCGCTGTTTTTAAGGACAAAGAAATAGCCTGAAGACGTATAGATCGCGTCCGGGCTCGCATCTGCAGCCCCGTCTCGAACGGAAGGCAGGTTAAAGGCGCCCAGGCGGAATCCATCCGGAATCTTCCCCATCATTTCGCTCTTTAACCACGAGCCGCAAAATACCATAGCAGTTTGGCCCAGGAAAAACTCTAACTGCGCCTCGGTATGACTCATGCCCAGCGCCCCGGGCTGAAAATAGTCACGCGCCGTGCGCTGTACTAGCGAGAGCGCCTGCACGTATTCGGGATTGTCAAAGCTGCCCGGTATGAGGTCTTTTTGCTCGTAGTAGCGAGCACGGCCGGCCAAGTGGTAATAAGCATCGTCGAGGACCCCCGCGATATAGCCGGGATAGCGTCCTTGAAAGGCCAACGGCCAGATTCCTTCATCTTTAATCTGCTGGCATAGCGCGTGAAACTCTTCCCACGTCCGAGGCACATTCCAGCCGCGCTCTTCAAACAGATTCTTGTTGTACCATACCGCATAAAGAGAGTATAAGAGGGGTATTCCGTAGACCTTTCCCTCGTGTTCGTAGCGATCTAAGCTCCCGGGCAGAAACGATTCACGCCAGGTGCGATCCCCTTCCCAGCTTGGCGCATCGAGATAATCGTCGAGTGGCAAAACTTCGTCGTTTCTAATCAACGACCACCAGTTCAACCCGGCATTGCTAACTTCTGGAAAGGTTCCTTCAAGAATCCGAACGCGCACTTTATCGACAATACGCGGATCGCCGTATAGATCGACGCGCACATCGGGGCGCTGCTTTTCAAACTCTCGAGCGGTGAGAAAAAAGAAGTCGAGCCCTGCGCCCCCCTCGAAGAGCGGCACTTCTATGCGCGTGCGTTCGTCTGGCTGCGCCCCTACTCTTAATGGGACAGCCGCTATCACTGCACATAGCCAAAGAACTGCGGCGAGCAATCCCCAATTTCTCACTCTATAGTCCACGATACCATTTCCCGATCATAGATCAACTGGCCGCTCTACGGCGCTCGCAGCCGTTAGGTATGAATCTTTTCCCTGCGGCCAGCACATAGAATACCTGCGCGTCCTTCCGCGCTTATAGCCCGCATTGTAATAGGTGCTCGTTGCCAACCACGATAGCAACTGGCGCAGCATCGTCTCTTTACACTGGGCGTATTCGGTGCGATCCCACAGGTTATCAAACTCGTGTGGGTCCGTTTCTATATCGTATAATTCACCCGCTTCTTGCCCGATATAGTAGACCATTTTGAAGCGGTCTTC
>Ga0181566_10000308_pt1 | contig 36937 bp, 34 predicted proteins | sample 101ome_15_FD_133762 | JGI IMG/M metagenome (GOLD analysis project Ga0181566, IMG submission 133762) | Coastal salt marsh microbial communities from the Groves Creek Marsh, Skidaway Island, Georgia - 101402AT metaG (megahit assembly) | ecosystem: Environmental > Aquatic > Marine > Intertidal...
GTCCTTCCAGCTAAGCCAATGAGTTCAATCATTTGCTTATAGCCTGGTACAGATCTTAAGACCATATCATCAAAAACATCAACTACTTTTTGATCAAAGGTAAATTTTGAGATATCCACTTTATCTTTGTATATTTCGTCACGCATAAAGTTCCTCAAAAAAAAATTCACTGACCAGTATTCTTTCATTATTCATAATGAAAACTGATCTTCTACCCCAAATCTCTTCATAAAAAGTAACCTCAATGGGGCTTCTTTTAATTTTCGAATCATTGAACAATATCTCTCCGAGAGGCTTATCACCAACTTCTAATTTCAAAGAATTGTGAATTGTTTTAGGGATTATTGATCTAGCAAAAACTACTGGAACCTTATTTCCATACAAAATCACCTCTCTAACAATGTATTGTCGATTTTTTTCCAGTTTTGGAATTTCATGAGAGTATATTTCCGCATCGCCTTGCAGAGTGATTTCGAGATAAAAATCAGAGTATTTATTCTTTAGTTTCTGGGTAAGCGACTTACTGTCCTCAATCCAAAACAAAACCTTTTTCGGGATATTTTTGTAACTATATAAATTTTGCCAATTGAGATTTGAGATATTTAACATTTGGATAATTAAGAGTGTGAGATTGCTTTGTTAAAAGCATATTTTGATGTAAGAATGATATAATTATCCAAATTTTTTGCCAAATATATAATCATTTTTTAACTCAAAATGTTATTAAGTTATAAATACAACTTTATTTTCGTTAAAACAAAAAAAGTTGGAGGTACTTCGTTTGAGATTGCTGTTAGTAAACATTTAGGTAAAGATGATATTATCACCCCGTGTTCAGAATTAACCATGTTCGGAAATATAAGAAGGTTTGAGGAATTCACTGAGGAAGACGTGAGATCAGATATTGGAGCTTTAAGTCCCCAAAATTATAAAGGCTCTAGAATTAGTGAATTTATCTCAGCTTCCAAGCAGTTATATAATTTTTACAACAGGGCTTTACATAGACAAAAAAATAAGTTTTTGGGTAATGCATACCATGAACGTTTAAAACTAAAGAGACGTTATAAATATGAACAACACATGAGAATTGGTGAACTGAAGGAGAAAATTCCCAAGCATATTTTTGATAATTTTCTCAAAATAACTATCGTAAGAGATCCGTTATCACAGACATTAAGCGACTTCTATGATTCTAGTCATAGGCCTGAGACAGAACACTTTTCAGATTTCGATGATTACATGAAAAGAAGAAATAAAGTTTTTTTCCAGAAGAATTGGGATAAATTTACGATTAATAATAAGCTAGAAATTGACAAAGTTATAAGGTATGAAAATTTTCTTGAGGATATTGGGTATTTTTGCAAAAAAGTTGGATTGCCTGCTGATGAAGTTATATCTGACATGAAAAGAATAAATATACATTCGAGTGCAAACTTCAGTAAAAAAAAGAAACCATCTCTTAATGAAAATCATAAGCGATTAATAAAACGTAATGCAAAAAAAATTTATGATAGTTTTTATAATCATAAGGCAAATGATGAGTTTTTCATCAAAAAATAATGTGCGGCATTAATGGCTCTACTCTCTATAAGAATAAAGTTATTCTAGCGAATCAGACTCTCAAACATAGAGGGCCTGATTATTCTGAGATCTATCAGGACAAGAATATTTCATTAGGACATACTCTCTTAAGCATAAGAGGAACAATAGAAAATTCAAAACAACCAATTTATGAAAATGAGACCCCTTGGGTTATGGCTTTCAATGGACAGATTTACAATACGGATTATATTGCAAAAATTTTAAATATAAAAAAAATCCTTAATCATAAGTCAGATGTTGATTCATATTTGCTATTCAAACTTATATGCCAATTTGGGTGGGAGTTTATAAATTTTATTCAAGGAATGTATTCAATTGCTCTCTATAACAAACATGAAGAAGTTATTAAGATTTATAGAGATCATTCAGGTCAGAAGAATTTATATTATTCTTATGATAATAAAGTATTCGCATTTAGTTCTGAGATAAAAAGTTTAAAACTATTATCAAATTTCCCTTATTCCAATAATAATAGCTCAGTTAACTCTGCCAGTATGTTTGGATATTTTCATGGAAGAGAAACATTGGTAAAAAATGTATATAAGTTGCTTCCGGGTGAGCATGTAAGTTATGACATCAAAAAGAAGAAATTTTTTAAGTCATTTATACCTCAGAAATATTCAGATTATCCAGAAGAGTTAAACCCAAGAGAGGTGATTCAGGACACTATCAGAAAGCATATGCTAGGGCGACATTCGCCAGCTATAAATCTTAGTGGCGGTATTGATTCATCAATTATTTACCATGAAATGTGTAATCAAGGATTTAAGCCTATTTCATATTCAACATTTTTTCTAATTAAAAAAGGGCGTAATAATAAACTTAATGAAGATGCTATTCTTGCAAAAAAAATGGCTAAAGAAAGAAATGGTGATCATAGAGAGATTGAAATAACATCAGACGACTATTTAGAAAATTTTGTTAAGGCATATGAAACTATTGAAGAACCAAACTATAACATGGGGATTCCTGTTTATTATTATTTAGCTAACATTCAAGGAGATAAAGGAGATAGAAGAAGAGTTGTTTTATCTGGCGATGGAGGAGACGAGGTTTTTGGAGGTTATCACCATTACCTGAAAAGTAGAATCTATGACAAATTAACAAAATTTGGACTAAGAAAATTCCTTGAAATCTATAAGCTAAAAAATAGTTATAACATGCTCAATTATAACTATGACTTTGATAGATGGTTCTCTAGTAGAGGATGGAATCCAGGTTTCAATGTATTAAGTCGAAGAGAAAAACTACAAAACATCAAACTAGCTAATGAAAGTTTCTTGGCTTATAAATCTTTGTTTAAAGATAATAGGGATCCAGTTTATGGTTCTATGATGGTTGATAGATTCTTTTGGCTTGCGAATGAAAATTTTATTAGATCTGATAAGATATTTATGAATAATTCCATAGAGTTAAGATGTCCTTTCGCGTATTTACCACTTAGAGAGTACTTTGATAAAAAAGTACCTAGCAATCAATATATTAACAAAAATAATAATAAATTATTCATCAGAAAGATCTATGAAAGTGACTTACCCTCTTATATTCTAAATAAACAAAATAAAACTGGATGGACGTCTCCAATTTCAAGTGATTGGTATGATGAAAAAACAAAAGAATTGTTTGTTGATATTATTGATAATTATACAAACCCAGATAGCTCAGTTGTTAACTGGAAAGATTTAAGGGGGCTAATAGCAAATAGTATGGAGCATCCAGGAAAACATGCCCACTTCTATCTTTCTCTGGCAATTACTTCTAAAGCTCTAGGAATTGATATTTGATGCAATAAATAAGAAAAATTTTTGTATTACAAAAATTTTAATCTTTGTTATAAGACTCCATAGTAGCGTTTATCACTTTTAACCCAGCGATTAATAAAATTATTCTGTTGATCTTCTGGTAATTTAAGTAGCCTGTTAACAATATAGCGGACTTTGGGAAGTAAACTTGAATCCTTAACTAAGTTAGCAATTTTCATATTTACAATTCCTGATTGCTGAGTGCCTAAAATCTCTCCTGGTCCCCGTAACTCAAGGTCTTTTTCTGCGATGATAAACCCATCATTTGTTTTTCTTAGAATGTCAATTCTTTCGAAAGCATTATTGCTCAGGGGTGATTGATACATAAGCACACAATAACTTTGACTAGACCCTCTTCCAACTCTTCCTCTTAATTGATGTAGTTGAGCCAAGCCAAGCCTCTCAGAATTCTCAATGATCATTAAGGTTGAATTCGGTACATCGACACCTACTTCTATAACAGTTGTTGAAACAAGGACATCAATTTCACCATTGGAAAATTTTTCCATAATTTGGGATTTATTAGTTTTATCTATTTTGCTATGAATTAACTCTATGGAGTATTGTGGTAGCTTTTCATTTAAGTAGCGAAAACTTTCAATTGCGGATTCAGCATTGAGATTATTTGATTCCTCTATAAGTGTGCATACCCAATATACCTGTTGACCTTCTCTACAAACATTTTCAATTCTCCCAATAATCTCATCTTTTCTATCAGATGATATGGCGATTGTTTCAATAGGCATCCTATTAGATGGAAGTTCATCAATGATTGATGTGTCAAGATCAGAGTATATGCTCATGGTTAGAGATCTCGGAATTGGAGTAGCCGTCATTACCAATTGATGAGGAATTTTTTTGGACTTTTTCGCAAGCTCTAATCTTTGATGAACTCCAAATTTGTGTTGTTCATCAATAACTATTAAATTTAGATTTTTGAAATTGACCCCATCCTGAAATAACGCATGGGTACCAATAATTACTTTGGATTTTCCCGAAGATATATTATCAAGCTCATTTCTTTTTGCATTACTATTTTGTGAACCTGTTAAGAAACCTATTTTAATCTCGAATGGAGAAAAGTATTTTTGCAATGAATGATAATGCTGAGATGCGAGAATCTCAGTAGGCGCCATTAGAGCAACTTGGTACCCACTCTCTATTACTTCTAGAATAACATTTACTGCAACAATGGTCTTGCCTGATCCAACATCGCCTTGAAGGAGCCTAAACATTGGCTTACTCCCTGAGAGATCTCGGAGTATTTCATCTATTGTCCTCCTTTGAGCTTTAGTTAATTTGAAGTTAAGTGAGGAGATCAGTTTGGATCGAAGATGATTTTTAACTTTGACTGGATTGGATAGCTTTGATTTTCTAATTTCTCTAATTTTTCTTAACCCTAAATGGTTAGCAGTTAGTTCATCAATCTTTAATTTCAAGATAGCAGGATGAGTTCCATTAACTATATCTTCAATATCACGAATTCTTTTGGGTCGATGGATAATTTCAAGTGCATTTTCTATACTTGGGAGATTAAATAGATTTTCTTGATAGTCTATTAGAGGGTCATTTTTAAGTTTTTTAAAAACCTCATTTATCCACTCTCTCATTTGGCTTTGATAAACTCCATTAGTTAATGGATATATAGGAGTATAAGATTTACTTATGAGTGTTTTTTGGCCTTTAGTTATATTTTGATATTCTGGATGATGCATCTCAAATCCATATTTACCAAGTTTCAACTCACCAAAACACTGAATATTATCACCTCTCGAGAGCTGTTTTCTTTGATAGTAAGATAAATGAAAAAATCTCAAAATTAATTCATGTTTTGAGTCATTTTTCAAAGAGACAATTAAATGCTTATTAGTTGAGAAAGACTCCTCAATTCTTAAGATCTCACCTTCAATCAGAACTTCTTTCGCAACTTGAGAGTTGTCTAATGAATGAAATTTTGTTTTATCTTGATATCTAATGGGCAGATGATAAAGAAAATCTTCAAGCGTGAATATACCTAACTGATTAAGTCTTGCTTGAGACTTCGATCCAACTCCATGAAGTGATAAAACTGGATCTTGCAAAGAAGACATTTATTTGGCTAAGTAATTACCATTATTGCATCCATTTCAACTAATGCCGCTCTGGGAAGCTCATTTATGCCAACGGCAGCTCTTGCAGGATAGGGTTCATTGAAATAGTTTGCCATGATCTCATTTACCTTTGAAAAGTTAGACAGATCTGTTAGAAACACATTAAGTTTAACAATATCATTTAGGCTTCCACCGGACGCTCTGCAAACTGATTTGAGATTCTCAAAAACTTGTTTAATTTGATCATCAACCTTTTCACTAATTATTTCCATAGTGGAGGGAATAAGCGGTATTTGACCTGACAAATAGATTGTTTTATTGCCAACTATCGATACTGCTTGAGAATAGGTCCCGATAGCTTGAGGAGCACTATCAGAGTGTATTTTATTTTTCATATTTGTAATTTGATTTTTCTATAATGATTCAGATTATATAATTTATATTACCTAATTTTCTTTCATTGCAACCATTGCTACATAGTATTTTTAAATGTCCACTTTAAATAAACAAGTTTCTTATGAGTAAAAAATTTTTGATTACTGGTGGTGCGGGTTTTATTGGCTCTGCTGTAATTCGTCATATCCTATCAAAAACTAATCACTCTGTTGTTAATATAGATAAGCTTACTTATGCTGGAAATCTTAATTCTCTGGCATCAATAAATGGCAATAAAAATTATTTTTTTGAAAAAATAGATATTTGTGACTCACTTAACATAAGAGAGGCCTTCAAAGAACATCAACCCGACATAATTATTCACCTTGCAGCTGAATCGCATGTTGATAGATCGATTGATAGTTCTTTAGACTTTATGAAAACCAATATTATGGGAACACATGTTCTCCTCGAAGAATCAAAAAAATACTGGCTTAGCTTGAAAGATAATAATCAAAGATTTTTCAGGTTTCATCATGTTTCAACTGATGAGGTTTATGGAGATCTTGGTACTACAGAAGGTTTTTTTACTGAGGATTCACCATATGCCCCAAGCTCTCCATATTCAGCTTCAAAGGCTAGTTCTGATCATCTAGTGCGAGCATGGTGGAGAACTTTCGGTCTGCCAACAATTATTACAAATTGTTCTAACAATTATGGCCCTTATCAATTTCCAGAAAAGCTTATACCTTTGATGATTCAGAAAGCACTTGAAGGCAAGAATTTACCAATTTACGGTGATGGAAAACAAGTACGTGATTGGCTATTTGTTGAAGATCATGCCGCAGCATTAGTTTATGTTGCACTAAATGGTCAAATTGGAGAGACATATAATATAGGTGGCAATAATGAATTACAAAATCTTAGCGTTGTAAAAATTTTATGCAGAATTTTAGATGAACTTATTCCATGTGAGATTGATGGTATTAAAAAATATGAAGATCTCATAATTCATGTCCAAGATAGAGCAGGACATGATGAGAGGTATGCTATTGATTCCTCCAAAATATACTCAGAATTAGGCTGGAAGCCAAACGAAACTTTTCAGTCAGGCATAAGAAAAACAGTGGAATGGTATTTAGAAAATCAGGATTGGTGTAATTCAGTTAAAGACGGCTCATACTCGGGGGAAAGACTTGGAGTATTAGATCTATGAAAGGAATAATTCTAGCTGGAGGCTCTGGAACACGTCTTTACCCACTGACGAAGGGTGTTTCTAAACAGCTTATGCCAATTTACGATAAACCCATGATTTATTACCCATTATCAGTCCTAATGCTTGCTGGTATCAAAGAAGTTTTGATTATCTCAACGGATCAGGATCTTCCTAGATTTGAACATTTATTAGGCGATGGGTCTTTCCTTGGAATGAAGTTTGAATATATTTCCCAACCATCACCTGATGGTTTAGTTCAAGCATTTATTCTAGGAAAGGATTTTATTGATGGCGATGATGTTTGCTTAATACTTGGCGATAACATATTTTATGGCCATGGAATTACTGATCTTCTTAATAAGGCTGTTGTTAATGCCAGAGAAAGAAAATTAGCAACAATATTTGGCTATCATGTTAATGATCCAGAACGCTATGGCGTGGTTGAATTTGACTCTTCGGGTAAAGCACTTTCTATTGTTGAAAAACCAAAAGAGCCTAAAAGTAACTACGCTATCACAGGTATATATTTTTATCCTAATGATGTTATTCAAAAAGCTGAAAGGGTATTGCCCTCAAATAGGGGTGAGTTAGAAATTACTTCACTAAACCAAATTTATCTTGATGATAAAAGGCTTAATATTGAGTTAATGGGAAGGGGCTTTGCCTGGCTAGATACTGGAACACATGAAAGTTTATTGGAAGCATCAACCTTTATCGAGACTATTGAAAGGAGGCAGGGACTCAAAGTGGGCTGTGTTGAAGAAATTGCATATAAACTTAAATATATTAGCAAGCAGGAACTCTTAAATATAGCTCAAGATTTATCAAAAAATCAATATGGTCAATATCTACTGAGATGCTCACAGGAGAGGCTTTGAATTTCTCTCCCCAAGAAATATCTGATGTCATTTTAATTAAACCTGATTTATATTCTGATGACAGAGGCTATTTTATGGAAACCTTTAGAAGTGACCTCTTCGAAAAAGCTTTAGGATATAAAGTAAAATTTGTTCAGGACAATGAGTCAAAATCTTCAAAAGGCGTTTTGCGCGGCCTTCATTATCAAACACCTCCTTATGAGCAGGCGAAACTGGTAAGGGTTGTAGAGGGAGTTGTACTTGATATAGCTGTTGACTTAAGAAGGTCTAGTGCAACATTTGGAAAACATGTTGCTGTTAAATTGACTTCAAAAAACAAATATCAACTTTATATTCCACATGGTTTTGCCCATGGGTTTGTGGTTTTAAGCGACTCAGCTACCTTTGTTTATAAGACAGATAACTTTTATAATTCAAAGTTTGAAAGAGGTATTTTATTTAATGACAAAGCATTAAACATTGATTGGAGTCTCCCAATTGATGATTTGCAGTTATCTGAGAAAGATAGAAATTTGCCTAAATTATCTGATGCTAAAGACTTATTCGATTAGTGAATGTATATAATTCACAGTTAATTTGAAACTTATTTGTATCAGTAATGGCAAATATCCAAGAAGATAAAATTTTAATCCTTGATTTTGGCTCACAATATACTCAATTAATAGCTCGAAGAGTCAGAGAAATCGGTGTTTTTACAAAGCTTTATTCATACGATTTAGATTTTGAATTTATTAAAAATTTTAATCCTAAGGGGATAATTCTATCTGGTGGACCGGATTCTGTAACAAGTGCTAACTCTGCAAGAGTTAATCCAAAAGTATTCGAGCTTAATATCCCAATTCTTGGAATTTGTTATGGTATGCAGACTATGGCTGTTCAACTCGGTGGTGAAGCTACTGCAGCAAAAAAACATGAATATGGTTATGCAACTGTAAATATTGCATCCCCAGAAAGTAAATTGCTTGGGCCTATTATTGATAAGCAACAAAATAATAAAAAAACAATTGATGTCTGGATGAGTCATGGAATTGAAGTTGCAAAAATTCCTGAAGGTTTTAGTTTAATTGCCTCTAGCAATAACTGCGCTATTGCTGCAATTGAGAATAAAAATAAAAATTTTTTTGGGATTCAGTTCCATCCAGAAGTAACTCACACCTCTAAAGGGAAAGAAATTCTTGAGAATTTTGTCGATATTTGTGGTTGCAATAAAGAATGGACAGTTAAAAATATAGTATTAGATATCACCAAAAATCTCAAAGAACAAATTGGAAGCAACAAAGTTCTCTTAGGATTGTCAGGGGGTGTTGATTCATCTGTAGTTGCTGCATTGCTCCACAAAGCTATTGGTAATCAGTTAAATTGCATATTTGTTGATAATGGTCTTTTGAGGCTTAATGAAGGCAACCAGGTAATGGAAACTTTCTCTAAAAATATGGGCATAAAAGTAATCAGGGCAAATGCGCAAGATAAATTTTATGCTAGTCTCGCTAATGAAGAAGATCCAGAACTTAAAAGAAAAATTATTGGAAGATGCTTTATTGAGGTTTTTGATGATGAAGCAAAAAAACTAAAAGATATTAATTTTCTTGCTCAGGGAACTATCTATCCCGATGTAATTGAATCTGCTGGCTCCAAAACAGGAAATGCGAAAGTTATCAAATCTCATCATAATGTAGGCGGACTTCCTGAAGATTTAAATTTTGAACTGGTAGAGCCATTGAGGAATCTTTTCAAGGATGAAGTAAGGAATATTGGGATTGAATTAGGGATACCTCATGAGATGTTATATAGGCACCCATTCCCCGGACCTGGTCTTGGTGTTCGTATTCTAGGAAAAGTAAAAAAAGAGTATGCCGATATTTTAAGACTTGCAGATAATATCTTTATGGAAGAGTTAGTTAAAGCAGACTTGTATAATGTGGTCAATCAGGCATTTGCAGTATTTCTGCCAGTCAAGTCTGTTGGCGTGACTGGTGATGAAAGAAGATATGATTTTGTTATTTCACTTAGAGCGGTTGAGACTATTGATTTCATGACTGCAAGATGGGCAAGGTTGCCATACGACTTCTTGGATGTCGTATCGAACAGAATAATCAATGAAATCTCGAGAGTTTCAAGGGTGGTTTATGATATTTCAGGAAAACCGCCTGCAACAATCGAGTGGGAATAGTTCATACCTTGTAAATGATTGATATATAAGAGTTTGTGAGTTAGAAAGAAAGTTTGAAACTACAGCAACTACTACAAAGCGTAGATTTTGAGCACTGAACGGATAGACATATACGGTGGCAAAGCAAGTAGGTATAAAAGTTGAGCAACGCAACACTGAAGAAGAGTGGGATGTTGCGTACAAGCGAAGGGTGGTTTCGGTTGCTGTTAGTAGGAAGAAGATTGTTGCCGTAGATGCTATAAAATCGGTAGTCAACGGTGTCTTTCTTTGTTAGATCTCTATAAAATTAGACTTTTGTTCGCTTAATGAACCAAGTGAACCAAGTGAACCAAGTGAATCAAGTGAATTCCCCAAAACTTTCCTACAGAGCTGAAATCGACGGCTTGCGAGCAATAGCCGTAGTCAGTGTCATTCTTTATCACGCACAGATGGTGCTTTTTGGTAGGGATTGGTTTGAGGGTGGCTTTATCGGCGTTGATATCTTCTTTGTGATTAGCGGATATCTGATAACACGCATAATTCTATCTGAGCTTGAGGCAAAAGGTTCATTTAGTTTTCTTAACTTCTATGAAAGAAGAGCACGACGAATCCTACCGATGTTATTCGTTGTTATCTTCGTATCAGTGCCGTATGCGTGGCAAATGCTATTACCGTCAGATTTTGTTGAATACGCTGAAAGCATCCTTGCTTCGCTTTTCTTTGGTTCAAACTTCTTCTTCTATTTCAGTACAACCGAATATGGTGCTGATAGTGCTTTGCTCAAACCGTTTCTTCATACGTGGAGCTTGGGTGTCGAAGAGCAGTTTTATTTAGTTTTTCCTATCTTAGCGATCATAGCTTTTAGGTATTTTCGCAAGCACTTCCTAGCCATTCTTGTTGGTCTGTCTTTACTCAGCCTTCAGTTTGCGGAGGTGATGGAAGTTCGAAACTCTGATTTGAATTTCTATCTTCCTTTCAGTCGTTTTTGGGAGTTAGCTGTTGGTTCGATGCTTGCCTTCAGAGAGCTGTATTACAAGCCATCGAATAGAGGATTTGCGTCACAATCTCTTCCGGTGATTGGTCTATATCTGATTTCCTACAGTATTTTGTTTTTTGACGGTAAAACGCCACATCCTAGTTTCCATACACTCATTCCAATCATAGGCGTTGCGTTGATTATTGGATTCGCTTCGAAAGATGAATTGATAGGTAAGGTTTTAGGTAGCAAGCCATTCGTATGGGTCGGACTAATTAGCTATTCAGCATACTTGTGGCATTTTCCTATATTTGCGTTTTCTCGTATTAATTCAGAATCACAACTGTTGATAAGTTAGAACTAATTGCTGCATCCTTTTTTCTATCGGTGTTGTCCTACAACCTTATTGAGAAACCATTTAGAAATAGAAAAATCATTAGTGCGAAACTTTTTTTTACATCTATTCTGATTAGTACGGTTGTAGCGGTCTGTATTGCTTTTGTGACGAAAGAGCGTGAAGGATTTCCTAGTCGGTTTCCACAAGGATGGGTGAATTATGAAGTGGATGGCGGTAAATTAAGAAAGGGTTTTTGGAAATATTTCGATGAAAATAAACAATCGTTGCTAGAGCCTTCGCAGACAAAAACTAATGTTTACATTTTTGGCAATTCCCACTCTGGCGATTTATTAGGCGCTTTATTTAGTCAGAGAGACTTCTATAAAGACTACCATTTCCTTAAATTGAAAAAACAAGAGCAATTGTCTTGCTTTGATGAACGTGATGCTAGATTTTCAAAGACTAGGGAGTCATTTTATTCATCAGATGCATATAAAAAATCTGATATCTTTATCATTGCTTCGCACTATAATGATGACCCTTGCGGTGGAGGATTAAAAGATAACCCAACAGATTCTGATGGCCTTTCTTTTTTAATTCCAAAGTTGATAAAAGACCGAAAAAAGGTAGTGGTTTTAGGTGACACATTGGTTTTAGATCAAACAGAGGGTAAGTGGCTTGAAGAGAAGATCTATTTTGATGCTGTTGAAGATAAAATAGACTTTCGCTCTTATGAGATTTTTGAAAATTATAAGATGAATGCTGAAAAAAAAGCCTATGTTCTGCAAAGTGAGTTTAATTTGATAACTAATCAGCGACTAAAGGAATTTTCTAGTAGGAATGAACTGGCGTATTTTGATCGTCGCTCTCTATTTTGTGACGATGAGGCTCAGAGGTGTTTGGTATTTGATAAAGAAGGATTTAGACTTCGATTTGATTATGGGCATCTCACATTGGAGGGTAAGATTTTGTTTGGTGAGCTTTTAAGGAATAGTTCATTTAAAGATATCTTGTCAAAAGTTGCACAAAAGCAAGGAAGTGACAGATTGGACTTCATTCCATTTGAGGGAACCGTAAGATGATCGCTTCGTATCTATTGCTGCGGTTAGAAACCTTTCAATCGCCTTCTCAATAACTCATTGATACTATTAAGTTTAAACAGTTCCCTTTGCACTTGCTAATGAGCGAATAAGTTAGGAACTTCTTAGAAAGTGAAAATAAATATCATATAAATCAATGTTTTATGCTAATGTTTTTATTGAGTGGGAGTGAAGCGTGTTAGAGATGAAATCAGAGTGCGAGATTTGCAATAAGGTTTTACCCAATTCTTCAGATGCGATGATATACTCATTTGAATGCACGTATTGTATTAATTGTGCAAAAAATCTAAATAAAATTTGTAAGAACTGTAATGGTGAATTGACAATTCGTCCAAAGAGAGAAGTTAGAAAGTAGTTAGAAACTAAAAAAATAATATGTTAAAAATCAATAATTTAAATATTTGCTACAGTTAAGTGGGAATAGTTTACTTATATAAACTTCAATGTATATAAATTTTTATAAAAATAACAAGAACCAAAGAAAAAATGCAACTTTGTGCAAAGTAGTTTTTTTGAATTTTTAATCTACAAATTTTTTTATGTTATGTTTTGAGCATATCCCAAAAACTGCAGGTACATCACTTACTTCTGCATTTCAAATTCACTATGGAAAGAATGCTTTAAATCTCTCAAAAGACTCTTTAAACACTATTCCATCAAATATTGAGCTCATATACAGTCATAGGGCTAAAAGAACAGCTTTAAAATCGGGAATAAATAATTTGCAGATGTTGACTTTTGTTCGACATCCAGTGTCCTTAGTAAAGTCACATTTCATGCACTTAGCTAGAAGTTCAGATGTTAATTTTATTCAAATTAACTTAATGAGAAAAACTCTTGAAGATTACTTAAAACAAAAAACCTTCAAAGACTTTGATAATGGTCTTGTCAGGCGTTTTTCAAATATAGATTTCCCTTATGGAGAATGTAATGAAGACTATTTAAAGGTTGCAATTAAGAATTTAGATAGCTATGTATTTATCGGAGTCCAAGAATTTTTTAATGAATCGATTTTTAGTATGTCAAAGTTTTTAAACTGGAATTCTTACCCCATATATATCAAGAGTAATAAAATCCCTGCTTATCAAAGAAAAATTACTGGTTTTGACGAGTTGATTATTGAAAATTCTGCTTTTGACATCAAACTATATAATTACTGTCTAGACAAGTTTGAGAAAGTTTTTAATTTGTCCAATATTTACGATGAAGAGTTTCTGGCATATATGAAATTACAGGAAAAATTTAATAAGAATTTTGACGCAGGCGGGTTTGCAAAGAAATATATTTTAAGGGACTTGAAAAATAAAATTAAAGGAATCATAGTTAGATAATGATGCAATTGAATAAGGAAATCTGTATTTTTGGACTTGGCTATGTAGGACTACCCCTAGCCGTTGAATTCGCAAAAAAATTTAAAACTATTGGTTTCGATATTAACACCAAAAGAATAAATCATTTAAAGAATAATATCGATGAAACACTTGAAGTTGAATCTGAAACTTTAGAATCTTTGAGTAATCAATTATTATTTACTTCAAGTATTGATGATGTAAGAAGATGTAGTATATATATTGTTACTGTTCCTACTCCAATTGACACAGATAATAAACCCGATTTATCGCCTTTAATTAATGCATCAAAAGATATTGGGAGTATTCTCTCTAAAGAAAATATTGTCATTTATGAGTCCACTGTTTATCCTGGAGTAACAGAGGAAATTTGCGCCCCAATTCTTGAAAAAACATCTGGTTTAAAATTCAATAAAGATTTTTATTGTGGATATTCACCCGAGCGAATAAACCCTGGCGATAAGGAAAATAAAGTTTCAAATATTATTAAAGTCACTTCTGGTTCTTCACCTGAAGTCGCAAAATTAGTTGATGAACTCTATTCAGAGATTATTGAGGTTGGAACTTATTTAGCTCCCAGCATCAAGATAGCAGAAGCATCAAAGGTAATAGAAAATACACAGAGGGATGTGAATATAGCCTTAATTAACGAGTTTGCGGTTATTTTCAATCAGTTGGGAATTGATACACAAGAAGTTTTGAATGCTGCTGACACAAAATGGAACTTTAATAAGTACACACCTGGTCTTGTCGGAGGACATTGTATAGGAGTTGACCCATACTATCTCACTTATAAATCTGAAGAGTTGGGATATAGGCCTGACTTAATTCTTACTGCTAGAATGTTGAATAACAGTATGAGCAAATTCATTGCCGAACAAACAGTAAAGAAAATGATCAGCAGTAGAAAGGATACAAAGAATGCCGATGTTTTAATTTTAGGTGTTACTTTTAAAGAAAATTGTCCTGATATAAGAAATAGTAAGGTAGTTAATTTGATTAATGAACTTAAACATCTCGGTTTAAATGTTGATGTTTATGACTCCTTAGTAAATCCTAAGGATTTATATGATGAATATCAGATAATCGCTAACAATAATTTATCAAATTTTACAAACAAAGAATATGCAGCAGTTATTTACGCTGTGGCCCATGATGACATTAAGTCAATAAGTTCCGAAGTTTTTGGAGATGCTGTGATTATAGATATCAAAGGCGCTGCAGATAAATATACTTGGCGCTTGTAAAGTGAGCTTGTATTCTCCTTGAAAGAGTCACTAGGAAAATTTAGAAATAGGAACTCCTTGGGTTACATGGCACTGACAGTAACTCAAAGTAAGTTGATATCAGCTTCTATTTCTTTTTTTTCGACATTATTAATTTTTAAAGCTCTTCCACAGAGTCAATACGGACTTCTCGCACTTGCTCTTATCTTTTTTGCTTTTTTTGATGCCTTGGTGAAATTTCCCGAGAGTTCATTAATTAGGTTTATTCCGACTTCAGGAAAATTATTTCAACATAAACTTATATCTTCAGTATTGATGTTATTTATATCTTTACTTCTTGTGGTTTTAGTATTACTTTTCTTAACAAAGCCACTTTCAGTTTTTTTATTAAATATTGAAGATAACTTTATTATTGAATATGAGAAGTTATATCTTGCTTTAATTATTTCTCTCTTGCCAAAGACAATAATGTTCTTCCAAATTTCATTTCTTAATTCATATAAGAGATATAAATCTTTGCTTAAGATTACAGTATTAAAAAGTTTATTTACTCTAACAATAGCAGTAATTGTATCTTATCAAAATTTGCAAGTATGGGAGTACATTGAACTATCTGCTGCAGGCTATTCTTTATTATCAGTGATGATATTTTTTGAAATAAAAAAAGAAATAAAAATATCCATAAGAAAAATTATTACTTTTGCCAAACTTCAGAACTTCAATTCGGTATTAAAAGAAATATTCATACCTTATTCACTTCCATTATTAGGTGTCGGATTTTTGAGTATTTTTAGAAATCAGTTACCCAATTATGTAATTGGGTATTCATCTTCTTATGATACTTTGGCTATATTTTCGATAATAAGAAAAGTAACGAATTTTTTCCACAAAGGTTTATCTGGATTAACAGAAACACTATATCCGAAGCTATTTCAGCTAGTTATTAATCGGAACAAATCCTTAGAATTTTATTTTTGGCTAAACCTTACCTTGAGAATATTAATTTTTATAATCTTCGCCACTAATTACAACCTTTTTATCAGTTATATGGATATAAAAGAAGAGAACTATACATACTTTCTTTATATATCACTATGGCTTGTATTCTTATTTTTGCACTTTGGCATGTTTTTTAACTTAATAGTGCAGTCAAAAGCAAGAACTTTAGCAATTCTTCAAACTTCTATTGTTAGAGTTTCATTTTTCTCGATTTTGCTACCACTATCAATGATTTACTTCGGTATATTTAGCTTTATAATTTCTTTAGTGATTTTGGAAATTATTTTTAATGCTATGTTAATTATTCTTATTAAAGAGAACTATTTATTTAAAAAGATTCTCTTCTCTTTTGTTTCAAGTATTTTTCTATTATTTATAATTTTTAGCAATTCGATTGTTGAGTTATATGATAAGTTCTTGATAATATCTTAAGATAGAAATGCAGTTTTCAAGTATCAGCGCCTCAGGATCTATGTATAGATTTTATGTCGATAACAGACTAGTTCAGACCTCTTTTTATGGAAGTGTCATTGATATTGGAGGTAGAAAAACAAATAAAGTTGGTCAATTTATACAACCAGAGGATCAAGTAAGTGAATGGAAATATCTGAATATTAACCCAGAAAATTCACCAGATTTTCTATGTTCAGCAGATGAGATACCAGTTAAGAGTGAGACTTTTGATATAGTTTTACTATCAGAAGTATTGGAGCACTTAGAACAGCCATATGAAGTGCTTAATGAAATTTATAGAGTTTTGAAGCCAGGAGGTTTGTTTTTTATTACTGTTCCTTTTATGTTTCATGAACACGGCTCCCCATTTGATTTCCAGCGATGGACAAAAAGAAAAATACAAATGGAACTTGAGTCAAGAGGTTTTCAAATATCAGATATAGAGCCTCTGGGGGGTATTTTAAGTATCTTATATGACAACACTATGATTTACCTAAAACAAGAAGGTGGCAAGAAAAATTTTTTGATAAAGGCTTGCTACAAAGTATTCGCAAGAATCTTGTCGAGTCTTTCAAAATTATTTTATATCATAGATAATAAGACCAATAAAGAATCAATTGTTAGCGGATATTTTGTCAAGGCAGTTAAGTAATTAGAATATATGAATATTCATAGCGTATTAAAAAATGCTACTAAAGACTCTGTAAGGGTAGACCCTTTTCCGCACTTAATTATCGAAAATGCTTTAGATGCTGAACTATATTCACAATTAGAGAAAGAGTATCCATTCCAAACCATGATTGAAGGTAATTCTGGACTGGCGCCAAATATAAGATATCAACTATCCGCAGTTGATGGTCTAAAAATTGACAGTAGATTGAGTAGCTTGTGGAGAGAATTCATAGAATATCATACATCTAATGATTTCTTTGGAGAAGTATATGATTTATTTTCTAAGTCACTATATGAACTTTATCCACATATTTCGAGAGAAGAATCTACTGGAGTTTTGTATAGAGATAAAAAAAAGATTCTTTTAGATTGCCAACCTGGAGTTAATACACCAACATTTAAACAAACAAGTGTCAAAATCGCACATCTTGATAACCCAACTCAATTATTTGCCGGATTACTATATTTTAGGGATGATTATGATAACTCGCTTGGGGGTGATCTCGAAATATATAAATACAAGAATAATAAATATAAATTTTATGGTCACCGTCTAATAAAAAGTAAATATATTGAAACAGTAAATTCAGTCCCTTACAAGAAAAATACGCTTGTGTTGTTTATTAATTCTATTAACTCTCTTCATGGAGTAACTCCTAGAAGTGCAACTAAATTTCAAAGAAGGCTAGTCAACTTTATAGGAACTGTTGGAACACCAGGTGATTTTGATAAACGACTATTTCATATACCACTAAAAAAGAAAAATATTTTTGTTAGGTCAATAAATTTTCTTCATAGGAAGTTTGTGTAGCTTAATGAAATATAAGGTTTTTATTCAATCCAATAGCAAGCAATATTTAGGGGCACTTGTCTCAAAATATACGATTGAGAGATATTCCTCAAATTTAGATAAATTTGCAGTTGAAATTCTCTCCGTAGATGAAATTAGCGAGATAAAGAATATTTTTAATAAAGAAATTTTGAAAGATGGAAAGAAAATTATTTATTCACAGAATGATCTTCAGTCTTTTACTCTTTCTAGATTTTTACCTCCTCAACTTATGAATTTTGAAGGAAGATCGATCGTTATTGATCCAGATGTTTTTTCTGTATATACCGATATATGGGATTTATTTAAAATAGATATGGGTAGCTATGCTGCTTTAATGAGAAGACATAATGTGGGCTGGGGAACGAGTGTAATGCTTATTAATAATAAAAAATTTAAGCACTGGAAAATTGAAGAAATGGTAAACGATCTTATTAAACATAAAGTTGACTATAGAGATTTAATGTGCCTTAGAAATGAAACTCAAAAGATTGGCGTTCTAGATAATGTCTGGAACTCATATGACACTCTTTCTGATAAAACAAAACTTCTACACAATACTTTGAGAATTACTCAACCATGGAGGGTTGGTTTAAAAATTGACTATATCCCTAAAAGAATGAAACCTTTATTTGGCATTATTCCCAGAGAGTTAATTCATATGGCTCTTGGCAGGAATCCTTATATCCACCGTGAACATCCGGATAAAAATCAAACAAACTTCTTTTTTTCACATTTGAAGAGCGCCATCATTGAGGAAAAAATAAGTATTAATTTGGTCGAGAAAGAGATTATTAATAAAAATTTAAGACCTGATGCAATAAAAATTCTTAACAAAGTTAAACCTGCTTAGTTTTGTCGTTTGAAAAATCCTTTAAGTTTTATAACAAAGAGTTAAAAAAATCCTCTAATGAGACTTTATTTTTATGCAGAATGGATTCTCTTTTTAGAAAGTACATTGTGCCGAATATTTCCTCTAGAAAAATTCAGGTGAAACCAAAAAGAAGGCCTATTTCTAGAAATTATATATTTCATGTTTTTCTGGCACTAATATCTTTGTTAAATATTCTTATCGCAAAGCAAAGAAAGATAACTAGAGCACACTATCTAATCGATATAGATAATTCAAGTAATTATTACGATTTTAGATCAAAAGAATTTCTCAAGATTATCCCTCCTAAGAAAACTCTGAACTTTATGCATATAAATAGCACTAGATTCACACTTTTCACATTTTTTAAAAAAGTTAATGTTGTTTATTTTGAGTCGATTTATTACACTGTTAAGCCATTTCTTAAATTAAAGAAATTTAATTCCAAAAAAAAGCATCATGGATTCTCAAAAGAATTATTGGATATATATGGCGCACTTTATAGTGATTCTTACTATATTCATAAAATCTCAAAATTTATTTTAAATTTTCTACATATAAAACAATTTATATTCATCGATGACTCAAGATATTCAAATGAATTAAACATTGCTTCAAAAGAAAACGGAATAGAAACAATTGGGTACATGCATGGGAGATTTAATAAATATCATTTGGGAATATTTGAATTCCCCTTTGATAAATATCTTGTGTGGAGCCCTTACTTTATTGATCTTTTATTGAAAAATAAATCCAAGTATCAAATAGAAAATCTTTTTATTACGGGTAACCCAAGGGTCTTAAAAAAGAAACAAATGGTTTCAAGAAATCGTAAAAATTTATTACTATTAGGAGAATCTAATATAAATATATTTGATCTTAATAATTATTTAGAATTTATTTTAAGTAAAGGTTATAAAGTGTTTTTCAGAGGCAAACCAGGTGATATAGATAAATCACTTTATGAAAACTTAATCGAAACAAATCAGAATGAAGATTTTTTTGACTGCCTGCATACAAATAATATAAGCCTGGTTCTGGGCACGCATTCAACTGCATTAATGGAAAGTTGGATTGTTGGTGTCCCATCTTTAGCTTTAAGATGTAGTTATGATTACGGAAGGCACTTGTGGGAAGATGGGCTTATAAAAGAGTGTAGTGACCTTAAATCATTAGAAAAAAATCTTGAAATCACTGCCAACTTGCCTAAACGAAAAGTGAAAGAAATTTTGAACTTAATTTGGGGCGGGAAGGAAGTTTTTGATCATCGCAAGGTAAAAGAAATTCTTTTTGATGGACCAAACCTAAACTAATTATGCATTTATTTATTATTGCTATATTTGCATTTATTTTTATCTCGGCTATTTTTTTTCGTCATTCGAAATTAACAAATATTTTTTATTTTTCAATATGCTCTTCTTTATTTGTCTTGCTTGGTTTGTCTATCAATACAAGAGTATCTCAAGATCTTCTAAACTACTTCAAAATATATAAAAACATAGAAAATGATCTTTACAATATTTTTGACAAAGATTTTCTATTTTATATTTTTATTGAAACTTTGCCTAAGAATATGGGGTATGAGCTATTTGTTCTAATTGTTTCTTTGGTTAGTCTTTCACTTATTTATTTCTTGTTTAAAGAATTAAAAAACACACAAGAAAGAACTTCCTTAAATTGGGATTTTGCCCCTTTTCTAATGATTGCTATTGTTTCTGATAGATTGATAATGGATTTATTTTTTAACACCTTAAGGAGCACTTGGGGATTATTAATTTTTATGATAGGTCTTATTCCACTTATACATAACAAATCCTTTTTTAGTAATCGTTGGTTTATATCGTTATTTACTCATATGGGGGCTTCATTAGCGGCAATCCTGATTTTTAACTTTTGGAAATTTTTTAAAAAATTCAGATTACCTGCATTATTGATTTTTTCTCTAATTGTAATTTTCAAAATTTACAGTTCAATAGAGTTGCTATCATTCATGAAACTTTCTTATATAGAAGTCTTCACAAAATATATTTCATTTGATAGAGCATATGCCCATTTAACAAATGTTTCATTAAACTTCCTTGGAATGATTTTTGTTAGTATTTTTCTCCCCTTTTTAATTTTAATTTATGACAGGGGTTTTAATTTTGTCAAACAGAATGAGTTGGTTCTCTTTACGGTTTTTTTTACATTAATTGCTCTAATAGCTTTCATAGAATTTTCTCTTGCTAAGAGGTTTTTTGTTATTCCAATATTGATTTTTATGGGATTCTTAAATCTAAAACAAATGAAATTTATTGCTTTGCTTAAATTTATGCTATTTGCTTTATATGGAGAAGGGCTATTCTAATTCATCCGATTTCCCTATAAAATTTATTCACAATTTATACACATTACCAGGATATTATCATGACGGCAATTAACTTTTTAAGAAGCTTAGCTGGGATCTCAAAACAAATAAATTGCAAGCCCAAGATTCATAGTTACGAAATGAATTATGATGAATATTGGGAAAATAAGCGTGGTAATAATTTAGGTCATATCAATTCATGGCAGAAATATAGAGGGGACTGGATACTATCAAAGATTAAAAATAATAGCACAGTTCTTGATCTTGGTTGTGGTGATGGTGGTGTTCTCAGCTATATCAAAGAATCAAAAAATATTGATGCAATTGGCGCTGATGTTTCAGAAATTTGTCTTGACTTTATGAGATCAAAAAATATTACAACAATTCACTTTGATTTGAATGAATGCAGTTCTATAAGTCACTTGCCAGATGTTGATCACATTCTTCTCCTTGAAGTTTTGGAGCATATTCCTAATCCGGAACAATTCTTATTAAAAGTTCTTGGAAAAGCTAAAAAATCAGTTTTTGTTAGTTTTCCTAATAGCGGTTTTATTTCTTATAGACTAAGGTTGCTCTTTGGTCGATTCCCAGTTCAGTGGACAGTGCATCCTGGAGAGCATTTAAGATTTTGGACATATAAGGATTTACTTTGGTGGTTGCGTGAGTTGGAGTTGTTAGATAGCTGCGATATTCATGTGTATGAAGGTGTCCCATTTTTTAACAAGCTTTGGAAAAGTTTATTTGGTGCGGCATTTATTCTTGAGATAAGAGTATGAATATTGTTTTTTTATGCAATGATTTAGGCTTAAAAACAGGATGGGGTGTTGTTAGCTATCATACAGTTTCTTTGGCATGTCATTATTTTGAGAATGTAACTGTTTTCACTTCACATAATTCTATAAATGATGATTTTCTTTCAAAAAAAAATCTAACTATTCACCCTGTTTTGAAGTCAATGACAAACTCAAAGTTAAAATTTTTTATTCAGATGTTTGACAAATATCAAATCAGCAAAAAAATTGATGTTGACAATGTTGAAATAGTCCACTCCCTTGTCGAACCACTTTTACCACTGATAAAAATATTTAAAAATAGTCATAAAGTATTGACCATTCATGGAACATACGCAGATTACCCCTTCCGATCTGGATTTAATAGATTATTGTTTAGATCATCTCTTGAGTATATAGATGCAATTGCTTCTGTAAGTCATTACACAGCCAGCAGATTCAATAATATATTTAACAGTCATATAGAGGTGATACCTTTAGGCGTAGATTTTAATAATTTTTCTAGCCATTGTTTCAATGGAGTAAAACAACGGGCTTTTGTCTATGTCGGTAAACTAAAAGCAAGAAAGGGGTTTATTTTCGTTTTAGAATCTTTTAAAAGAATTATTGAAAAAGATAATGATGTTACTTTATATGTTGTTGGATCAGACATTGAGAAAGATAAGTCTCGTTATGTAACAAAATGTAAGGCATATATCCAGGAAAACGGAATGAGTCAGAATATAATTTTTCTTGGAAATGTAGATCATCAAACATTAGTCGAAACTTATAAAAAATCAATTTGTAATTTACTGCCCTCAATCAATGATAAAGATTATTTTGAGGGGTTCGGTCTTATTCATCTTGAGGCGAATGCCTGTGGTATACCAACTATTGGTTCAATGGGCTGTGGAAACGAAACTGCTATAGTCAATGACAGAACCGGGTATTTGTGTAAGCAAAAAGATTCTGAATCAATTAGCAAAAGAATGACTCAAATTTTAGCTGAATTTGATTCGGGTAAATTTTCGTTAAGAGAACAACAGTGTGTTGAATATGCCAGAGAAAATGACTGGCAGAACTACTTTCAGAAGTTGTATGATAAGATTTATAGCATATAACTCCAACAAAAAATTAAGTTCTTCCTGTAAAGTATGTACATAATAAATATTGTTAACTCATTCTTAGGCAAGAAGGGAAATATTGGATTTAGAGCATCTAAAATAATTAACAGACTAGATGAGAAGAATGTAAAAAACTATTCTTACACAAGGGGTTCGGTCAAAGGACATAAGTCAAATAACAAGAATATGGGAATTATTGGCCATATACCTAGAATTCTTAATGCTTATAGAATCTATATTAATCTTTGGTTCAATCACAGAAAATACGATATCAAAATATTCGAATTTTTTTTTCTCAGGACATTTTTCGACTCCACAGATAAAGTTAAAATCGCCCATTTATGGGAATATAGTCCAAAAATAATTAAGCTTCTAAAGAGTAGAGGCTGGAAGGTTATTCTAGAGGTTCCTATTGCGCCAACAGCAAGTGCAAGGAAGATTTGCAAGAAATTTCCCAATCAAGTATCTCTGCATTGTCATAATAACATTGAAAATCTTGAAGTTGAATGTTATAAATCTACTGATTACATATTTGCACCGTCATATTTTGTCAAGAATGAATTAATCAAATTAGGTGTGGGCAAAAGGAAAATTTTTACAATACCTTTTGGTGTTGACATTAAAGAAACAAAACCCAAAAATTTTAATAAAGATTACAAAAAATCAGGAATCGATTTCTGCTTTATGGGAACAATCAACAAAAGAAAAGGTATTGAGTTTCTTCTTAATGCATGGAATGATGAAATTTTTAAAAATGATAGATTGCACCTCTGTGGTAGGCTTTATCCTGAAATTAATGCACTTCTGAATAGGTATAGTTTTAAAAATATAATCACTCCTGGATATGTTAATCCTTCGAAATATTTGAAAGAATGCGATGTTTATGTCTTTCCCTCTTTACTAGAAGGTTCATCAAAGTCAATATATGAGGCTATGAGTCATAGCATGCCTTGTATAGTTACTGAGAATTCTGGGTCGATCATTGAAAATGGTCAAGAAGGATATGTGATAAATATTGCGAATGAAAATGAGATAAGAAGTAAGATGAAAAAATTTAAGAAAGATTCTTCTCTTATCAAGAAAATGGGAAAGAGGGCATATAAAAAATCTGAATCTTTTTCTTGGGATTTCTATTCAAAAAGCGTTCTAGAGAAGTATCGAGAGATATCCAAATGAGTTTTTTTTACATTACTAGAGTTAATATTCCTTCTAGATCGGCACAATCAATGCAAATTAGCGATATGTGCAAGGCTTTTTCAAGTCAGTTAACTGAGTTTAAACTTATCTCTCCTGAGAATGTTGAGAATTCGGATATTCAATCGGAATTTATCTGGCTAAGGCCAAAAATAAAAACAAGACTGAGGCAGCTTGAGTTTTTAATTAAGGCTTCACTTCATGTAATCAAACAAAAGCCAAAGACCGTATACACAAGAGATATTGCAATAGCTTTTTTTTTAAGTTTTTTAACTTACAAAGTTGCATATGAAGCGCATAAAGAACCGAAGTCTTTCATAGCAAAGTTTTTAATAAAGTTATTGTCATATAAAAGAAATTTTTATTTGATTTGTATCTCAAATGCTTTATCAATCTTTTATCAAAATAAATACAAATATCAAAGCAAATTTGTTTGTGTTGCTCATGATGGAGTTTTCATAGAGGATTATGATAAATTAAGACAAATAAAAAAGAACGATCTAAGAGAAAAGCTTAAACTCCCTTTGAAAAGAATAATCATGACTCACACAGGAAGTTTGTATAAAGGAAGAGACCCGTACTTATTCGAATGCATAGTAAAAAATTTTAAGGAAATCCTATTCGTTCAGGTAGGTGGATCTGATCATGATATTTATAAATATAAAAAATATTACAAAAGATACAACAACATAATATTTGTGAATCATCAAGATAAGTCTAGAGTTCGACAATATCAAATTGCATCAGATATTCTATTCTATGCCCTTACTAAAGAAAACAAACTTTGGTGGTGTACTTCGCCACTTAAATTATTTGAATATATGGCAACAGGGAACCCAGTTATAGCAAGCGAAATAGGTTCTGTAACTGAAATTTTAAATGACAGAAATTCAATTCTATACAGCCCTACTGATGAAGAAAGTATATTGCAGGCTGTAAAGTATTTTATTGAAAATAGAGATAAATCACTTCAGAGATCCCACAAAGCATTAGATCAAGTTAGATCAAGGTATTTATGGAGTATTCGCTCCAAGAGAATACTAGACTTTATTGTAAAATAAGCTAACAATATTAAATATCATGATAAATGGCAGAAATAGTTGCTTTCGCTAAGCATCTGGGGTACAAGGTTGGTGGTGCTGAAGAGAGTATGCATGAACTCTTACTAACTAAGCATAAAGCAAATATTAAATTAGTTTCTTTTCAAAATATAGATTGTCACTTTTTAAAAAAAGAACTTCCATCAAACTGGGAGGTGGTCTATTTTGGGAATAAATTTTCCTTTAAGTATTTTTCTTATTTTGAATATGTTTTCAATAGGAGAAAACTTAGGTCGTTTTTTCAAAATCTTGATAAAAATTCAAGTTTATATACTCATGGTCTTTATGCTCCAATTGCTATAAATGCTTTCAAAGGCAAAAGTAAGCTTTTTTTGAGATGCGAGAATGATTTAGCAATTAATCCAAATTACTATTCCGGTTTTAAATGGCTTCTAAAGATGATTTATAAGGTCTCAGAATATCCAGCATTTTATCTTTTCAAGAAAGATTTAAATATAGCTATAAATAAATCAGAAGTAATTTCCAATTCTAATTTTATGAAGAAGAAATTAAAGCAATTGTTTGGAAAGGATTCCAATGTTGTTTATCCCTTGATTAATGAAAAAGTCCTAATTGAAAGTTTTAATAAAATCTCTGGTCAAACTTTTCAAAAAGGCATTGTTTTTGTTGGTGATTCAATTATAAAAGGAACAGAAATTGCGAAAAAAATCGCCCAACTTCTTCCTGATCAAAATTTTTATTTTTTTTCGCGTTATGTAAAAAATCAAACCAAAGAAGGAAATATTTTTTGGTTTCCTTGGCAGAAAAATATAATTCAGGTATTTAAATATGCAAAAATTGTTATTGTTCCTTCTATATGTGAGGAGGCTTATGGTAGAGTTTCAAGAGAAGCTTATCTTCTGAACATCCCAGTAATTGTATCAAACCGTGGCGGACTTCCTGAAACAGTGGGAAATAATGCAAATTTCATTGTTGAGGATTATATGAATCCTGTTGCTTGGAAAAGAAAAATTGAAAGCCTTATTTAAAAAATACCTATATAAATTAATTGAGAATTTATCAGTTTTTATTCGGTTCAAAAACTCTTTTAAGTATAGCGTAAAAGATAAAATTGTGATTTTGGTGCTGAAGCCTTTGGGCATCGGAGATACTATCATGATATCCCCATTGTTTTCTTTGCTGAATAAAAAATTTCCAGAGCGAGAAATTTATTTTTCTACAGATTATGAAGAGTTTCTTGAACTTGAAAAAGTAAAGTGGATTCCCCCAGAGACTCTTACCAAAGAATTTTTAGCAGATGCACTCTTGATTGTGCCATCATTGGCATTAACCCAGTCCAAATATGCATTTAGATCTAAGTATGTTTTGGGGTATTTTTTTAGCAATAGATTAGTTTGTAATTTTCGTAAAAAAGAATTCTCATATTCTTTTGCGGGAGGTCATTTCTTTGAGCGAATAATACCCATACTTGAGATTTTGAATATTGAGTTTGACTTAAACAATTTATCCTATCCTAAACTTAAGTGTGAAAAATTATATTGCGACTTGGCAGATGTGGTTATAGCTCCTTACAGTAATTGGAAAACTAAACAATACCCTTTAATGAAATATCTTCAATTAATAAAAGATTTGATGAAGGATAATAAAAAAATAATGTTAATTGGGTCGAAAAACCTTGATGAAGTCAACTTTAATCGAAACTTAGAGAATCTGGTTTCTAGTAAGAAAATTATCAACTTGACAGGCAAAACAAACCTGAGAGAAATGAACTATATTGTTCAAAATACACCTTTATTTATTGGCAATGATTCAGGACCGGCACATTGTTCTTTCATCTCAAAAAATTCATCTTTGGTTTTTTTTGGAGCAACTGACTTTAATACTCTTGTCCCCAGAAATGACTCTCTGATAAATAAAATCATATGTATGGACAATCGAGATAGCTGTAGATTTTTTCCTTGTTATAATGGATTTACAGAGCCTTATTGTAAAAAGCGCAATTCGAAATATTCATGCATTTCTGGAATTAAAATTAATTAAATTTGTATTTGGTCTTATAGAATTATGTGTGGATATGTAGGCTATATTTCAAAAAATGAAAAAGAAATAAATGTCAAGATTCTTGAGGATATGGCTAAAAAAATTAGACATAGAGGCCCAGATAATTTTGGAATATGGGTCGATACTCAATTCGGATTTGGAGTTGCACATAATAGGCTATCTGTAATTGACACTTCTAAATCAGGCAATCAGCCTATGATTTCGTCAAATGGTCAATTTGTAATAGCATTTAATGGAGAAATATACAATCACCTTGCATTAAGGCAGGAGATGCAAGGCTATAATTGGCTGAGCTCTTCTGATACTGAAACACTATTGGCATGTATACAAATCTGGGGCCTGAAAGAAACAGTAAAAAAAATAAATGGAATGTTCTCTTTTGTTTTGTGGGATATAAAAAAGAAAGAGCTTAATTTGGTAAGAGATAGATTTGGAGAAAAGCCACTATATTATGGCTGGCAAGATTCAACTTTTATTTTTGGATCAGAGTTAAAAGCTTTTTTGCCTCACCCAAACTTCATGAAAGAGATTGATAGAGAGTCTCTTAATTTATATTTTAAACATACTTTCATCCCAGCACCTTATTCTATTTATAAAAATATAAATAAATTACTACCCGGAACGATACTCACTCTATCCAAAGATATAAGTGAGCCATCAATCAATAAATATTGGGATTTACAGAGTAATTTTCTACAAAAAGGCCAGCAATGTGTTGCTAGAAACAAAAAAACAGTTAAGAATGAGCTCCATAGAAATTTAAGAAAAACTATTGAGGAAAGAATGTCATCAGATGTCCCACTTGGAGCTTTTTTATCTGGCGGAGTTGATTCTTCTCTAGTTGTTAGTATTATGCAATCTGTATCAAAAAAGCCAGTTAAAACTTTTACAATGGGTTTTAAAGACAGTAACTTTAATGAAGCAATTGAGGCTAAGCGGATTTCAAATTTTCTAGGTACTGATCATCATGAGTTGTATGTAACTCATGATGATATTATTGACTTACTTCCGTCATTAACTAATTTATATGATGAGCCTTTTTCTGATCCTTCACAAATTCCCACATTCCTAGTATCAAAATTGTCAAAGAGAAATGTTACTGTTGCTCTGTCAGGTGATGGCGGTGATGAGCTATTTTGTGGGTATAGTCGTTATCATTTTGTAATTAAATACTGGAAAATTATTTCTTCCCTGCCATTCTCTGTAAGAAAATTATTATCACATCAAATTCTCAAAATAAAAACACAAACATGGGACAAGTTAGCTAATTATCTTTTTTTATCAAAAAAATATAGAAATTTTGGAGTCAAAATTCATAAAGTTGCTAGCGCTATCAATTCAAAAACTCTCATGGACTTGTATGTAAATATCCTGACAAATTGGCCCAGCGAAGATCAACTTGTAAAAAAAGTGAAAAATTCCAAAAAATTAAATTTGATTAATTTAGATGATCATCTTCATCTAACAGATGCTGAAAAAATGATGATTTGGGATATGCAATTTTTCCTATCAGATGATATTCTAGTGAAGTTAGATAGGGCTACAATGGGGTGTTCTCTTGAAGGAAGGGTGCCTTTTCTTGATCATAACTTAGTAGAACAAATCTCAAAAATTCCTTTTAAGTATAAGTTTGGCAAAAAACAAAGTAAATTGATATTAAGAGAGATTCTTAATGAATATTTGCCAAAAAATTTATTAAGTAGCCATAAGAGCGGTTTTGATTTGCCATTATCAGAATGGCTAAGGGGGCCATTAAAGTTTTGGGCAGAGGATATACTTAGCCCTAAGCAAATTAAAGACCAGGGTTTTTTAAATGAAGAAATTATTTTTAAAAGATGGCAAGAACATAAAAGTGGTGCTAGAGATTGGTCAAATCAATTATGGGGTGTACTGGTTTTTCAGTTATGGCTTAAGGATCAACTACATTGAAGAAGATTTTATATATAGTCAATACTGATTGGTTTTTTGTATCCCATAGAATGCCAATAGCAATCGAAGCTCTGAAGCATGGTTATGAAGTACATATTGCCACTAAAATTACCACTAAAAAAGATACTCTCGAGAAACACGGCTTTACTGTTCACAACATAAAAATTAATAGAGGTAGTAATGGCATAGGTATGCTTAAGGATTTTTATAATATTTTTTTGGTGATAAAAAAAATTAAGCCTGAGATTTTGCACCTTGTAACTATTAAGCCAGTGATTTTTGGTGGAATTGTAGCAAGATTTTTAAAAATTCAAGGTGTAGTTTTTGCAATTTCTGGTCTAGGAATTGTTTTTCAAACAAATAATCATTTAACGAATATAAGGCATAAATTGATCCTTATATTGTACAAATTTATACTTGGCCACAGAAATCAAATAACAATTTTTCAAAATAATGAAGATCTAAGAAAGTTATCATTGATAAGTAAGCATCTTGATAAAAATTCGGTTTTGCTTCCTGGTTCTGGTGTTGACCTTAAGTTATTCAGACCTACTAAAACAGAATTGAAAAATCCCTTGATAATGATGGCCTCGAGACTTCTTATTTCAAAAGGTGTGCTTGATTTTGTAAATGCCGCCGAACTCTTTAAAACTAATTACAATATAAAAGCTAGGTTCGTATTAATTGGGGATATTGACGAGGAGAATCCCGATTCAATAAGTTATGAGCAAAGATTAAAATTAGAGAAAAATAAATACATAGAGTTTTGGGGAAAAATGAGAAATATGCAAGAAATTATTCCTCAAGCCTCAATAGTTGTTTTACCATCATACTATGGTGAAGGGTTGCCAAAAATTTTAATTGAGGCGTCAGCCTGTGGAAAAGCAGTTATTACTACTAATCATCCTGGCTGTAGAGATGCAATAAGTGCTGAATCCGGAATACTGGTTCCAATCAAAAGTCCGGTATTGTTGTCAAAATCAATAAAATATCTAGTCTCTAATCCATCCAAATTAGTAAAAATGGGTATTGCAGGAAGGGCTCTTGCAGAATCCAAATACTCTATTGAAAATATTTGTCAGCAACATATTAAAATTTATAAAAAACTACAAAAAACAATATAAAAATTAATCATTAGCGGGGTAAAAAAACATTTTGGAGATCATCTCAAATTTCAAAATTAATGAAAAAAAGATTATTGCTGCTTGGGTTTTAATTGCTGCAATCTCAGTAGTATATTTATTTCTTGATGAAAGGAGATATTCAGCAACTATTCGCATAATCTATAGTGACATGAATATGTTTTATATTAATAAATATGCTAAGCGAATTAAGTTGGAGAATTATTTCTATGACAGAAATAATTTTAATGAATGGCTTAATCAATCTAAGAAAGTTAGCACATTAAAAGATAAGGAGATTTTTTTTCAAGATTTTTTAGCTAAAAATAGCTCCATTAGTTCTAATGATAAAACGAAACGGATTGCTAAATTTATTAAAAATAGAAAAGAGCTTCTTATAGCATCTAAAGACTTAGACACTATTAATTTTATTTATGAATATTTAAATTACTCAATTCAAAAGATTAATGATGAATATCTCAAATCTTTAAATGAAAGAGAAGAAATGCTTAATTCAATGTTTGACCAGATTTCTAAAAAATCAGGCCTTAAAGATATCGCAGTACAGGGTCCGATGGTGAATATTAATAATTTGATTAGAGAAATTATAAGAACTAAGTATGTTATTAAAGAGTTTGATAATGTTAAGCTTATTTCTTCAGAGCCGCCGTCTGCCCCTGAGCTCGTTCCAGGTTTTTATAGAAAAGTCTTAATAGTACTTATCTTGTCTGCAATATCCGGTCTTCTTAACATTAGACTAATAAACCTTGATCGTGACAGAAAAAATTTATCATGAGAAATGGATGCTTTTGGCTATTCAAGAAGCAAAAAAAGCATTACAACTAGACGATGTTCCTGTAGGTTCAATCATTGTTTTGGATGGTAAGGTTGTTGGTGCAGGATATAACAAAAGTATTTCTGAATGTAATCCTACATCTCATGCAGAAATAAATTCAATAATTCAAGCATCTGAACAGTTACAGAACTACAGACTTCTTAATGCGACCATTTACACCACTTTAGAGCCTTGCACAATGTGTTATGGTGCAATTGTACATAGCAGAATAAAAAATATTTTTTTTGGTGCCTACGATAAAAAAACAGGGGTATGTGGCTCTTGTTTATCATTAAATAATTCTTCGTGTTTCAATCATTACCCAAATATAACTGGAGGCATCTTAGAGTATGAGTGCTCCCAACTTTTGAAGAATTTCTTTGAAGCAAAAAGATAGCTATAGTTGTATGTAATTAAAATTCCTTTATGGGATAATTAGATAGAGATTTAACTTCTCTGTAGAATTTTTTTTAAATCATTTAATATGAAAGTAGTTATCCTGGCAGGTGGTTTTGGGACTAGATTAAGCGAAGAAACAGTGCTTAAACCTAAGCCAATGGTTGAAATTGGCCAAAAACCCATTTTGTGGCATATTATGAAGACATATTCTTATTATGGCTTTAATGATTTCGTTATTTTGCTGGGTTATAAAGGCTACTATATTAAAGAGTATTTTTCTAATTATTTTCTTCATCAGAGTGATGTAACTTTCGACTTGAAGAATAATATAATGCAAACCCATTCTAGCTCAATTGAAGATTGGAAAGTTTCGCTAATTGATACTGGTGAGAATACCATGACTGGAGGAAGAATCAAAAGGATTCAGCAGTTCATTGGAAATGAAAATTTTCTTCTTACTTATGGAGATGGAGTTGCAAATATTAATATTAGTGAGCTTGTAGCATTCCATAATTCTCATGATGGGTGCATTACTATGACATCCTCCCAGCCTGCGGGAAGATTCGGAGCGCTGAATATTGATACAGAAAATAGAATTACAAAATTTCTTGAGAAGCCGAAAGGTGATGGTAGATGGATCAATGCAGGTTATTTTGTTTGTGATTCTAAGGTTTTTGATTTTATTGAGCCAGATGATTCTATTGTTTTTGAAGATGGTCCGTTGAAAAATCTTGCGAATGCCAAACAAATGTATACATATAAACATGAAGGGTTTTGGATGCCGATGGATAGCCTCAAGGATAAAAATGATTTAACAAAGATGTGCGAAATGGGAATTGCCCCCTGGATTGTTTGGTGAACATGTTTAATGGGGTTTACCAAAATAAAACAGTTTTGGTCACTGGTCATTTGGGTTTTAAAGGTTCTTGGCTGGTTTTTTGGCTTAAAGAATTGGGCGCAGATGTTTCGGGATTATCTTTGTTACCCAATTCTCAACTTATTCATTCTCAATTATTAGATCTTCAGATAGATTCAGAAATCGGCGATATTCGAGATACCAAGCTAATAGATAAGGTTTTTAATTCCAGGAAACCTGATATTGTCTTTCACCTTGCAGCTCAATCGCTTGTAATAGATTCTTATATTGATCCAATAAATACTTATACTTCGAATATTCTTGGTACGATTAATATATTGGAGGCTTGTAAAAAATATGGCACTAGCGTATTAATTAATATTACTAGCGATAAAGCTTATAAAAATCTGGAGCAGGAAAAAGGTTATGTTGAAGAAGATAGTCTTGGTGGAAAAGATCCATATAGCTGCTCAAAGTCTTGCGCAGATCTAATAGCTGCTTCTTATATGGAGTCTTTTTTTCAAGAAGGAGAATCAACTTTAGTAGCGAATTGTAGATCTGGAAATGTAATTGGAGGGGGTGACTGGTCTAGAAATAGACTATTTACGGATATAGTGGAATCTGCAACATCTCAAAAAGTGTTAAGTATTAGAAATCCCAATGCTACTCGGCCTTGGCAGCATGTTTTAGACCCATTAAGTGGTTATTTGGTTTTAGGAGAAAAACTTATTAATAGAGAAAGAGAATTTGTGGGTGCTTGGAATTTTGGACCTACTATCGATGATGATCTTTCTGTTCAAGAAGTAATCAAAATTACTAAGAGATACTGGAATAGTATTGAAGTTCATTTCAAAAGTAGTGAATCGAATTTCCATGAGTCTCAATTATTGAGACTAGATTGCTCTAAAGCTGAAAATAATCTAGGGTGGAGTTCAGTATGGGGTGTGGATAAAGCAATTGAAAGAACTATTAACTGGTATAAAAGTTTCTATTCAAAAGGAAACCTTTTAACTCGTGATGATTTCTCTGTCTACATTCAAGACGCAAAGAGAAAAAATATGTTTTGGACTTAGGATGATTGAATTAAATGAGATTCTTAGTAAAAGTGAGACTATTCTTATCTCCGGTGCTAGTGGCTTCATAGGATTTAATTTTTCTAGGTATGTTCTAGAAAATTCTAATATCAAAATATATGCATACAGAGAGGGAGAAGTTAACAAAGAAAATAACTTTAGAATAGCTGCATTAAATAGATACAGTAACTTTTTTTTAGCCGACTCTAAAGAAAATGTTTTTTCAATAACTTGTAAAATTAGTCTTGTTATAAATTTTGCATCTTATGGTGTAGATTCTTCTCAAAAAAATTTTAACGAATTACTTAATGGAAATATCTCATTTGCTCTAAAAATGTTAGATTTTGCTAGATACTTCGATTCAAAATTTATACATACAGCAACTTGTTATGAGTACGAGGACTCAACAGATTTACTTACTGAGAATCATAAGTTACAACCTGATTCACTCTATGGCTCTTTTAAGGCAGCAACTTCAATTATCATAAAAGAGTCTGCAAAAACTCTTGGTGTCGATTTTGTAATTTTAAGACTTTTTGGAGTTTATGGACCTTATGAATCTGGAAAGAAGCTCTTGCCATATTTGTATAGTAAGCTAAACTTTAAGGAAAAAGCAAAGCTTACAGCAGGAATTCAAATAAGGGATTACACATATGTAAATGATATTGTTAATGCATTCCTTATTGCGGGTTTCAATAAAACAAATTTTGTTGAATACAATATCTGCTCTGGAGTTGGTATAAGGATTAAAGACTTTGCTACAAAATTTTGCAAAATTAATGAGTATGATGAAAGTCTATTAGAGTTTGGCAAGAAAGATTTCAGTGAAAATACTTATCCTAGGATGATTGGAAGCAATAAGAGATTTTTTGAAGAGTTTGGCTGGAAACCCAAAACTAAGTTATCAGATGGATTTCTTCAAGTAAACAATTATTTTCTCAAAAGTGGCCAAAATAATTGACATAACCACCCATACAGATTATCGAGGTAATCTCTCTAAGATTTTTACCAAAAAATTGTTGGACAAACTAAATTTTGGCCTAGCAGAGGAGTCATATACAATCACCTTCAATAAAAAAAATATTATTAGAGGTAGTCATTATCACAATCACACTAACGAAATCTTTTTTGTGATGCTTGGGGAATGTAGATTCGACGTATATGAAAATAACCAGATAAGATCATTTACTTTGAATGAAGACTCATCCTCTGTAATTTTTATAGAAAAAAGTATTCCCCATCAGATTGTTTCTATTAGTCGAAAGGCAATAGTTATAGCTATTAGTTCTAAGCAGTATGATCCTCAAAATGACGATACCTATAATTTTATTTTCCAAAATCACTAATTAATTTTTATAGCCAAAATGATCGACTTAGAAAAGATAAATAACGCTTTTAGAAGAAAAAATGAGCTACCTGTTTCTCTGATTCCCATGTCAGAAAAAAATCTTCATCCTGTTTATCTTTCACATTGCAAAATATTACAACCTTTAACCCAGAATTTTCTTCCTTGGAGTACGATTCATACGATTAATAGACTTCCTAAAGTATTTAGAGCACTTGGGAGTTCATATATAGCTGAAGTTGAAGCACTTACTGGAGTTGCCCCTAGTGAAATTACAAAATATAAATTTAGACTAAAGGATTGTCAAAGATTTATTGAAAGTGAAATTAATAGGGGAAAATTAAAGAAAATTATCTTTTTTAGTGAAGCTTCTATGAATTTGAATAAGCAATGGATGACAAAGAAAATCAGCCAAAAAGTTGATTTTTGTAACATGGTTCCCCACACTTATTTTTCAAAAAACCTAGATTTAAGATCCAATCAATTAAGACTTCTTTTAATCATTTCAAAAGCAATAGTTAAGGGGAGTTTTCTTTTTTCTAGGCTGTTTGATGAAATTATTAAGGTTAGAGCTGACGTGCAATTCATCATTATTTCATCTGAAGATTTTGAAATTGAGCCTCGACATAAAGATTATGTTCAGAAAAATGTTATTAAGAGAATGACATTTGATCAAAAAAAGAATTTCTTCTTTCAATCAGATATGCTAATTAATATTTCTCCTATGGATACAATGGGTACTTTCCTTGATTCATTAATGTTTAATACGCCACTTATTACTGTTCCAGGTCAGCATGCCAGCTCATATGTTGAGAATGGAATTAGTGGGTATATAGTAGACTCTCCAGTTTTTTATTACTCTTCAGATCTCGGAGTTAAGTACCATAATGTGAGACAAGATTTTAAGACTTTTTTAATGCAATGTGATTTAAATATTTGGAATCAAATGTTCGATGAAATTGCTTATATAGTTAAAAAAATTGATAGAAAAAAATTAAAAGAAATAACTATTAATCAGCAACAAAGAATTAAAAAAATGCATAGTGTAGATGGTTGGCTTTCAAATTGGAGAAGAATATATACGAGGATTGTTAATGAGTAAAGAGAAATATCTTTATTTTCCATATAAGAAATTTAGAAACATTGGCATAGGCACTCTGTTGATTAATTTTCTTTTCCAAAAGATCTTTAGGATTAATGGAAAAAACTACTTTATGATTCACTACACTTCAAGATTTAATAGTTATAAAGGACTTAAGATTAATTTTATTGAAAACGAGTACTCACTATTTGAGTGCTTTGCTTCTTCAGGCTCTGTTTATTTAAATGCATATAATGGTATAGAAATCAGTTCAGACGCAATTTTGGCAAGTGGAGTTAAGTTAATTTCGGTTAATCACAATTTTGAAGATTATTCAAAGAAGAATTCAGATTTGCCCATTAGAATTGAATCTAGAGTATGGCTTGGCACAAATTCTATAATATTACCAGGAGTAACAATTGGAAGAAATTCAATTATTGGTGCTGGAAGCGTTGTCACTAAGAGTATACCTCCTAATGTAATTGCTGCTGGCAATCCTGCAAGGGTAATTAGATATCAAAAAAATAACCTTTAAACGGTATACATACCACCATTCACATGAAGTGTTTGAGCGGTAATATATCCGCCTGATTCCCCTGCCAAAAATAGAACCGATTCAGCAATCTCATCAACTGTCCCTAACCTGCCTAGAGGAATTTGATTTGCAAGAAATTCTTTTTGCTCTTCTGGTAAGGCATCAGTCATATCGGTTTTGATAAAGCCTGGAGCAATTGCATTGACAGTAATACCTCTTGGACCAACCTCTCTGGCAAGAGATTTAGTGAAGCCCATAATCCCTGCTTTGGCAGCCGAGTAA